>Ga0247608_10001377_pt1 | contig 33836 bp, 36 predicted proteins | sample 176DNAGHGlowgp2_FD_193490 | JGI IMG/M metagenome (GOLD analysis project Ga0247608, IMG submission 193490) | Sheep rumen microbial communities from Palmerston North, Manawatu-Wanganui, New Zealand - 1766 DNA GHGlow gp2 | ecosystem: Host-associated > Mammals > Digestive system > Stomach > Rumen ...
TCGCAAATTGCGATATCAAAAGTATCTGAAAATGTAGCTGTTACAAACTTGATGTCGCAAATTGCGATTTCAAGTTGGGGCGGTGCGCGTAAAGCGCCTTATGCTTTTACCCGTAATGGTATAGGAATGCTCAGTAGCGTATTGAGGTCAGGAACGGCAGTCGAGGTTAACATCCGCATTATGCGAGCTTTCACGGCAATACCTGAAATCGTGAATAACAATGTGCTAATGATGCAGCGCATTCTTAACATTGAGCAGCACCAGACGGAAACTGACGAGAAAGTAAATCAGATTATTACCACTATCGAGAAACGCCTCCCAGAGCAGAAGCCGGAGCTGGTATTTGCTACAGGGTGCGTATGGGATGCATGGACTTACGTGTCAGATTTGGTGAGGAGTGCCAAGCAGCGGATAGTATTGATAGACAACTTCGTTGATGACCGAGTTTTATCGCTTTTGGATAAGCGAGCAGATAATGTGGAAGCTACGATTCATAGTCGCTACTCCGAACCACTCCAGATAGACTTGAAGAAACATAATGAGCAGTATCGTGAAATCAAATTCATACAATTGCCACAAAAGAACCACGACCGCTTCTTGATTATTGATGATGACGTTTATCTGCTTGGTGCCAGTGTGAAAGATATGGGCGTTGGCATGTGCGCAGTTACAAAAATGCAGGCTGTGCCAGAAACAATATTGAAGTTGCTGAGATAAATTTAAATAACACATAAGAGAGACAGAACTTTATTATTAATTCTTTAACAGAACAGACAGTATGAAAGAACTTTCTGAACGAAGTGGATAAAAACAAACAGTGTGAGAGATTATTAAGGCAAAAAGAATGCAGAATCTGGGTTCTGTATTTCAGGATAAGTGGCAGCCGGGATGGCATTTCGGCTCTATTTTTTCTGTGCCAATTTGAAAACAACAAACTAAAAACATAACAATAAGCAAATTTTACACTGATGAGAAAAAGTATTAGTTTTTTTAAGTGGATAAAAAGACGTCTGTTCGCACATAGGCTGGTCAGAAACAGGGATGTTATCCCCATCGAAGTGCTGGAGAAGAAGTTGGGGAATATTCATCAGCTTCTTCTTATAGTAAATGGTGACTTGGTAGTTCAGAAGAACGTTGAGACGGAAACAGACAATAATAACCCTATAGATAGTATACAATGAAGCATCAGGATGACTTGCAAAAGATATTGGAGGCTATAGCCAAAAGTGGTATAAAGGTTGAAGGCGACTTTGTAGCACAGAAGAATGTGGAGTACGAAGTTGTCGGAGTAGATGCCGGAGGCATTGGTATCCAGATAAATGGTACAAGCAAAAAGTTAACAAAGACTGAGGAGGAAATATATACTGCTATAGAGAACTTACAAAAAGATAAGAATGATGAAGGGAAATTCATAATGTATGATTTCGACCAATGGTATGCTATTTTCCGCGTCTTATCTCAATTCTGTGGTTATCCTTCTAAGCCAAAAGATTTTGAGAAGTCAATGAGAAATATCGGCTCTGATGATTTGCGTATACCATGTAAATATGACAACTTCAGAAAAGTAACACTCAACAAACTACCCAAGAATGTAGCCCTTTGGTCACAATATCTAAAGACTGCTGACCAGTATTCGCAGAAACAGCTAATTGTTGCTATAACACTAATGGAAAAACTGAATATTGAATAAATATTAAGGCGATTTTCCCAAAATCGTTCCCATTTTCCCAATTTCATTCCCAACTCAGAATATCTCTGGGTTGGGATTTTTTTTGCCCGTAATTTTGCAGTCGAAATAAGATTTCAACCGCGAGCCTCGGCTGCGCTCGGGAGAGCTTAAACGAGTTTAGCTTTCCTCTCACTTGCACGAGCCTTGCATCGTCAACGAAACGAAAGTGGGTTTGACACGCGATCTAACTCTTATTGCTACAAACCAGACACGCAGGTAGGCCTGCGTAACATTATAAACATTTAAATATACAAATAACAAATGGAAACAAAAATTCTAAAAGTGGTACGCCAGGGCGAGGCCTTCAGCGTACAGTCGGCTAAGGCTGACGGCGGTCAGATTCAGAAGTGCAACATTGTGCTGAAGGAACTGGGCTGCAAGTTCGAAAACGAGTATGTGTGCGCTATGCTGGGCAATCTGACAGCATGCAGGTTCAACGAAGGAGATGTGGTGGCAGCCACACTCCGGTTCTCTACACACGAATATCAGGGGCAGATGTTTCAGGAAATCCTTGCAACTGATATCGTTAAACTGAATTAGGGGCCCTCTAACTCCCCTTGTAGGGGAGAATAATAATGTATAATCTCCCCTCGCTACAAGAGAGGGGCCGGGGGAGAGTCCAATAACCCTGAGTTGAGGCAGAGGAGGATGTTCTCGAGTAAATGGCCAAGGAATCTGATGTCTTCTTCTCGCAAAACAACTCAAACAATGAGAAAACTTATTTTTATCATGGATGTCCTGGAAATTGTAAAAGGACTTAAAAAAGGGAAAAGAATTGAAGGTGTTCTGTATCTGGATAAGAACACGGGGGTGCCAACATTTAAGGCATACAACCGCACGTCGAAGTCCAGACCGAAGGACAAGGTATTGCGCTATCTGGAACATGGATGGGTAAAGGAAAGCTCTGAACGCATAAAGGTGTACGAGAGCATGCCCAAGCGTCTGGGTTCCGCACGAATGATTATGACCTTGGAGCGTGAAACGAAGGAGGCTGCTAACGTGATTGTAGAACAGGAAATATTCGGCTAAACGATGAGCGTACACATGATTTATTACAAGGACGGGGCGAAGATGATGCGCCCCGTCCTCAGCAGAGAAGAGTATCTGCAGTTGCGCGGTAGCAGTAAACAGCAAGCAATACTAAAGGCTGTGCGCGAGGGGGACGAGAAGCAGAAGATGCGTCTTATTCAGATGAACTACAGCTGTCTGCCCAACGAAGACGGCTCGCTGAAGGGTTCTACACGCATGAGCACCACCGTTGGTATGGACATCGACCATATCCCGGCCGAAGAGATGCAGGCGGTTAAGGATCGTATCCTACAGAAGAAAGATGAGTTGGGCTTGCTGATGCTGGAGACAAGTGCCCGCAAGGCTGGTTACCACTTGGTATTTAAACGCTGCCCAAAACTATCCCAAGAGGGAAATCTGAAATGGGCAAGTGAACTGCTGGAGGTAGCTTATGACGAAGGAGCAAAGGACATTACCCGCGTGTTTTTCACTACAACTGCTGACGAAAATGAATTATTGTTCTTGAGCGATGAGCTTTTTGATACATCTCCGGCAGAGCTACCGACATCAGAAGAAGATAACGTTGCAGCGTTGACTCCGTCGGGGCTGCCTGCGCTCGGCAAAGCAGGATCAAGCTCCGACTCTGCACTCGCTGTTGCAGCGTTGCAGCGTTGCAGTTCGGAAATAGCCTATGCGCCTGAGGCAAAGTACAATGGAATACTGTATAAGGATATCATCGCCAAGTACTGGGAACTGTTCAACGGCGGTAAAGAGCCTGTAATTGGGGACAGAAATGCTTTGACATTCGAGTTGGCCGTAACACTGCGTTCCATTTGCGCCTACGAACTCAATCAGCTAATGGCCGTCATCCCCAATTACTGGGGCAACGAGGGTACCGACGAGTGGCGCAAGACGCTGGAGAATGCGCTGAAGGAGCCGCGTAAGGGTATGCCGTACAGGTTGAAGCAGGTGCTCGGTGCACTGAAAGAAACGGCTGTAGTGAAGGCTTGTGGCGGTACGCTGACCACACCGCCGCCTATGCCTAAGAAGCTACCGCCACTGATTAAGTTGCTGACTAAGAATGTACCCTGGTTCTACAAGCCTGCTGTGGCCAGTGCCGTATTCCCTGCCTTAGGCGCTCACCTGCACGGAGTGAAGTTCCGATATTGGGACAATGTGGAGCACGAGGCGACCTTCATGAACGTGCTGATCGGCAGGCAGAGCATCGGTAAGGGTTCGATTAAGAAACCCATTGAGTACATCATGGAGGATATCCGTCAGCGCGACATCCCCAACCGTCAGCGCGAAGCGGAGTGGAAGCAGAAGAACCCGGGCGCCAAGCAGAAGAAAGACCCAAGGCCAACGGATATCTGCATTCAGATGCTCATTGACAACCTGACGGATGCTGTCTTCAACCAGCGTATCGTGGATGCCCACAACAACGGGGAACGTTACATCTTCACCATCGTAGACGAGATAGAGGCGCTGAAGAAGGTGACTTCCAAGGGTACCGTGGACGAGGTGGGCCTGCTCATCCGTAAGGCATTCGACAACTCGCTGGCCGGTCAGGAGCGTGTAGGAGCAGACAGCGTCTCGGGTATCGCTCCGCTGCGCTGGAACTTCAACGCCTCCACCACACCGCCCAATGCCCGCAAGTTCTTCTATAAGATGGTGAACGACGGTACGGTGAGCCGACTGGATGTCTCCACCATTATCCTGAACGATGATGCGGAAGAAACGGTGCCTATTCTTGGCATCTACGACAACAGCTTTGCACAGGAACTGAAGCCCTACATCGACCGTTTGGAGGCTGCCAACGGGGAGATAGAGTGTCCGCAAGCCAAGAAGCTGGCATTGGAAATCAAGAAAGAGAACAGTGATGCAGCGAAGCTTTACGAGAGTGAGGCGTATCGTGTGCTCAGCTACCGCGCCAACGTGATAGCTTGGCTAAAGGGTATGGTGCTATACGTGGCTCACGGATACAAGTGGAGCAAGGAGATTGCCGATTTCGTGCGTTGGACGGAACAGTACAACCTATGGTGCAAGATGCTCTACTTCGGCAGGCAACTGGAAAAGGAGCTGCGTGAGGAACTGGACATTCAGCGTCAGTCGGGACCGCAGAACCTCCTAGAGCTGCTGCCTGACGAGTTCACCAAGGAGCAGTACCGCCAGATGCGACAGAGCCAGGGAAAGAGCGGTGATGGTGAGAGTACCCTGCGTAGTTGGACGAAACGCAACCACATTGTCTATGACGAGGTGAGCGGCAGATACTGTAAGACGGAAGAGTATAAACAGAAGTTTCAGACTCTCCCCCGACCCCTCTCTTGTAGCGAGGGGAGTATATAATCTGTTAATTATTAATCTACTTTAAGCGTACATAATAATATGAAACAGATACAATCAAGCCCTCAATTAAAAAAACAAACAGCTCCCTCTCTAACAGAGAGGGCGGGGGGAGAGTCCGTTCAGAACAATCAAGAATGCTTTGTGCAGCTCTGGCTACGGCTGGAGCGCACAAGGCGGCTCTTCGGAGCTCAGCACAAACGCTTCTGCATCAGACAGGTGTTGAAGTCGTGGTTCGGCCTTAGGGCTACGGACGATTTTATCTGGGAAGTGTGTCACCGGGCATTGGTCGATGATCAGCCTCAGGAAGGCTGGAACGAGTTGCCGCCGCCTATGCTCTATCCGCGTAGGCACCGCGAGTTCCTGCGGGCAATCGTAGCGGTAAAATGTGGCATCAGCTTCTATAAGGTGAAACTGAAGGCCCTTGACAGTGCTTACAGCATTGCGTTCCCCGGCTCAACGCCGATAAATGTGAATAAAAAAGCCTCACCCCTAACCCCTCTCCGAGGAGAGGGGAACTAAAGGGAGAGGAGAGCTAGTTAACATCATATATATTAACATTAAAAAAAGTCCTCATAACCTTGGCTCCCTCTCCTCGGAGAGGGCGGGGGGAGAGGCTGATATTATGAACGAACCTAGAGGAATTAGAAACAATAATCCGTTGAATATCAGATTAAGTAGTGATAAGTGGCAAGGACAAATAAACGGGAAAGGGAACATCGACGGAAACAGCTCCCTCTCCTCGGAGAGGGCGGGGGAAGAGGCTGTGTTTTGTGTGTTCTCATCTATGGAGTATGGTTGGCGTGCGGCCTTCCGCATCCTGTGCAACACTTATTATAATAAGTACAAGCTACGGACCATCAGGGACATTGTGTCGCGATGGGTTCCAGCCAAGGAGAACAATACACCTGCCTATATCCGTCATGTGTCGGACTACACGGGAATAGGGCCCGACAGGGACTTGGGCGACCCGCAGACGCATCCTACCAACTGGCTGCTGATAGGCTATGCTATGGCGGTGATGGAGAACGGGAAGACACTCCCGCCCATTCCGATGCTTAAAGGTTTTTCACTGGCCACTGGAAAATGAGAATTGGTTTACGGTTTACTGTTTTTCAAATTGAGGCTCTCCCCCTCGGGGGAGCGGGGAGAGGGGTCAAACTTATCATCAATATAAAAACACCTATCTTATATCTGTGTAAATCTGTGAGATCCGTGGTCGATAAAATCAAAGTAAACAGAAGAAAAACCCCGAAAGTCCGGAAAAACTTTCGGGGTCACTTCATGATTGGATAAACAGCTGAATTATATTTATCTTACTACCACTTTAAACAGATTAGAGAACCGTCTCCTGATCTTTTGTAGATGACAAGCATGGCAATATGTTTTTTTACTCAAAATGAATTTTGAACCAGTTATCGTTGACTCCACAGGCACGATGTAATGAGAATCAATAATCTTTTCATAAACTTACTTGGATTTGAAAATTTTTCTGCAAATATAAATAATAAGCAAACTAAGGAACGTAAAAAAATGTTAAATCGACTGCCATTTTCCGAATTTGGGAGTCGATTGCAAAAATTGGGAGTCGAAAAAGGTGTTTTTCGGCGTTTTTTAAGACTCAGGGAGGAGCTTCTCTGCTGCTTTTAAGATAAGATCGGTTTCGAAACCTCGTGATAAAGCATGACGAATTAGCTTGCCTTTGCGAATATATGGGTCGGAATCGTGGAGCTGCTTGTTTTTCTGCTTCAGGATGTGCTGGAGGACTTCCTGATATTCTTCCTCGGGAATGGCATCAAGGCCTTCGCTGATGTCGGTGCTGTCCATTTCCAATAGCCGAAGCATCTGACTGATCTTGATGCGCCCCCAATGATTGTAACGGAACTTGTCCAGACAATAGGCGCGACAGAAACGCTGATTGTCAATATATTTCTCGTCTGTAAGAAAGTCTGTTGCTTTCTCTGCCTGGGTTGGAGAAAGGCCCCAGAGGAGCAGTTTCTTGCGTATCTCCGAACTGCAATGTTCGCTTCCGCTACAAAGGGCAGCGGCACGAGAGAGGGCTTGTTCGTATGTTAAGGCTTTCATGCTTTAATGGCTGAAATGAATCTTGGTTTATCGAAGCAATCTGTATGAACCTTGACTTGGCAGAATCCCGCCTTTTCCAACAATGATGCGGTCTCGGATGGGTATGCCTGGTTGATCTCGAAGTACAGACGTCCATTGGCTGTAAGGTGCCTGGTTGCATAGTGGGCAATGGCGCGATAGAAGAGAAGCGGGTCGTCGTCTGGTACAAAAAGGGCCAGGTACGGCTCGTAATCCAATACATTGCTGTCCATCTGTGCGGCTTCCTTCTGACAGACATAAGGGGGATTGCTGACAATGACATCCCATTGCTGCTGTGTGGGTGTAGGATGTAAAATATCTTCCTGACGAAAAACCACATCAGCCTGGAGTCTTCCGGCATTCTCGCGGGCGATGCCCAAAGCATCGGCAGAAACATCCATGGCTGTTACCTTGTGCCCCATCAAGGCCAGAGAAACGGCAATACATCCGCTGCCTGTTCCAATATCGAGAACAGTACAAGGGGTGGGAGATTGCTGACCGATAAGACGGACAAGCCCCTCGGTCTCGGGCCTGGGAATCAGGACGCCTGATGCGACAAGAAAGGTGAGTCCGCAGAAATCTGCTTGTCCCAGAATATACTGTACGGGTTCTTTTCTGAGAAGTCTGTCGATAATATTTTGCAGCAAAGCCTGTTTATCTGAAGATAATTCGTTATCTTTGCCTGTCAAAACCTGTGTGGGAGTCAAGCCAAAGGCGACTTCCATGACCAGCATGTAAAGGGCACGAGCCTCGCGTTGCGGATAGACGGATAAAAGTCTCTGCATGTGATTCATGCTGCAAAAGTACAAAAAACATTGAACATTGAACATCGAATATTGAACATTTTATGACTTATGAACTAAAATACATGCAGCGTTGCATTCAATTAGCTAAGTGCGGTGCGGTGGGTGCTCCTCCCAATCCGATGGTGGGGGCAGTGATTGTGCATGAGGGGAAGATAATAGGTGAAGGTTACCACAGAAGGTGTGGCGGCCCCCATGCCGAGGTGAATGCCATCCGCAGCGTACGGGATGAATCCCTGCTGAAGGATAGCACCATCTATGTAAGCCTGGAACCTTGCTCGCATTACGGAAAGACACCGCCTTGCGCCGACTTGATAATAGAAAAGCAAATCCCGCGTGTGGTGGTTGGCTGCCAGGATCCCTTTGCCAAGGTGAACGGACAGGGAATCAGGAAGTTGCGCGATGCCGGAATAGAGGTTGAGGTGGGCGTGCTGGAGAAGGAGTGCCTGGAACTGAACAGGCGGTTCATTACCTTTCACCAGCTGCATCGTCCCTTCGTAACGCTGAAGTGGGCACAGAGCGAAGACGGTTTTATGGATGCAGAGCGAGGCGAAAGTGAGAAACCTGTTCAATTCTCGACAACTTTCACCCAGACACTCGTTCACCAGCTGCGCGCTATGCATCAGGCTATTATGGTGGGTACCAAAACCGTTCTGATGGATAATCCCACCCTGACAACCCGCCTGTGGGAAGGTCCTAATCCGCTGAGGGTGACCATAGACCGTTATGGGGTATTGCCCGAATCTGTTCATCTGAAGGACGGCAAGGTGCCGACGGTAATCTATGATACCGGCAATCTGAGGGAGATCCTGAGCGATTTGTATAAACGTGGTGTTCAGTCGCTGATGGTGGAAGGCGGAGGCCGGCTGTTACAGCATTTTATAGATGAAGGCCTGTGGGATGAGGCTCGTGTGGAGATTGCACCTTTCTGCCTGGACCGGGGAGTTTCGGCACCCCGAATGAAGGAAGTAAACCTAAAAGCAGAACTGCTTGTGGATGGCAGAAAAATCCTTAACTATAGTCGCGAAATGTAAAAAAACCAGCAAAAAAGGGCACTTTAGGTCGGATAAACCCTAATTTTACTTAATTCCGAAGCAGATTATGATGTAATCTCAAATATTAGCACTACCTTTGCACCTTGGTTAAAGATTACCATATTAAATGTGCGCACATAAGAGAATGAAAAAATATTTGATGTTGCTGTTGGCAACGATTCCTTTCCTGGTCAGCTCGTGTTTATCCGACCGGGAGACAAAGACAGATGACTATTGTTACATCTACGATGTGGACTTAGGCTCAATTAAGCGTGAAGTCCATATGTTGGATTCTTTAGGAAATGATACCGTCATCAAGACTTCTTATACGGGAAATACCTATGATATGGTTATAAACCAGCGTGCGAATACCATCGAGAACCTGGACTCCCTGTTATACGGTTCTGTGATGCGTGCCGTACTGGTAGATATTTCTTATGTCGGTTCAAGGATTGCTTATCGTATACAGAGTGATTCGGACAGCATCTGGAGGTCTTACAGTCCGGATGACAGCCTGGATTTGCGTAAACCTTTGGAATTGTTGGTTATTGCCAATGACGGCATGAGCTCGAGAATATATACTATGAAGGTAAATGTGCACGGGCAGGAAGGCGACTCGCTCTACTGGAACAAGGTGAGCGATGCCGAACCTCTGTTGCAAGGCTTGGGTCAGCAGCGTGCACTTATGGTACAGGGCCGTCTGGCCGTTCTTGGCAAAAATGGCGATGCCGTATCCTATGTGGAACGTTCGGCAGACGGTCTGTGGAGCGAGACACCTACCAATTTGCCTGCAACAGCCGATGTCGAAACGGTTGTCAAGCAGGGAGAGGCTTTCCTGGTCAGCACGACAGACGGTGACATCTATACCTCGACAGACTGCAAAACCTGGCAGAGCCTGAATTTCCCTCAGCATCCGGGGGTGGTGCTGGCAGGTGCTACCGCCGATCATCTGTACACGTTGATGGATGGCGCATTGTACAGATGCAGCAAGAACGAACAGGGCGGATGGGATTTACAGGCTGAGATGCTGGACGAAAACCCTGCCTATCTGCCTGCGAAGGATGTGAAGATGTTGCAGATGAAGCAGAAAAACGGAAACGACCGTCTGGTAATGGTAGGTAACAGAGCCGGGGAGAGCGACAGGACATCTGTTGTATGGAATAAGATGTGGAACGAGGATATCCCTGAAAGTAAGAGCACATGGATGTTCATGAACCAGACTGATGATAATAAGAATACATTGCCTCAGTTGGAATACCTGAACCTGATACAGTACGACGAGAAGTGCCTGGCCTTTGGCGGTGCTTCTGTTACAGGAAAAGGAACGCGGAAAGCGATGGATGCCCTGTATGTGAGTCAGGACTACGGCATATCGTGGCGTACCGACTCGGAATGGCATCTGCCCAAGGCATTGAAGGATATGAACGGTCCGATCTGCAGTGTGGTTGATGAGAACAATGTGATATGGTTAATTGCCAATGGTGAAGTATGGCGAGGAAAACTGAACAGACTGGACTTCGAACGGTAATAACGCTGCTACTCCTGTTGTGTCTCCTTCCCAATAGGCTGCAAGCCCAAGCTGAGGAACTGGAATACAAGATGGACTTGGGAGCTGCCATAGGAACGTGCTTCTATCTGGGAGATGCGAACAGTACGCCATATGCCCACATGAGTATTATGGGCGGCTTGATGGCCAGACGCATCCTTAACCCCAGAATGGCCGTTAAGATGAATATAGCAATGGGACACCTGAACGGAACCATGGACGGATTTATTCCCGTAGATCCCTTGAGCGGCAACATCGAGGGCGGTGTGCCGACGAAGGTGGATTTCTCGCGCAACGTGCTGGATATAGGAGCTCAGTTCGAAATGAATTTCTGGGGCTTTGGTTTCGGAGGCGGCTATAAGGATCTGAAGAGAATTACTCCCTATGCCTTGGCAGGTATAGGCATGACAATAGGAATGGGAGGCGGAGCAAGTGCCTGCGGTGCCCTGTGTCTGCCTGTGGGAGTGGGCGTAAAATATAAACTGAAACCACGCCTGAACATCGGCTTTGAATGGACGATGCGTTTCACAACAAGCGACAGATTGGATGCTACGCCAGAGGGGACGACCCAGCTGGCACATCCCTATGGAATAAAGAGTGTGGGACTGAAGAATAAGGATTGTTACAACTTTACTATGGTGTATCTGACTTATGAGATTATGCCTAAGTTGAGGAAATGTAATAACTGAACATTGAGCATTGAACATTGAGAGTTAGATGGTCAATAACCGATAACCATTAAGTTTAGAGTTGACGGGTGAAAAAAATAAAGTGAAATGGAAAATAAGATAGAGCTCGACATGAACAATATCCCTGAGTCGGTTGCCATTATCATGGACGGAAACGGACGATGGGCAAAAGAAAAAGGTTTGCCTCGCTCGGCAGGACACGTCGAGGGTGTGGAGACGATAACGCGCATAACATCGGAATGTGCCCGTCTGGGTGTTAAATATCTGACGATGTATGCCTTCTCTACAGAAAACTGGAACAGACCAGAGCCTGAGGTGGAGGCGCTGATGGGGCTTATCGTCACCAAGTTGGAGGACGAGATATTCATGAAGAATAATATCCGTTTCCGTGTGATTGGAGATATCACCCGTTTGCCCGAGCGTTCCAGAAAACGCCTGGAGGAGTCTATGGCTGTTACTGCCAACAATACCAGAATGACAGTTATAGCAGCCCTTAACTATAGCAGCCGCTGGGAGCTGACAAAGGCCATGCAGGATGTGGCAAGGGATGCAGCAGCAGGAAAGGTGAAAGCGGAGGAGATTGACGAGAAGTATGTTTCGGACCATCTGGCAACAAACTTTATGACAGACCCTGACTTGCTGATACGTACGGGAGGCGAACTCAGAATCAGCAACTACCTCTTGTGGCAGTGTGCCTACAGCGAGTTTTATTTCTGTGACACTTATTGGCCGGATTTCAAGGAAGAGGATTTGCATAAGGCGATTGCCGAGTACCAAAGCCGTCAGCGCAGATTTGGCAAGACAGGCGACCAGGTAGAAGAGGAAAAGAAGTAAACAAAAGAGACTGACTTAGTTGTGAAAAGAATATACATTGTTATATTATTGTTAACAGCACTGCTGCCGGATGTGTTCGGACAGGTAGGACAGCGTGAGATAAACCCGACAATAGACTATAGCCGTACGCCACGTACCTATTATATCGGTAATATTACGGTGGATGGCATCAATAACTACGATGACTATCTGCTGATCGGATTAAGTGGACTAACAGTGGGACAGCCTGTCACCATACCAGGTGATGATATTACCAAGGCGGTGAAACGTTACTGGAGAAACGGACTGTTCAGCAATGTCGCTATCAGCGTGGACAGCTTGGTGAACGATTCGGTGTACCTGCACATTCAGTTGCAGCAACGACCCAGAATTTCAGAGATAAACTATAACGGTGTAAGAAAAGGCGAGCGTGATGACTTGCAGGAGAAACTGGGTCTGATAAAGGACAACCAGTTGACACCTAACATGCTGGACCGTGCCAAGTTGCTGTGCAAGAGATACTTCGACGATAAAGGCTTTAAGAATGCCGAGATAACGATTATGCAGCGCGATGATGCCAGTCAACCGGATAAGGTAATCCTGGATGTCAATGTGGATAAGAACGACAAGGTGAAGGTTCATAAAATCCATATCATAGGAAACCAGAACCTGAAGACAAGTAAGATAAAGGGTAACCTGATTAAGCCTGGTGTGCTGAAGAAGATTCACGAAAAGGGTTCACTGGCAGGTTTGTTCCGCAGCAAGAAATTCACGGATGCCAAATATAAGGAGGCAAAAGATAACCTTATGAACAAGTATGCCGAGCTGGGTTATATGGATGCTATCATGGTTTCCGACAGCGTGGTACCCTTTGGCAATGATGTTGATATCTACATGACTGTTGAAGAAGGACAGAAATACTTCGTCCGCAACATAGAATGGGTCGGCAATACCCTTTATCCTACAGAAGGCTTAGGCGAACTGCTGCGCATGAAGAAGGGCGATGTGTTTAACCAGAAGCATCTGGAGGACAGATTGAAGGGAGATGACGATGCCGTAGGTAACCTCTATTATAATAACGGATATGTTTTCTCTCAGTTGGATCCCGTTGTGGTAAATGTTGTTGAGGACTCTGTTGACTTGGAGATTCGTATCTTCGAAGGTGTTCAGGCGCACATCAGCCATGTAAGAATAACAGGAAACGACCGTGTTTACGAGAATGTGGTACGCAGGGAGCTGAAGAACAAACCCGGTGACTTGTTCTCGAAGGATGCCCTGATGCGTTCTTACCGAGAGATAGCTGCCCTGGGACATTTCGATGCAGAAAGTGTCAATCCCGATATTAAGCCAGATCCCACCAACGGAACGGTAGATATAAACTGGGGCCTGACATCCAAGAGCAGTGACCAGATAGAATTCTCGTTGGGTTACGGACAGACAGGTGTTGTGGGTAGAATAGGTCTGAAGTTTACCAATTTCTGTATGGCCAACCTGTTTAAGAAAAACGGAATTAGGCGCGGTCTGTTGCCTCAGGGTAATGGCGAGACATTCAGTATCAGCGGTCAGACCAACGGTAGGTATTTCCAGAGCTATAGTGTAAACTACATTAACCCATGGTTTGGCGGCAAGCGTCCTAATACACTTAGCATCGGAGCTTCTTTCAGTAAGCAGACGGATATTAGCGATAACTACTACAACTCGGCTTATTACAACAATTATTATAGCAGTTTCCTTTATGGCATGGGCGGCGGATACGGCTATAACTATTACGAGAACTACTACGATCCGGACAAATCCTTCATGACCTTCAGCTTTAGTGTAGGTTGGGGAAAGCGTTTGCGCTGGCCGGATGATTACTTCAACCTGACTGCAGAACTGAGCTATATCCGCTATATGATGAAGGATTGGCAGTACTTCCTGATAAATAATGGTAACTGTAACAATATCACGCTGGGTCTGACACTTAGCAGAAATACCGTTGACAATCCCATCTATCCTCGTAGCGGTTCCGAGTTCATGCTGAGTGCATCACTGACTCCTCCCTATAGCCTGTTCGACAAGAAAGACTATGCTAATCTGGCAAACGATTTCTACAGCGAGACCTACCAGAACGAGATGCAGGAGAAGCACAAATGGATAGAGTATCATAAGTGGAAATTCAAGGGTCGTACCTTTACTGCCCTGTCAGGAGGCAATAAGTGCTTTGTACTCTCTACCAGAGTGGAACTGGGATTGCTGGGTCATTACAACAAGAACAAACGTTCTCCGTTTGAAACCTTCTATGTGGGCGGTGACGGTATGAGCGGATACAGTTATAACTATGCAACAGAGACCATCGGTCTACGCGGATATGACAACGGTTCACTTACACCTAACGGCTATAATGGCTATGCCTACGACAGATTCTCCATAGAGTTGCGCTATCCCTTCATTCTGGGAGCCAGCACCAATATCTATGGCCTTGCCTTCCTGGAAGGCGGAAATGCATGGGATGAGGTAAAGAAGTTCAATCCCTTCGATATGAAGAAATCGGCAGGCGTAGGTGTTCGTATCTTCCTGCCTATGGTTGGTATGTTAGGTATTGACTGGGCATACGGTTTCGATTCAGTCTTCGGCAGTAGAACGTACAGCGGAAGTCACTTCCACTTTGTATTGGGACAAGAGTTTTAATAATTACACATCATAAGTTTACGAATATGAAAAAGCTATTTTTGATTTTAATGGTTATGGCAAGTGTTAATGCTATGGCACAGAAGTTTGCTTTAATAGATATGGAATATATCCTGAAGAATGTTCCTGCCTATGAACGCGCCAATGAACAGTTGAATCAAGTAAGCAAAAAATGGCAGGCCGAGGTGGATGCTCTTACTCAAGAGGCACAGACACTGTACAAAAACTATCAGTCTGAGGCTGTCTTTCTGAGCAATGAACAGAAAACCCAGCGCGAGGAGGCTATTGTAGCAAAAGAGAAGGAAGCTGCAGAGTTGAAGAGAAAATACTTCGGTCCCGAAGGCGAACTCTACAAGAAGCGTGAGAGTCTGATGGCACCTATACAAGACGAGATCTACAATGCTGTGAAGGATATCTCGGATCTGAAGGGCTACAGCTTGATATTGGACCGTGCCAGCGACGCAGGTATCATCTATGCTAACCCCAAGATAGACATCTCTAACGAGGTTCTCTCTAAGTTGGGATATAATTAAACGAAAGACGAAAGACGAAAAGTTTAATCGGTTATCGGTTATAGACGAAAATATTAACAAAAATAATAAAGAAAAGGTTATGAAAAGATTTGTGATTGCTATCTTGATGATAGCTCCCCTGAGTATGAATGCACAGAAGTTTGCTCATTTTAATAGTGCTGACATTCTTCCGAATATGAAGGAGTATGTAACTGCCACTGAGGAAATTCAGGCTATGGCAAAGCAGTACGAGGAAGATATTAAACTGATGCAGGAGGAACTGCAGAAGAAGGGTGACGAGTACCAGAAAGAGCAGGCTAACCTGTTGGACAATGTACGTCAGCGTCGCGAGCAGGAACTGCAGGATCTGTACCAGCGTCTGCAGCAGTCATACCAAGATAACCAGCAGGCTTTAGAGAAAGCTCGCCAGGAAAAACTGGGTGCTATTAACGAGAAGGTTATGGCTGCCGTAAAGAAAATAGGTGAAGCTGGTGGCTATGTATACGTTGTTGACCTCAACATAGGTGCAATACCATTTGTTAATACTCAGTTGAGTACTGACATCTCAGATCAGATCAAGAAAGAGGTTGGTGTTCAGTAAAAAAAATAAAGGACTATGAAACGCCTGGTTTTATTTCTCTTTGTCCTGGTTCCTGTAATCGCCTCGGCTCAGCTTCAGTTCGGCTATTTGAGCTACCAGCAGGTGATAAAGGAAATGCCTGAATATACTCAGGCTATGAAGGAGTTGCAAACCCTGAAAGCTAAGTATGATGAAGAGGCTACCAGAGGTGAGGCTGAGTTCCAGAAGAAATTCGTTGATTTCTTGCAGGGACAGAAAGACTTCCCCCAGACTATCATGCAGAAGCGTCAAGCAGAGCTTCAGACACTGATGGACAGTGGTGTTGCCTTCCGTGTACAGGTACAAGGTTTGTTAGCTCAGGCAGAAAAGGACTTGATTGCTGAAGTTCAGAAGAAACTGAATAGAGTGCTTCTGGAAGTGGGTGTAGAATACGGATATGGTTTTATCCTGAACACAGACGATAACGCCTGCCCATACATAAATCCTGTGGTAGGGGTGGATGTGACGGAAATCGTCCGCCAGAAGCTTGGAGTTGCAGCACCATCAACCCAAGATGAGTCAAACGAATAAGTTTTCACAGCATCCTGGTCCGATCGGTATTTTCGATTCGGGCTATGGAGGTTTAACAATACTGCGGCAGATACGTACGTTAATGCCGCAGTATGATTATCTGTATTTAGGTGACAATGCCCGTGCACCGTACGGTACGCGTTCCTTTGATATAGTTTACGAATTCACCCTGCAGGCGGTAAGGTATCTCTTTGAACAGGGATGTCATCTGGTAATACTGGGCTGTAATACGGCTTCGGCAAAAGCCTTGCGCAGCATACAGCAGAACGACCTTCCGCAAATGGATCCGCAGCGTCGGGTGCTGGGAGTGATTCGACCTACAGTGGAGGTTGTCGGCAGTATTTCCAAGAGTCGCCACGTGGGGATCATGGCCACTTCGGGTACTGTCCGCAGTGCCACATACGAGTTGGAGATTGCTAAGTTGCACCCGGATATCCAGGTCACAGGCGAAGCTTGTCCGATGTGGGTGCCATTGGTGGAGAATGATGAATATGACGGTCCCGGTGCAGACTATTTTGTGCAGAAGAATATTGAGAATCTGCTCAGTCGGGACCCACAGATTGACTGCGTTATTCTGGGTTGTACCCATTACCCGTTGTTGATGAACAAGATTCGCAAATTCATGCCTTCGGGTGTACATGTCATAGAACAAGGTTTCTATGTAGCAGACAGTCTGCGTGATTACCTGAACCGTCACCCTGAGATGGCGGAGCGAATCACCTGTGGAGGCACAACGCGTTTTCTGACAACAGAACAGGCAGAGGCTTTCCAGTGTAACGCCGCTGCTTTTATGAGTGAGCCGCTTACGGCAAAAAGAGTTTATTTGGAGTAAATGAATAAGGTAAAGAAGATTGTCAACAAAGACGAAACACGGCAGTTTATCCGTTTCTGCATAGTGGGTAGTATCTGTTTCTTAATCGATGCTGCCGTTTACTATGTCATGCGACGTTTAGTCCATTATCAGGTGGCGCTTGTTTCGAGTTACCTCGTTTCTCTTTGTTTTAATTATTTTCTCACGATATACTGGACTTTTAAAACAACCCCATCCATACAAAACCTTGTAGGTGTTATTGGCGCCCACTTGTTTAATCTCTTTGTGGTACGCGAAGGACTGATGTGGTTGTTTGTGGAAGTTTTCGAAATATATGATTCTATTGCCTATATACCAATGGCTATCATCAGTGCCGTTACCAACTTCCTGGTGATACGTTTTGTGGTGAGAAAAGCCAAGTAAAAAGCTAAAAGGTAATTCCTGTTATCTTCAGAATATTTTTAAGGCTCCCTTTCGTAAATCAACATGCGTTGGTTTACGGTAACGGGGTCCATGACATACCGCAGTAATACACGAGGGTAAGTAAGGTTCCACAGGAACTTGTGCGGCGTGGTTATTAAACGATAACGGAATAATTCCTCCTTGTCGTAGATGCAACGGTAGTTGTCGGGTATAGGTGCATCATAATACTCATGACAGGTTATGATGGCTCCGATTTCACGTACCAGATAGCGTATTTTCCCGGAAGCAACCAAATCTGCCTGTTCCTTACGTATTTCAGGATCAAGAATGCTTGACATGAAATAATTCTTGTTGGGGGGCAGGTGCCGTGTGTGCTGGTAAATGCCCGTATCGTACGAACTGAACGTAAGTACTTCGCTATCGTCGCTCTCGTTGGCATTTATTATTTCGGCCATCTCAAGAACACTTTTGGGGAACGTCCCGTTCAAGAGTGTGACGATATTCCAGTTGGTAGCTGCGGAGAAAAAGGCTATCAGCCCCAGAATGATATATGTCCGTAACGTGGGGACGTGGTTTCTGAAGAAACAAATATAAAAGGGTACAAATACGTACATTAGCAGTACATAGTAGAATTGTACTGTCAATAGGGCAAATGAAAGTAAAAGTACGCCGAATGTACCCAATGCCAGTAGTTTAACTTCCCAACGTGCACGGACAAGGAAGATAGGTACGAGGAATGCAGCCCAGATAGCAAGCTTTATGAGTGGGAACCACCAGACATCGGGCTCGCCATTGGTGGCTGTTCCGTGATATTGGAAAAGATTTACCATGAAGTAGGCATCAAAGAGTGCCTCAACGGTTCCATGTGCTGCGAAGTAGGCCAAAACAGGGATGGTTGCCAGTACAAAACCGAAGAAAACGAATCGGATTGTACGCCGGAATTCCTTGAACTGCTGGTGCTTCCATGCAATAAAAGCAAGGGCTGCGGCACCTCCAATATAGAAGAACAATATGTTGAACTTCGACCAAAAGATAAGGCCTAATCCCACGCCCATGATAAGTGACTGCCACCAAAGCGGTGCTTGTCGGTTTCTGGCAAAGCAGAGCATGAAGTACAGACAATGAGCGAGAATAGGTAACGAGAACTCCTCGACGCTGTCGCCATAATAGAAAAAGTCTGAAGTGAGGACAAGCCAACCTATGAGGCAAGTAAAGGGCAATGTGATCTTGGAGGAGGAAAAAAGGCGCATCGTGTGGAGCGAATACCACATAAAGACGAAGCTGCAGAGAATTTCGACCAGATAAATACCTATAAAGCTGTTGCGAGACAACATGGCAGCCATCTCGTGCATAAGATATAGTACAGGTCCTTTGTGGTCGAAAATATCAACATAGAGTTCCCTTCCGCTAAGCATGGCGTTGCCTATGGTCATGTAAACGTTGGCATCGTCCCACGGATTAAGTGGGTATAGGAAAGAGCAAGTACTGAACAATGTGGATATGAGTACTGCAAAAAGAAAAAGGAATAGCGGCTCGCGATAGTCCGTTTGCTTCATATATACATTATTAATTATAATCGTCGGCAAAAATACACTATTATTCTGATTCAAACGTTATATCTGTTAAAAAAATCAATAAGAAGGGAAGTTTTTTTGTTCGTCTTTGCCTTTTTCGGAAAAAGGAGATACCTTTGTGGGGAGAATAAAAAGGCGGGCGAAACTGTCTGCCAGAATGAATACGGAACAGACATGAGAATATTATCCATTTTGATACTGTCAGCCTGTCTTATCTCTTGTACTTCAAGGGACAAGAAAGTCCGGATTGTAGCTTCAAAAGGTTTGCCGAGCGAACTCCTTTTGGTAGTTGACGACAAGGTCTGGCAAAGTGATTTGGCAGATACGCTAAAGGCTATAACACAAGGTTCTGTTCCCGGACTTATGCAAGATGAACCTTTTTTTAAGACAGTAAGGATATCTTCGCGACATTATACCCAGACATACACGACGTTTCATAGCAAGCTCTTTGTACATTTGCAGCCAGACCTGAAGTGTGCTATTGTGGGAGTCTCCAGGGATGTCGTGGCAAAGCCCCAGATAGAGGTGACGGTAGCTGCTCCCAATATAGAATCACTGCGTAAGTTCCTCTCGGCAAAAGCCCTATATATTCGCAGACTTATAGACGATGCCCAGATAGAAATGCGTGCAGCAGACATTCGCAGGCACTATAATAGAGATTTAACTCAGAAGGTAGCAGCTGCAGTGGGTTATGGTATATTGGTCCCCAGGCAGATTAAGGCCAGCAAAACAGGGAAGGACTTTGCCTGGGTGGGCACAAACCTTAATGAGAAAGATCTTAATATTGTGCTCTATACCTTACCCTGGGACGGTAAGGAATATGCAGACGAAGAGACATTTGTTGTATGGAGGGATTCTGTGATGCGAGAAAACATTCCGGGAAGCAGACCGGATCAGTGGATGCAGACGACAAAGATTGACGGTAACCCGATATTGTTTTCCTGTTTGCGTGATATAGAGGGTCAAAAGGTCTTTGAAGTGCGAGGACTATGGGAGATGCGAAATGGTGCTTTGGGAGGCCCTTTCGTCTCGTTAACAAGAGTGGACTCGGTGAACAGGAAGGTTGTTGTGACAGAAGGATTTGTTTATTCCCCGACAACGGACAAACGTGATTTATTGCGTACGGTAGAGGCTTCCCTTAGAACATTGTATAAAACTAATAAACAGAAATGAGATTAATATACATTACTCTTTTTTGCCTGATGAGCGTCGGCATTCTGCATGCTCAACCGCGCTTCGTTCCTGATGTGGAGATCAAGAAGTTGGGTGAGGTGGAATTCCAACAGCCCAAAAGGGTTGTTTTTGGCTTTGCCAATAAAGGCAATCAGCCGTTAATTATTTCTTCGGCAAAGGCTTCTTGCGGGTGTATGGAAGTTACTTTTCCCAAAGATCCTGTTCCTGCAGGCGGGAAAGGCGAGATAGCTGTTGTTTACGATGCCGGAACACTGGGTACTTTCTATAAGGAGGTAGAAGTGGTGACCGATGCATCCGATTCTCCTGTCTATTTGGGAATGCAGGGAACGGTGGTCGTAGAGATTACCGAACTGGGTGAGGAGTACCCGATAGATTTGGGAAATGTTCAGATACAGACCAATTATCTGGAGTTTGATGATGTACATAAAGGTGAACATCCTTCAGTAGAATTGTCACTTATAAACAAGGAGCATACAGCATTCCGTCCAGAGCTGATGCATTTGCCTGCCTATCTTTCGGCACAGTATATCCCTGAGAATGTCCCCGCAGGAAAGAAGGGTGTTGTAAGGCTGACCTTAGATAGCGACAAGTTGCTGCAGATGGGTTTGAACAAGACATCGGTTTATTTTTCCCGTTATATGGGAGACAAGATCAGTGAAGAGAATGAGATTCAGGTTTCTGCAATCCTTCTTCCTGATTTTTCTAAGATGACAGAAGAGGAGAGAGCAAATGCTCCTTCACTGTCTCTGGCAGAATCCTCGATAGATTTCGGTTCCCTGGCTGGAAAGTCTAAAGCGACTCATACTATTATGGTTAATAATAAAGGTAAAAGTAACTTGTTGTTCGAACAGGTTCAGGTCTTTAACAAGGCCGTTTCTGTAAGTTTGGGAAACAGGGTGCTGAAACCTGGCGCAAGTACGAAACTGAAGATTAGCATAACTCCCAAATATCTAAAACGCGAGAAGGGTCATCTTAGGGTTTTACTGATAACAAATGATCCTGAGCAACCAAAGACTGTAATTAATATCGATGCAAAACAATAAAATATAAGATATGGAACATCCCGAGAATAGTCCAGAGTTTGAAGGCTTGACCGTAAATAGCGGAGTAGGTCCTGTTTCTATAGTCAATCCTTACCTTAAGCGTGGTCGTTTCGCTCGTCACCAGCTTACGGCAGGAGATTATGTGGAAGGAATTTTACGTGGTAATGTTTCCATACTGGGTCAGGCTGTTACGTTAGTCGAGAGTACGAACCCGGCTCATCAGGCCATTGCCCAAGAGGTGATAGAAAAGTGCTTGCCTTATTCCGGAAAAAGCATTAGAGTGGGTATCAGCGGTGTCCCTGGAGCAGGAAAGAGTACCAGTATTGATGAATTTGGCATACATGTGCTGAAGGAGTACGGAGGCCGGCTGGCTGTATTGGCTATCGATCCCAGCAGTGAGCGTACCAAGGGAAGTATTCTGGGTGATAAGACCAGAATGGAGAAACTTTCTGTTCATCCGGATTCTTTCATACGTCCCAGTCCCTCAGCAGGAAGTTTAGGTGGTGTTGCCAGAAAGACGCGCGAAACAATCATCCTTTGCGAAGCTGCAGGTTTCGATAAGATTTTCGTCGAGACGGTAGGAGTTGGGCAGAGCGAGACAGCATGTCACTCGATGGTTGATTTCTTCCTGTTAATCCAATTGGCTGGTACTGGCGATGAGCTGCAGGGAATCAAACGAGGAATTATGGAGATGGCAGACGGTATCGTCATAAATAAGTGCGATGGAAACAATGTTGATAAGTGCCATTTGGCAGCAACACAGTTCAGAAACGCCCTGCAATTGTTCCCTATGCCAGATAGCGGATGGCAGCCCAGGGTTCTCACATACAGCGGATTCTATGCTTTGGGAATCAAGGAGGTATGGGATATGATATATGAATATATAGACTATGTAAAGAAGAACGGATACTTTGAGTACCGTCGTGCTGAACAGTCTAAATATTGGATGTACGAGAGTATAAACGAGCAGTTGCGTAACAATTTCTATCAGAATCCGACAATTGCAGATATGTTAGTGGCTGCCGAAAAGAGTGTGCTGGAGGGAAGGCGGTCTTCATTTATTGCAGCCAAGCAACTCCTCGATTCTTATTTTGCACTCCTCCATTAGCCATTTGGGGGTACTCGTAGCCCCACAGATACCAATAGAATTACAATCTTGCAGCCAACGTAGGTCAATCTCGTTGGCTGTATCTATCATATATGATCTTGGATTTGTGTCTTTACATTCTTTGAACAGCACCCTTCCGTTGCTGCTTTTTTTCCCGCAAACAAAAAGGATAACATCATGTTTGTTGGCAAACTCTCTGATGTTGGGCATTCTGTTAGCTACTTGTCGGCAAATGGTGTCGTAGAATGTAAATGTAGCATCATTGCCAATGTGTTCTTTTATGTATTCCACTATGCGTCTGAACTCGTCCAGAGGTTTTGTGGTTTGTGAGTACAGACAGATATCTTTATGGTAATCCAGTTTATGAAGGTCTTCTGTTGATTCAATAACGATGGCAGTCCCTTCCGTTTGTCCCACCAAGCCGAGAACCTCGGCGTGGCCGTTCTTTCCGAAGATAACAATCTGTTTCTTGTGCTCATTGTCGGCATCGTACTCTTTTTTTATGCGTTCCTGAAGATGCAGTACAACGGGACATGTGGCATCAATAATCTCAATTTCATTTTTTTTGGCAAGGAGATAAGTAGAAGGTGGCTCTCCGTGTGCCCTCAACAAGACTTTAGATTGATAAATGTCTTTCAGCTCTTCGTGATTGATGGTGGTAAGGCCTAAGCGCTGCAGACGGTCACACTCTTTTCCGTTATGGACAATATCACCCAAACAGAACAGGTGCCCGTCTTTGTTCAGTTCCTCTTCTGCTTTTCCTATAGCACGTGTTACACCAAAGCAGAAACCAGACCCTTGATCAATCTCTATGTTCATCCTGCCGTTACTCTTTGGAACTGAGCCAGTAACCAGGCTTTTTGTTCGGGGATAGTCATATTGCTGTTGTCTAATACGATGGCATCATCAGCTTTTCTGAGTGGACTGACGGCACGTGTACTGTCTATCCTGTCGCGTTCGCGTATGTTGGCAAGAATTTCCTCCATATTGCATTTCTCCCCTTTCGCGATGAGTTCGTCGTATCTTCTCTGGGCTCGAATCTCGTCGCTGGCAGTAACAAATATCTTAAGTTCCGCATTGGGGAATACCACAGTGCCGATATCTCTTCCGTCCATTATAACACCCTTTGCCTCGCCCATTAGCCTTTGAAGGTCAACCATGGCTTCTCTGACAAAGTCTAATGCAGCGACATAACTTACTTTACCAGATACATCCAAAGTGCGGATTTTATCTTCTACACAGATGCCGTTAAGGTATGTGTCTGGCTTGCCAGTGGTCGGATTCAGTTGGAAGGTGATAGAGATGTCGTTCATGTGCTTTCTTAACTCCTCAGTATCAATCTTATCCTCCTTGAAGAGTCCGTTTTGCAAACAGAATAATGTAACAGCTCTGTACATGGCTCCTGTGTCAATGTACACATATCCAATCTCTCGGGCTAAATCTTTTGCCATTGTGCTCTTGCCGCATGAGGAGTGCCCATCAATGGCAATTGTTATCTTATTCATAATGCTATCTTAGGTTAGTCTTTATCTGATTTCTGAAAACAATATGCAAGGTTTAACGATAGAGTGGGGGCTCCGATGTGGTACTTTGCATAGGCAAATCCCACCTTCAGTCTCTTAAGGTTGGCTCCTGCTCCAAAAGAAAGGCCGGCTGCATGTGAACCTCCGGCAGCCTTCATTTCAAATGCACGACGGAAATTAAAACCGGCGCAGACATATATAATAGGAATAGGGTAGGCGTCAACACCAATCTCGAAATGATTGGTAAAGATTCTTCCTCCGCTAACTTCGCCGTCTGAAGAGAAATAATCACTCTGGCTCCAATGGGTAAGGTCCACCATGGTTACGGATATGTCGATGGGGGCGTGTCCGAGTCCCTTGGTAAAACCTATTCGCATATCAAAGGGGAGCCGTTCGCCGACATTACCAAACCTCTTGACTTGTCCGCCAATATTTCTGGCAACTGCAGATATGGAGAAATTCTTTTCCTCCCAATAGTAGTTCAGTCCAAGGTCAACTGCCAGGGCACATGAAGAGAATTCTCCGTAATGCGAGTAGATAATCTTTCCGGTAGCTCCTCCTGACAGCCTGTCGGTAAGCATGTAACTGTATTGTCCGCCTATGCAGAAATCCAGGGGTTTCATGTCTCCAATAATTTCTCCTGCCAAATCTGTTTCCTTCATAGAGCCGTAGCCGACGAACTGAGCATAAACACCCCATGTGCCTCTGCTGCCAGCAGTCTGTGCATAGGCTGCTCCACCAGCCTTACAACCTTGCATGTATGACATAAAATTAGCTCCAATGCTCTTGTCGCTGATGTTAGAGAGCAATGCCGGATTGCTTGTCGCCGTTTGAATCTCGTCTTGTACCAGCGAAATGTTCTTACCTCCCAGCCCCACTATGTGGGAAGAATTTGGAAGGCTTAGGAAATTGAATATACTGGTACTTTCCTGACTGAAAGATTCTGTCTGCACTATCAATAATGCCAAAATAAATGGAAGTATACGCTTCTTTGTCATTGATTTTTGTAATTTGTGCTCAAAGTTAGTGCATTTTCTGTCAATATTGTCCAATAATCGCACAAAATTTAAACTGAATCCAAAAAAATATACAGGATAGATACGTGAAATAAAAAAAATGTGCTAAATTTGCCCCAAATAGATATGTTTTGCGAATAAAAATAAGAAAAATAAATATTATGGATGCTAACAAAACTGTAAATGAAGAACTGCAAGGGCAGAAATCCACTAATATGCTGATTGGATATGTACTGTCTTTGGCTCTTATGTTCGTTGCCTTTGAGTATACCCAGCGAGAAGTGAAGGTGGTTGAAGAGGGCAAGATTTATGATTTCAAGATGGAAGAGGATATGATTCCTATTACCCATCAGGAGGAAGTGATGGCACCTCCCCCAGCAGCAGCTCCCACTGTTATGGAAGTTATTAACGAGGTAGAGGATGATACTGAGTTGCCCGAAGAAGAGATTCAGACTACTGAGGAAGTTAATCAGGCTATTACAACTGTTGTTGGTACCGGTGCACCTTCTGCTGTTGTTTCCGGCCCTGTTGGTCCTGTTGTCGAGGCAGATGACGATGACCGTATTTTTGATGTTGTAGAGGAAAATGCTCAGTTCCCTGGTGGTGATGAGGCTTGTATGAAGTGGTTGCAAGAGCACATTAAGTATCCTCAGATTTGTATAGAGCAGAATGTGCAGGGACGTGTATATGTCGGATTCGTTGTTAATCGTGACGGAAGTATCGTAGATGTTAAGATTATTAAGTCACCGGATAACAACTTGTCTAAGGAAGCCGAGCGCGTTGTTAAGTTGATGCCGAAGTGGAAACCTGCCAAGCAGGGTAACAAGACGGTACGTTCACGCTTCAATCTTCCTGTGAATTTCCGTTTGAGCTAATTCAATTGTAAAATAAATGTAAGGCTGCTCTCCTTCTTGGTGGGCAGCCTTGTTTTTCCTTTTATTATAATCTAATATATAATGTATAGTAGTAACGAGCTTTTGGAGTTGGTGAATAGCACCATCGATGCCTTACCTTATGACAGGAAACCTTCTGCTTTGTATGACCCCATCAAGTATGTGTTGTCGTTGGGAGGTAAACGTTTGCGCCCTGTTCTGATGCTGATGGCGTATAATATGTATAGAGAAGATGTGGAGCATATTCTCATGCCAGCCATAGCCATCGAGACATTCCATAATTTTACCCTTCTTCATGATGATCTTATGGATCGTGCGGACGTTCGTAGGGGAAAACCTTGTGTTCATAAAAAATGGAACGACAATGCTGCCATCCTGAGCGGCGATAATATGTTGGTGCTGTCTTTCCATCGTCTGGCACAGTGCGACGAAAAGTACCTGCCAGCCGTATTGCGCCTTTTTACAGAAACAGCCCTAGAGATTGATGAAGGCCAACAGTACGATATCGATTTTGAGGACCGCTCTGATGTTACTGAAGCAGAATACATTGAAATGATACGCCTGAAGACTTCTGTCCTTCTGGCTTGTGCCCTTAAGATTGGGGCAATTCTGGGTGGTGCCTCAGATCAGGATGCCGATGCTTTGTGCGAATTCGGAGAGAAACTGGGACTCGCTTTCCAGCTGCAGGACGACTATTTGGATGTGTATGGAGATTTCAAGACGTTCGGAAAGCAGATAGGCGGTGATATTATGTGCAACAAGAAGACCTATATGCTTATCAATGCCCAATTGCTGGCCAATGGTGAGCAGGCTCGTGAATTGGATAAGTGGTTGAGTATGGAAAATCCACGACGAGAGGAAAAAGTAGCCGCCGTTACTCGTCTTTATGATGAATTGGGCGTTCCTCAACTGGTTAAGGATAAAATAGACCAATATTATCAGGAGGCGGCTTTGGCTTTATCTCGTATCTCGTTGCCCCAAAAATGTACAGCGGTACTTTGGGATTACGCCCAGTCCATGCTTAACAGAAAATCATGATAGATACGCATAGCCACATTTATGAGCCCGAGTTTGACGAAGATCGTGAACTTGTCATTCAAAGGGCTAAGCAGGCGGGGGTTGAATGCATATTGTTGCCCAATATCAACGAGGCATCCGTTGGTCCCATGCTTTCCCTCTGTCATTCTTTCCCCGGCTATTGCTATCCTATGATGGGATTACATCCAGAAGATGTTTCTGATGATTATCTGCAAGTACTTGGCAAGATGGAGGACCGGCTGAAAGCGCCACATCATCCTTATATTGCTATAGGTGAAATAGGGCTTGATTTTTATTGGGATACTAGTCGCTCCCGCCAACAAATTGATGCGTTTGCCCGTCAGATAGAATGGGCTATCCGCTATAAACTTCCCCTGATGATTCATTCCCGTTCTGCACATGCTGAACTGGTTCAGACTGTTCGCCATTATATCTCGGAAGGGTTGAAAGGTGTCTTTCATTGTTTTGGCGGTACAATTGATGAGGCTCAGGAATTGCTTTCTTTCGATGGCTTTGTACTTGGTATTGGCGGTATCTCAACATTTAAGAAATCGCCATTGCCGGAAGTACTTAAAACGATTCCTCTTCAGCGTATTGTGTTGGAAACAGACTCCCCGTATCTTGCTCCAGTCCCTTATCGTGGTAAGCGAAATGAACCAGCTTATGTGACAGAAGTGGTGAAGAAATTGGCAGAGATATATAATGTGTCGCCGCAAGAAGTGGAAAATGTCACCAATGCCAACACAAAACGTGTATTTTCGCTTATAAAATAGTATGAACGTGTGCAAATAGTTGAAAAAAACCACTTTACCCGAAAGTTTTTTGCAATATCATGTGGTCATGTTCAAAAAAAAAGATATTTTTGTAACCGAAAACGTATATAGTGACGCATAATAAGTTGCGTTAGTGCCTAAGGAGAGATGCTCGAGTGGCTGAAGAGGCACGCCTGGAAAGCGTGTATACGTCAAAAGCGTATCCGGGGTTCGAATCCCCGTCTCTCCGCAGGAGATAAAACGGGGTTCAAAGCCAGAAAGGCAGAAAGCCTTCTCGAATCCCCGTCTCTCCGCAGGAGATAAAACGGGGTTCAAAGCCAGAAAGGCAGAAAGCCTTCTCGAATCCCCGTCTCTCCGCAGGGGAATATTGACAAACCGATACTAAACGAAAATATTTTAAAGTAAAAAAAAAGTAATAACATTAATCAATTTAAACAAACACAAAATGAAAAAGTTATTTGCAATTGTTGCGTTGGTAGCAGCATGTACTTTTGGAGCAACCTCATCTCTAAGAGCTCAGGAAGATGTAGCAGAGGCTACAGAGCAGGTAGATACCGCTGCTGTAGATAGCGCTGCTGTGGACACTACAGCTGAAGAAGAAACTGTAGCTGCTGCTCCTGTTGTGGAGGAAGAGAGTGAAAGTATTTTTAAGACCTTGAAGACAAAGTACATCGAGGGTGGTGCAGGCTTCATGTCATTGGTAGCCATTGCCTTGGTATTGGGTCTTGCTTTCTGTATCGAGCGCGTTATCTACCTGTCTCTCGCTCAGATCAACACTCGTAAGTTTACAAAGGATTTAGCTGCTAAGGTTGCTGCTGGTGATTTGGCTGGCGCAATTGACTTCTGCAAAGGTACCCGTGGACCTGTTGCTCAGGTAAGCCGTAAGGCTATGGAGTGCTTGGCAAGTACAGACCGTAACGATATCGGTACTATCGAGAGTACTATCAATATGGAGGCTGAGGTTCAGGGTTCTTACCTCGAGCAGAACTGCTCATGGATCACCCTCTTTATCGCCATGGCTCCCTCTCTCGGATTCTTGGGTACTGTAATCGGTATGGTTATGGCATTCGATGACATCCAGCGTGCTGGTGATATCAGTCCTACCGTTGTTGCCGGTGGTATGAAGGTGGCTTTGATCACTACTATCTTCGGTATCATCGTAGCTTTGATTCTGCAGATATTCTACAACTATATTCTGGCTAAGGTTGAATCTCTGACCAGTAATATGGAAGAGGCAGCACAGGAGTTGCTGACTATGTGTGTACAGTCTGATAAGTGCAAGAAGTAATAACCGATTTTAGAGAGAGAATTATGAAGATAGAGAAAATTTCCCAGATGGCTTTGTACATCTGCATTGGAATTATCTTGGTATCCTTCGCATTGTTCTTGACGATCGGCTATGATAATCCTGTAGGTGACAACAATGAGCCAATACTTACAGATATCATCATGTGGTTGATGTATCTGATGGTAATTGCAACAGCAGGACTTACTATTTGGTCAGGTATCAAGGGTATGGCAAGCAGCAAGGGTACTGATCCTGCAGCTTCTACCGGTGTTCCTGGTGGTAAGGTTTCCCTCATTACATGGGGTCTGTTCATTGTTTCATTAGTAATTGGTCTGGTTTTAGGCCTGGGTGAGTCTGATTTCAAGGCTGCCGACGGTACTGTTACTACAGCTGGATGGGTTACCGTTGTTGATGCATTCTGTGTTTCAATAGGTATCCTGATTCTTGCTGCTGCAGCTGCAGTAGTTGTAAGCATGACAGGCGTTCTTACCAATAGTGCTATTAAAAAGTAACATCCTTAAATAAGTAAGATATGGCAAAGAAGAAAAAGAAAATGCCCGGTCTGAACACCAGTTCAACAGCGGATATTTCTTTCATGTTGCTTATCTTCTTCCTGGTAACAACATCTATGGATACTGATATGGGATTGGCTCGTCACCTTCCCCAACCACCAGATCCAGACCAGGAGGATGCTCAGGTCGACATCAAGGCAAGAAATATCTTGTATATTCGCTTGAACTACCAAGGTCAGTTATCAATAAAGGATGAGACAACACAAGATGCAGGCTGGTCTGAATTCAGCGAACTGCGTCAGCGTGTAAAGGACTTTGTGAGGAACGAGCAGAACTATAGCAAGTGGCCCGAGAAGCATGTTAAGATTATTGATTTGCTGGGTCGCTGTTACGTAACAGACAAGCATGTTATTTCTGTTCAGACTGACCGTGGTACGCCATATGATGCGTATTTCCAGGTTCAGAATGAGCTGGTAGCTGCTTACACTGAGTTGCGTAATGAGATTTCTAAGGAGAAGTTCGGACGTGAATACCAGTACTTGGAGGATGAGCAGAAAGATGCCATTCGCCAGTATTATCCTCAGAATATCTCCGAGGCAGAACCTAAAAAGTATGGAGGAGCAGAATAATGGCAGCAGGATTTAAGAGAAAAGAAGGTCGTGAAATGGTCGAGATGAACACCTCATCTCTGCCCGACTTGATTTTTACCATCTTGTTCTTCTTTATGATGGTAACAACCATGCGTGAGGTAACATTGAAGGTTAAGTTCGTTGTTCCTCAGGGTACTGAATTGGAGAAATTGGAGAAGAAGTCTGCTGTTTCGTTCATCTATGTTGGTCCTCCAACCGATCAGCTTCGTGCTCAGATGGGTAGTGGTACGCGTATCCAGTTGAATGATCGCTATGCAGAACCACGTGAAGTAATGGACTTTGTAGCCGCTGAACGTCAGGGTATGAGAAATCAGACAGATCAGATTATCTCCATCAAGGCGGATAAAGGTACCCAGATGGGTTATATAACCGATATCAAGGAAGTGCTTCGTAAGTCTTATGCACTTAAGATTAATTATTCTGCATCACGTCGTAACTGATAAAACACAGATTTCCTAATAAAAAAGAGGTGACTTGTTTCCGCAAGTCACCTTTTTTTTGTATTTTTGCGTCCATAATAAAATACAACATTTCTTATGATAAGTATTATAGCTGCTGTGGCGCAAAATCGGGCTATTGGGTACGAGAATAAACTGCTCTATTGGTTGCCAAACGACTTAAAGCGTTTTAAGGCGCTTACCACTGGTCATACCATTATTATGGGGCGTAAGACCTTTGAATCGTTGCCCAAGGGAGCATTGCCCAACAGACGGAATGTAGTGCTCACACGTTCACAGATTACATTTCCTGACACCGAGGTTTTCCCCTCTCTGCAGAGGGCATTAGCATCTTGTGCTCAGGAGGAAGATGTTTATATTATTGGTGGAGCCAGTGTTTACAAAGAGGCGCTACCTCTTGCCGACCGCCTCTGTCTGACAGAAGTTCAGGATACTCCTGCTCTGGCAGATGCTTTTTTCCCTCAGTTCTCGCACGAAGAGTGGAAGGAGACTTGGGTTGAAGAACATCAACCAGATGAGCGTCATACTCATCCTTACCGCTTTGCAGATTATGTGAAACGGTAAACAGTAAACGGTAAACGGTAAACAATAAATGAAACAATATCTCGACTTATTACAACGCATTCTTGATGAGGGGTACAAGAAGGAAGACCGTACGGGTACCGGTACCATCAGCATCTTCGGACATCAGATGCGTTTCAATTTGGAGGAAGGTTTTCCTCTCCTTACTACTAAGAAGGTACATCTGAAAAGTATCATCTACGAACTGCTTTGGTTCTTGCAAGGCAATACCAATGCCCGTTGGTTACAAGAGCGTGGCGTTCGTATCTGGAACGAGTGGGCTGATCCCGAGACAGGCGACTTGGGCCATATTTACGGCTATCAGTGGCGTTCCTGGCCCGATTATGACGGAGGTTTTATTGACCAGATTCAGCAGGCTGTAGATACCATCAAAAATGATCCCAATTGTCGCCGTATCATTGTCAGCGCCTGGAATGTGGCTGATATTAAAAATATGAATCTGCCTCCTTGTCATGCTTTTTTCCAATTCTATGTAGCAGACGGAAAGCTCAGCCTACAACTTTATCAGCGCAGTGCCGACTGTTTCTTGGGCGTTCCCTTCAATATTGCCTCGTATGCCCTTCTGTGTATGATGATGGCTCAGGTGTGTGGGTTGAAACCTGGCGAGTTCATCCATACCACAGGCGATACACACATCTATCTTAACCATTTGGATCAGGTCCATCTTCAACTCAGTCGAGAGCCTCGCAAACTGCCCAAGATGATTATCAACCCCGAAGTAAAGAACATTTTCGACTTCAAGTATGAAGATTTCCAACTTGTAGATTACGACCCGTGGCCAGCTATTAAGGGAGTTGTAAGCGTATAATGACCATCATGCAGTTACCCCAGGAATTTGTCCTTCTCATGCGCGAGCAGTATGGAACAGATACTGCCGATGCGCTGTGTCATGCCCTTCTGGAAACAGAGCCTGAGGTTTCTGTCCGACTGAATCCACGCAAGGGGAAACCCCTCATCATCGACCCCACCATACACACCGAGTCCGTTCTCTGGTGCCCCGATGCCTATTATTTAAGTGAGCGCCCTGCCTTTACTTTCGATCCCCTGCTACATGCCGGTGTTTATTATGTCCAGGAAGCCTCCTCAATGTACGTTGCCGAGTTGCTCCGCAAGTTCTTAATTCAAAATTCAGAATTCAGAATTCAAAATTGTGATTCTACTCCCTCCCATTTGGGGGAGGGAAGGGGAGAGGGTCCTCAGGTAGCCCTTGACCTCTGCGCTGCACCTGGCGGCAAGAGTACCCTGTTGGCCGGACTGTTGCCCGAAGGGTCTGTGCTTGTCAGTAACGAACCCATTGCCAAGCGTGCACAGATTCTCTCCGAGAATATGCAGAAGTGGACCCGCGTAGCAGAAGGTGAATACCCCGTACGCTGCTACGTCACACAGAACTATCCGGCAGATTTTGTTGCTTTCTCCGACACTTTTGATTTGTTGGTGACCGATGTACCCTGCTCAGGCGAAGGAATGTTCCGTAAGGACGAAGTAGCTATCCGTGAATGGAGCATGCAGAACGTAGAAAACTGTTGGCAGCGTCAGCGTGAGATTATGCAAGACATCTGGCATGTCCTCAAGCCTGGCGGTCTGCTTATCTACAGCACTTGTACCTTCAACCATTTCGAGGACGAAGACAATGCCCGATGGATTTGTGAGACCCTTGACGCAGAACTCCTGGAGGAACGCCATTTCCTTCCAGGTCGCGATAGGGGAGAAGGCTTCTATTGCGCTGCCATTAGGAAACACCAGACTTTAAACTGTGCAGCTGACCTTCAACTCTCAACTCTCAACTCTCAACTCTCAACTCTCAACATATTGCCTTCCGCATTCGCCATAGACCCAGATATGCCTCGCATAGAACTCAATTACAACGAGGCCTTGCAATACCTGCGTCGTGAAGCCATTCGTGTTCCAGCTCCAAGAGGAATGGTCTTGCTAAGCTATAAAGGTTATATCTTAGGACAAGGCAAATGTGTAGGTAGCCGCATCAATAATCTTTATCCCGATTCCTGGCGCATCCGCACCACTTACACTACACCGTTTAGCTTAGGTGCAGGTAGCAATGCGCAAGAAAATAGTTAAACAATTTGAGCTGTTAGAGCGTCTCCTCAGATGCTTGAAATCATGGGAAAACATATGTAAGGGAAAATTTCCCCTCACATACCGAATCATTCTTCAGCTTAATTTCAGCACACGCTGGAATGGAAAAAACTCAACTGAAATTTGGTTTTTCTCTCGGTTTGCACTATCTTTGCAAAAGTATTCGCTAATACCTGATTAATATTTAACATAAACAATATCAAATGAAAAGAAAGTATTATGCAAAGTTGACCAGCTTACTCTGTGCAGTAGTTGGACTGGCTTCGTGTGGACCAGAAATGCCTAAAGAAGTTAAATCATCATTCGAAACGATGACAGTGAAGACGTCTGACATTGAACTGCCTTATAAGTTCAGTGCCAGGATGAAAGGACAGAACGACGTGACAATTACCCCACAAATCAGTGGACAGCTGATGAAGATTTGTGTCGCCGAAGGTGAGGTGGTGAAGAAAGGAC
>Ga0247608_10001378_pt1 | contig 33832 bp, 21 predicted proteins | sample 176DNAGHGlowgp2_FD_193490 | JGI IMG/M metagenome (GOLD analysis project Ga0247608, IMG submission 193490) | Sheep rumen microbial communities from Palmerston North, Manawatu-Wanganui, New Zealand - 1766 DNA GHGlow gp2 | ecosystem: Host-associated > Mammals > Digestive system > Stomach > Rumen ...
AACCGGTCTTAAGACCAAAAGCCTGTGGACACCGTATAAGACGTCAGTTAAGTATATCTTAGTTAACGCAGTGGTGGTTGAAGCAGGAAGCCCCTTCCTAAGCGAAGCGCAGGTTGGGGTAGTTCACTGCCTTTAAGAATTGTATTCGCTGTAGAGCTTTTTAAGCTCCTGCCTGTTTGAACATCCTGTTTTCTTTAGGATGTTCTTTACATGATATTTGACTGTCGATTCCTGAACGAACAGCTCCGATGCGATCTCCTTGTTTGTCATCTTGTCTGTGATGTGTTCAAGAACGATGCTTTCTCTGTCTGTCAGCTTGTAATAATCCGCAAAACTCATTAAGCTTCGGGTTTCGCTGTCAGCATTCTGAGATGTATATATACCAAGATACAGCTTGGAAAACAGTGCAAGAAATACGATTATCGCTATAACAAACATTATCGCGGTGAATATATTGAGAATGATCGGGGAATCTGAAAAGAACAGTCCGACACCCGTACTGATGACATCACCGATCCTGCCAAACATCAATCCGAGAGGAGCGATGTATATCAGGGAATTCTTTTCAGATATCGGCTTTATACTTAAAGACTCCCATGATATGTCAGAAAACAGAAGTACGCGATATACAACGTACAATCCCGTAAATGCATAATTGAGTATCCAAAGGATCGTTCCGCTTACAGAGGCACTGTTAAGAAGTATAAGAACAAACGGGAAAACAAGTGCCGCAACGCATATGATGCCGCCCCATCGGCGGTTTATATCGTTTATCAGACCGGCAATTATAAGACCTATAGCATAATACATTCTTGTATATTCCAAGGACATGCCGCCTACCCAGACATCTGAAAAATCAAAGTAAAATCCCAGACCCTTGACAAGACTGAGAAGGATGACCACGGCTGCCGCTAGGCATGTGATGTTTTGCAGCGCAGCGTTATTAGTTTCGGGACTGGTTTCGCTCTTAAGGACAGCATAGGAAAGCGATTCCTTATCATAACCGCACATGAAAATGAGCAGTATCGTTAATGCCACTATTACAATATATAAAAAGATGGAACGGATATCGGCAAGAAAGTTTGAATCACCGATTGTCGATATGAAATATGAACCCAGGGAACCGATTGAATATCCAAGTCCGAAGACAAGTCCGCGTCTGTTTACATCTATATATAAAGTCAGCATATAAATGTAGAGCGCAGCTATAATGCCGTGAAATGTATTCTGGATATATCCGAAAACAAGAGCGCCTGCAAGAGAAGCAGCACTCGCAGATAAATAAGAAAACAACAGATCGATGATACTTGACGTAACAAAGATCATCTTCATTTTCCTGTCATCCGACTGATCAAGAGCATGACCGCTTAGGCAGTTACGAATAATAACACATGTGATTATTATACCTATGGCCTGGAAAACATATCCGACGCCTTCTGTAAGACCTTCGAGCATGTTGATGCGTCCAATGCTTTCGAGCAGATTTGCGATATTGTAGACCCATGATAAAAATGAGGATCCCGTCCACAGAAAAGTCATGCCTATGATAATTGTTACTGTCAGTCCCAACCGTATCGGTTTGATGTTTTCTTCCTTCATATCTCAAATAGTACAGCATACATGATTATTAGTAAACAAAATTATCAACTATGTATGTGACCTATCCCTTTCCTATCCCCATGACAAACTGCCTATCAGATATAATTATTATGAATAATTAAGCAAATATGCGGGAGGAAATCTATGCGAAAAAACAAAAGCCTCAAAGCAAATAAATCCAAATATCTGATCTGTATTCTTGTGACGTTATTACTTGTCAGCGGATGCACAGGAAGTAAAGAAACTGCAACCGAAACGGATACTAATACAGACAGCGTTGCACAAACTCCTGTTGAAGACAATTTAACACAGGAGACTGATGCCCAAAACAGTGATGAAGCCGAAGCGGTAAAAAAAGATGATATTAAGATCACCGGAAATGAAATGTACGATGAGGGAGGAAAAAGAGAACCTGTCTTTGATACTCTCTATGCTTCATCAGACGGTGTAGAGATATGGGGAGAGGAAAGCTACATATGCGAACTTAAGACAGACGGAACACTGGTCCGCAAGCTTTTAATAAAGAACACAACGGGCTCTGATGCCTATGTTGAGCTAAAAATGGATCCCTATAAGGATATAAAGGGGGAACTGCTTGAGCATATCGGAAGTATAGAGCATGCCATCCATCCCAACGGTTCCGACGGATATGTTGCACCTGACAGTGAACGCGTGGTGGAGATCGATATAATGCCGTCGCACTTTGACATTAAATACGAGGCAAAAGCAGACCTGGATATCAGTATCCATTCCGGTATCTCAGTAAGCGGTGGTCAGGTTGCAAGATCAACATTTGTCTTAAAAAATACCGTGATCATGTACCCTCTTGAACAGCTGAGCGAATCAAGATTCAAGAATGCGACCGTAACAGGCTTCATACATGATGAAAACGGTGATCCGATTCCTGATGCGATTATAATAGCCCGTGACGGATACTCAGCAAGAGATGCAAAGGCTAAGACTGATGAGGAAGGATACTTTGAACTGATGGTCAATTCATTCAAGACCGGATTCAGCGGTTCATGGAAAGAATGCATCATCGAAGTAAAGAAGGACGGATACAATGCCCGCAAGATAATGACTTATCCCAAGACCGGGAAAGAAATAACGGTTGATATGTCTCTGTATCCCGAAAACAGACTTGAAAAATACGAGCTTAAATCCAGCGCACAGATAGGTCTGCAGGCATATGAGTACGGTACGGATCATAGATCGATCGTGTCATTTATCCCGTTTCATACCTTTGCCACGCATGCTGAGATCAAGGATCTGATCTCAGTCACTGCTTTTGACCTTGAAGGAAACGAACTGTTCAAATATCCGCTTCCGTATGAGGTTCCGTATATATTCGTATCCAATGACGGAGAATACACTGTTACAGAGGTCAATTCATCCAATGATCTGACAAATGCAACAGGCTTTAAGACTGTCATCCTTGATAAGTCAGGAAAAGAAGTTTATTCCATAGATCATTATCCTGTCACATGCAGCAAGCCGGGAACAAGTGAAGAGCAGGCAAATGCAACGATCTCACGATGCGCGGCATTGAGCAATGACAATAAATATCTTGTAGCCAGCAATGCCGTGGGCAATCTCTGGCTTATCGACTGGCAGAAAAATGAAATCCTCTGGGATGATTTTGTTCATGCTCAGGTAAGAACTGTAAACTTTTCACCCGATGATCAGGAATTCTATGTAACAGACGGAAACGGATATATGCGCTGTTATGATCTAAACGGCAATGTGAAGTGGATGACGGATGTCGATTCATGGGGCACCAAGGTAAGGATAACGGATGAATATATCGTACTTACCGTTAAATCTGCAGCCGAGACATTAAAGGTCTTGGACCGCAAGACAGGAGAGCTTAAGTGGAGTTATCCCACATACCAGACTTCCCTTGCGATCGCGGTTTCTCCCGATGGAAAATACCTGTTCTACGGAGGACATTCTTCCAATGAGTACAGCTGTATAGCCAACAGCGTATTTGATCTTGAGACCGGAGAGATAGTATGTCCGCTTGGACCGCAGAATGCTGTATGCGGTGAATTTTCAAATGACGGCAAAAAGCTCGTCACACTGGATAGGAAGGGTGTGAGAGTATACGATACAAAAGACTGGTCATATCTTTGGGGATACGATATCGTCGACGAGAATGAGCATTCGTTTAACTTTTCTCTGGTAGTAAACGATGATGCATCAAAGATCGTGGCGACAAAGAATACTGACAAAAGTGCCGAATATCTGGGACAGGCATATTTCTTTGAATACGCCGGCTATGATGATAATCCCAAGTATGATCCCAACACCGTGACCGAGGAGGAAAACAATATAGGAAGCAATGATGAGGACTTTGATGCGCAGTACGTATTCAGTGCATTTGCTGAAAACAGGGATTACAGCGTAGCAGGGGATACCACAGTAGAACTTGATGCGACGCTTAAAGACGAATTCACGATAGATCTGAATTATTACCCTGTTAAACTGACAGGTCAGGTCTTCATGGAAGATCAGATGAAACCGGCAAAGATAATAAAAGCTGACAAGCTCGATATAAGCGAGTTGTGGATAAAGAAGGGATTTGCATATTCCGCACCGGAGTCAGGCTACATAGTATTTGATATAGAAGGCAACCCGGATGTGATGAAACTGCCAGATATCCCACAGGAAGATGATTCTGAAAAGAAGTCTGGGCTGTACTACAGATTAAAGGAAGACGGCTCTGGCCTTTATATAGTATTCTACGGTGACAAGAATCCGCCGCAACCAAAGATAGCAGAATAGACTGGGCAACTACCCCAATGCTACCCCTGCACACAATGGATAACATATGATATTTATATTTACTGACACAGATGGAAGTGGTAACATTGACATATGGAAATGAAGAGCGGAATTAAAAAGAACACCATACTGGTGTGCCTTATTGCGGCATTGAGTGTTTTCTGGACCGGAGCGGGATATATCAACTGGCTGTACGGTCTGCTACTTCACTTTTCGCCGCAGTTTATCGATATAACTGCAAATATAGTTGATTTTCTGTGTCAGGCATTAGGTATCGCTGCTATTGCACTATATATAAGAAAACATCCTGACAGGCTGATAAAGACGTTTGTTTTTGCGATAATCGCAGAACTTGTTTTCATGATGCTGTCGGTTTATGTACCTGTACCTGTTCCCAAGCTGATACTTGGCTTTGGAATGGATATATTCTGCGGCATGATGATCGGCGGATATATAACGATCATCACGAGCTTTTGCGAAAGTTATGGAATAGTTTACGGTATTGCATGTTCTGTCGGAGGGATCCTGTCATATCTGATCATGCTTCCGCTTGAAGGAAGACTGTACACAGGAGATCTTTCGTATGTTGTATATTTTCTGATCGCTGCAGCACTTATAGTGATGACGATCTTTATAAAAGCCGATAAAGATCAGATTAAACCTGGAAATATATCAAACGTTGATAAGAAAAAGAGCCTGTTATGCGCAGGTTTTGTCCTGCTCACCTGTATAACCATGAATCTTGGATATATGCAGCCTGCAGCGGATATATCAGGCGGAGAGATAAGCCTGGAACTGGCCAGGGCATTTTCTGCGCTGGGAATGATCATTGCAGCGATCATTATCACGCGTTCAAGACGGTCCGGCCTCACACTGTGCGTATGTTCAGTCATCAATCCTTTCATATGCATGGCACTTGTCAATGCCTCATCACTTAAGATGCCTCTGTGGATACTCACATATATCTTCACGGGCTTTTACAGCATCTTCTTTATGGTCCTCTTTGCGGATATAGCAAGAGAATACGGACTGTGGCTTGCAGGGCTTGGAATGATGTTCAGACGACTGGGAGAAGTGATCGGTTCCGGGGCAGGGATGCTGCTTGTGAAAAACAGCGTTGTTCTTGTTATAGTTAATGCGATACTTTTTATATTCACTCTATTTATGGCCGCCGAACTGGGAAGAAAACTATACGACAGGCCTAAACAATCTGAGAATGCTGATACAGAAGCTCTAAAGAGCGACGATGAGCTATTTGATGATTTTGCCATGAAGTACGGCATATCAGACAGGGAAAAAGATGTATTAAAATGCGTGTTTGACGGAAGCACCAACCAGGAAATAGCGGGAACGCTGTTTATATCCGAGAATACCGTGAAATTTCATATAAAGAACATCCTAAAGAAAACCGGTAATTCAAACCGTATGGAGCTTAAGAAAGCATGGCATGACTTTAAGTAATAAATAAAACACGATTTAATTAATGCGCAAATTTGGAAAGCGGAAAAGGAAAGAAATAATCCTTTTTCGCTTCTTTATTTATATACATTATTAAAACTATCCTATTACTATACCCTGTTGATACTCATTCTTTTGTACAATTATATCGATACAATCATCAGCGTAATTCACGGATGAAGTGGAAGGAGAATTAGATTTATGAAATGGCTATCTAAAAAGGGAAGCAGGGGAATAGCATATTTTATAATCATGGTGCTTGTTCTAACAAGCGTGCTCACAGGCGATGTAATGAGAGTAAAGGCGGATGATGATGATTCTCAGCCGACGATCTATACTTGCTCTCTGAGCGTGTCTTCATATGATGGGGAACACGGATGTATTGCATACCTGTCAGATGAAGGAAACTGGGAAACAGCCTCAAGCGGTGGCGTTGATAGTGTTTCAGCCAAGGCAGTACGTTTCAGTGCAGAAGATGGATGGTATGTATCACAGGTGGAATACAATGGTACTACCATAGAAAATCCCGCGAATCAGTATGAATTTGACTCGTCGGGTGATAAGAGTGTATCGGGAATCAGTTTTTCGCAGGTAGATCAGGATGATGAAAACGATTCTCAGGATAATGATACTGACCAGAACCAAGCTAGTGATACTGATCAGGACCAGGATACCGATCAGGATTTGGAGCAGAATCCACCTGTATACGCATGTACTTTAAATGTATCAGAATATGATACAGCATACGGATACATTGAGTATAAAGATAATAGTGACGTGTGGACAGCAGTTCCCGAGGATGGTTGTTCTGTAACAGCTACAGCGGTTCGATTTGGAGCGATTGATGGCTGGCATGTATCACAGATCGTATATAATGACAATACTATAGATGATCCGGAAACAGATCATTTCGATTTCTCAGAAGTAGGAGATAAGAAAATAACCGGTATTACATTTGAAGAAACTGTTCCAGCAAGAAGGAATGCACCTCAGAATCTGAGAAATACTCCTCCGGCAGGCTATTGTCTGCTAATGGGAGAATACAGTACTGATCACGGTAAGATTCAGTATTCTGACGATAATGGCAGCACGTGGGAAGATATACCGTACACCGGTCTTGCAGAGCAGACACCGGCCACACACGTTAGGGCTGTTATTACGACTGAAGGATATGGAGTGAGCTATGAGGTAGAAGACAGTATTTATACCGATACTGATTCTCACGCACTTACAGGAGATAGAAATGTTCAATGGATACAAAGAGTTACCTTTTCTAATCCAAATAAGAGCCTGACGGTTTCAGAATATGACGCCACAAAAGGAACGGTAAAGATTTCAACAGACGGAACGACATGGACGAGCGTTGCGGCTACGGGTGGAAACGTTACGGCGAGATATGTCAAAGTTGTTCCTGAAAACGGATATGTATTGAACAGCTATTCACTTAATTCAAATACGGTATATTCGGAAAATGCACAGGAGTTAACAGCACAGAATAATACTCTCAGCAATGTGAGCTTTACAGCCAACGCAGGTAACGGAAAATTTTTTCTAAACTTGGATAATAGGGCTTCCGGTCTATGTACAGCGACGGTTACTTTCCTTGATTCGGCAGGGGAATCCAAAGGAAACGCGACGGCGGGTACTGAGATGAATATACCTGCAGATACGGCAAAGATAAGAATACAGGTTAGTGAAAAAGCTTTGCTCAAATCGGTTCAGTTGATCAGAAAAGACGCTGATGCGAGCACATCTGACAATAATGGAAATGAGATACTGCGTCAGGAATTAGAAGAGACTTTATGGAGCAGCGGAGTTGTGGATTTTCCTGCAAGCGCGGCTTATTCATATAGGTTAAATATGACTCTGTCAAATACAAAAAATATTGGATGGAGTTACAGGGAATCGGACAGAGGTACTGATAAGTTTGTAGAGAACTGTGAACTGTATCTTTTAGATGCTAATGGCCAAAGAAGGGCATTATTTGACGAGGTGGCAAATAGAGAAACTGATGATTATGCTTCATATGATCTGACTATAGGTCAGACTTATAAATTTGAACTTGTACCTCATTACGGATATCAAATAAAAGCTCTCAGTATTAACGGATATGAAGTAGAACCAACTGATGATACAGGTGTGTTCAGTTTTACAATGTCCAATACCAACTTCCATTTTAAGGGAGTAGTAAAGCCCACTAGTGATATTGTGAGTGCTCCTGCGGATTATAGAGGAGCTACGATATCGGGCGGAAGCAATGCTGCTAGCAGCGGTAATGTAATGATGACTATTGCCGAAAAAACTGTGGATAATTCTGCGGCTTCGGTTGTTGGTAATGACGCGACAGCGGTTGCAACATTGGATATAGACCTTGATAAAGTTGTTTCCAAGGGAGACGGATCATATTGGAGTGACAATATTACAGCGTTCACCAATGATGTAACTGTAAGTATTCCGGTTCCCGCGGATGGTTTATCTGAGGGCCAGACATACACTGTAGTCAGAGATCATAACGGCGTCAAGACAGCACTTAATGCAACATATAACAGTTCTACGGGTATGCTTACCTTTGACAGTAACAGATTCTCTGATTACACAGTTGTTAAAACAGCAGGAGAACCTGATACAACACCTGCTGATCCGGTGGATAGTGTTAACCTCACAGTCAGATTTGAAGGAACACAGTACGATCATTATGATGTACATATGAGCCCTGATGAGGTGATACAGGGAGCAGCACCTGTCTTATACAGAAAGATAGGAAACAGCGGTAACGATTATGAAACATATACAAATGGCCAGAGCTTTACTGTAACACCCGGCCAGAATCTGCCTATATATGTGAAGCTTTCAGACGGCTATACCCTTGACGAGGGTGGTTGCGGGACCAAAGTAGGACAAAACTGGGAATTTTTCCTGTCTGATTCTCAGTATGTAATAGCAGAGGGACATGAGGATCCGGGTAGCGCAAGCTACAGCAATCTTTCAACTACAGATCAGTGCACATTTTCAAATATGGATCTTGTGATCAAAATATACAGGATAGACGATCCAAATGAAGATCCGAACGGCAATGATAACTACCAGCCTGGAAAAGCTTCATCTTTTTCTGTAAGCTTCAAGGATGACTCAAACGATCATGTGCAGGTTGTGTATCATACTCTGGGAAGCGGTACCGATAATTTCGTAGATTCTGAAGGTGTAAGCAATGTCGCCGATGTTGAATGGTTCAGAATTATTCCGGATCCGGGGTATGTTGTGACAGGTGACGAAACCATAGTTATAACCCAGACTGCGGGAACTGATATGGGGGCGAATGATGTTAATGATAACTTAGTTCGCTTTGATCCGCCAATGGGACAGTGGGGATTTGGCTTTGTAGGTAATGAGCCGACAGATCCCCAGAATGTTTATACCTGTACAATCAGCAATATTGAAGTAAGGGAAGCTACACCAAGCGAACTTCTCGGAAAATACAGGATGGAACTTGTTACAAAGGACAATGTGAGCCTTTCAAGCAGTCTTGATGCAGGAGCATTGGATGCAAACGACGATGAGATAGATACTACATATACCAGGATAGAAGCCGGAAGTACTTCTGGTTCTACGGGATATGTCGATCTTCCTAATGATGCTACTCAGCTGTTTGTGACAATGAATCCGGCTGACGGTAACAATTTTGAAACAGCCACACTTGTCGGATATGATGAAAACGGAGATGTAGTTTCCCGTGTTTCTTATGATTATGACGAGATCAAAAACACTCAGATGGGAAAAAGACCTATCGATCCTCGCTACAGTTACGTTCTGACGGTTACATTCAGTAAACAAAAGAAGATCTACTGGACAAGCGCTGACAGCGCAAAGTGTACTTTGTATCTTCTTAGTGCTCAGGGCAATGAAGATCCTGATCCTACTCAAAGAAGGGGCGGAACGGAATTCCTGGCTCAGATAAATGAAACATATTATTTCCTTATGATCCCCAATTACGGGTATCAGGTAGACAGCCTTGTTATCAACGGCAATACTATCACACCGATACAAGGCAATGACAACATGGGCATATTCTGTTTCGTAATGGGTAATGCAGATTTCCACATTCAGCCATCCCTTAAGACAAGTTCGGATACGATAAACAATACGAGTACCAAAGTCGGATCACCGAGCATCGCTAACGGTGCGGCAGCTGGCGTTGGAGGAAACCTTTCAATGTCAGTAGCAGATGTTGCAACAGATGTATCTGCAGTTGATTATGTTTCCGGCGGAGGAGATATATCCGCAGTTGCCACAGTAAACATCAACATGAATCAGATCGTTTCACAGGGCAATGGCACCAACTGGAATAAACAGTTAACAGATCTTGATGGCGATGTTACTCTTTCACTTGCTGTACCGGCAAACGGACTTGAAACGGGCGAGACTTATTCGGTTGTAAGACATCACGGGGCTGAGATGCAGGAGCTAAGAGCAACGTATAACAGCTCGACAGGTCTGCTGACATTCCCGACTAACGGATTCTCTGAATACACTATAGTCAAGAAGCCCGGTACCCCTGAAACAAATCCTGCTCCTCCAGCTACGAAGGATGAGGATACAGAATCCGATTCAGGATCATCTTCAGACAGCAATGATGATAATGATGACAGCAACAGTGGAAGTACAGCCAAAACAGTGGCTTCTACACTCGGAAGCATAGTTGATAAGACAGCTACAGGAGGCCTGGCTTCAAAAACTGTTATCAAAGACTGGAACGATCTAAACAATGTCCTCTTAAAGGATAATGCCAATAATGCAGCTGTTAGGAATAATAAGAAGGTATTGTCTGATAGGCAGAAAGCAAAAGGCGAACTGGTACAGGTTGTCCTTAATAAGAAGGATGCAACCATTCCGGATTCTACATTTGATTCTCTATATAAGAGTGATAAATCAGGGCTGCACGTATTTGTAGCAAACGGCACAGCTTTGACATTTATCAACAATCGTCAGTTAAAGAATCAAAAGGCTCTGGATCTTACATGCAACGTGACATCAGCTAATGGGTCCAAGATCATATCCTTCAAGACTTATGCAAAACTAAAAGCAAAAACCATGCTTCATACAACAGTACCGGCGGGAGTAAAGACGGTAACGGTTTATAAATATGATGCCAAAGGAAATAGGAAATATTTCGGAAAACTGAAGCCTACATCTGAAGGCAGAGTTTGCTTTGGGGTAACAGAATTAACTAAATATGAGCTGGTATACAATTACTAGTTATGAAAGGACCGTCAAAAGACGGTCCTTTTTGCATGCGGCGGTTTGTGATAGAATACTCGTATGAGTGACAGGATTAATGAGCGTTATATCGCCAAGTTCTTTGGTATGGATCCAAAGGAAAATGCAGATGATATAACATCGATAACATCAAAACTGAAAAGGATCGCTTTTAAGAACAACTGCGATATATGCACTATAGATGAAGAACCCGACGGAATGTACTTTATTGAGTCGGGAGCAGTTCAGGTGCTTGACGGTGACGACAACCAGCTTAACATACTGCATGTGGGCCAGTATTTCGGAGAGTACGGTGTCTTATCGGGAGAGAAGAGACTTTCCACCGTAAGATCGCTCGGAAAGACAGTGGTCTACAAGATGGAGAGCAAGGATCTTCTTGATTTTTTGAGCATGCATCCGAATATCTACGGCGAGTTCATGAAGAGAGTTTATGCACAGGTTTCTGTAAAGCATACACAGATCGTTGCGCTCTCAAAGATGAGAAAGGGAGTACTGACATACCCGGCCAATTCCTCTCCGATGACGGTAAGACAGATGATCTTTCAGTACGGAGGACTGTGCCTTGTATATCTGGCATCTCTGTTTTTTGTACCTGTAAATACAAAAGACCCGATATTCCTTCTGCCGCTTGTACTGATGTTATGCTACGTGCTTGTCTCAAAGCGAACCGTTGAATCTCTGGTGGTATCGGGGATACTGGGCGCTATCCTTGTATATCGAACCGGAGTGTTTGCTGGCTATGCGGATTCCATAATGGATACGATGTCACAGCCTGACAACGTCTTTACAGTGCTCGTCATGGCTCTTATCGGCGGAATGGTAAATCTTATAGTTGTTTCAGGCGGTGTTACCGCATTTGAAAAGACAGCCGCAAGATACTCAAAGACAGAAAGAGGGATGTTCCTATCCTCTTTGGGGATAATGGCTCTTACTTCGATAGATGACGGCCTAAACATGCTCACGGCAAGTTATGCATCATACAAGCCTGCAAAGGAAAACAAGGTCGTACGTGAAAAGCTCGCACTTTTCTACAGCATGCTGCCTACTGTGCTCAGCTCGTTCTTTCCCCTGTCTTTGTGGGGCATATTTGTAACGGGTACACTGGCTGCAACGGCAAAGAACGGTGCAACGATGTTGTTTATAAAATCTATACCTTTTAACTTCTTTTCTGTGATAGTGCTTGTTTCAATGATAGTATTCGCATTCGGAAAGCTGCCGCAAAACAGACAGTTAAGGGATGCACAAAAAAGAAAGGAAGAGACAGGCTCACTCTGGCCAAAGGGATCGGAAAAGTATCTAAGCGTTCATGATACGGAAGTATGGGGAAAGAAGACAAACGTCATCCTTCCTATCATTGTGATGGCAGTAAGTTCGATCGCTGTAAGAAGCTATGTAACAAAGAGTCTTGTGACGGACAGTGCTGTTGGACTGATGGTAGCGCTAGCCTTTATGTTCCTTTTATACTGTTTTGAAAAGATAATGACTCCCGAACAATTCATGGAGCATCTGATAGACGGTATAGCAGACAGCACGCTTCCGATAATCCTGTATCTTTTGACTATCAATTTCTCTACTCTTTTAGATAGCCTGGGACTGCATACGTATCTTGAAGAGATGATAGATGTATTTGACAAAACGGCATTCTTACTTCCCGCAGTCACATTCTTGCTTGCAATGGCAGTTACAGTGGCTCTAGGATCATCATGGTCGATGTATGCCGTGATCTTTCCAATCGTTCTAAACTTCACGCGTCACTTAGGCATAAGTCCCGCGCTCATGGTCGGAGCCATAGCGGGAGCCGGAATAGCGGGAGAGAAGAACTGTGCATTTACGGCAGAAGCCTTCAACATAGCAAATGCAGTCGGGATAAATCCCGAGGATGCAAAAAAGGTACGGATATCATACAGTGCGATCTTTACGGCACTTGCCGCACTCGCATATCTGATAGTCGGAATAATAACGATATGATAACAAGCAAGGATTAGGGCCGGGTTTATCCCGGCTTTTTTGTGTGACAGCAATGTGATCATATGTCTGGTAACCTTATCCTATGAAATGCCTGACATGTTTGTGTCCGGTTAAAGATAAGGAGATCTATATGAAGAATAAAAGATTCAGGGACAGCTCGATGTATGCGATCCTTTTTCTTGCGGCGTATTCTGTAATGCCTTCTATAGGAAGAAACAGATCCATGAAAAAGAATCGATAAATATTCGTTTGGGACATATAACATCCGCTTAAATGCATATTGCTTATGGCATAATTTACTTTCCTGCGTTATCAGACTAAATTTTTGCGATTTTTCAAATAAAAGATGCAAAAATGATATTATTGTGGTATAATTAATCATACATAAATGAAATGTCAGACAAATATCCTATGAAAGGAGCCGTGAGATGGAATACTACGAGATAGTGGACAAAGTAAGGGAAGGCCTGGAAAATGCGGATGCACGCGAAATATTCGAACATGTTGCGGTTCAGGTTAATATCATAGGCGAAGGGGAAGGAAAGTTTTACGTTGAGATAGCGGCAAGACAGGTATGTGTTGAGCCGTATGAGTACTATGACAGGGACGGACTTCTTATCGGAGATGCCAATACTTTAATAGCCATAGCTGACGGAAGCATGGATATATGTGAGGCATTGAAAGACGGAAGACTAAAAGCCGAAGGAAACTGGGAAAAGCTGAAGCTTTTGTACAGAGTCAGAGTGAAAAAACCTTTAAAGAAGTGATCTTTGAGAATGATCAAAAAAGAAGGCTGCTTGGATTATGTAAACCAAGCGGCCTTCTTTTTATATTAAAGTGCAGCCTTTATCGCTTCATAAAACTCATCATAAGTTTCAAATGCTGGATACTGCGGATATTCCTTCTTGATAGCTTCTGTTGAACGGAACAAAAATCCTGCCTTGCTTGCCTGTATCATGCCCAGATCGTTGAAACTGTCGCCTGCGGCTATCGTATCGAATCCGCATGACTGAAGAGCCTTAACTGTCGTTAACTTTGACTTGTCGCAGCGCATCTTAAATCCTGTGATCTCACCGTTATCTGCTACTTCAAGAGTATTGCAGAAAAGTGTCGGCCATCCGAGCTTCTTCATAAGAGGCATTGCGAACTGATCAAAAGTATCGCTTAATATGACTACCTGAGTGATCTCTCTTAGCTTATCAAGAAACTCCTTGGCACCGGGAAGAGGATCGATAGTTGCGATCGTCTCTTGGATCTCTTTGAGTCCCAGTCCGTGTTCCTTAAGTATATTTATACGAAACTTCATCAGCTTGTCATAATCGGGCTCGTCTCTTGTAGTCCTTCTAAGTTCAGGTATACCTGTCGCTTCCGAAAATGCGATCCATATCTCGGGGACGAGTACTCCCTCAAGATCCAAACAAACAACGTTCATTTAAATTTCCTCATACATTCTTTAAGATTGATATACACATTTTACAGACAACAGGTGATAAAAGCAAGACTTAGATATGGCAGACATATTTTTTATGTGCTATAATATCAAGGCACGTTTACAGAGCATAAATTAATTTTATATAAAAAAGGAGAAACACTATGAATATTTCACCTCTTCAGAAAGCAAGATACGAATACTCTCCTAAGCTTCCCGGAATGCTTAGAGGCGGTATCGCAGAAATCTGTGTAAAGGAAGGAAATGCTACAGAGAGCGTAGCGGATCAGGACAAGATCAAGGCTCTTTTCCCCAACACATACGGAAAAGCAGAAGTTATCTTTGAAAAAGGCCAGAATACATCAGCAGCTAAAAAGCAGGTAGTAGGTGTTATTCTTTCAGGCGGACAGGCACCCGGCGGACACAACGTTATAAGCGGTCTGTATGATGCCTTAAAGGCTACAAACAAGGACAATGTTTTACTTGGATTCAAGGGCGGCCCCGACGGTCTCTTGAAGGATGACTATGTAACATTTGATGATGCATTCATCGATGCATACAGAAATACAGGCGGTTTCGATATCATCGGTTCAGGAAGAACAAAGCTCGAGACAAAGGAGCAGTTTGCTATCGTTGCAGAGAATGCAAAGAAGAACGGCCTTACAGCTATCGTTATCATCGGCGGTGACGATTCAAACACAAACGCAGCTACACTTGCCGAGTACATGGCAGCAAACAATACAGGCGTTCAGGTTATCGGATGCCCCAAGACAATAGACGGTGACTTAAAGAACGAGGATATCGAGGCTTCATTTGGTTTCGATACAGCTACAAAGACATATTCAGAACTCATCGGCAACATCGAGAGAGATGCAAACTCTGCAAAGAAGTACTGGCATTTCATAAAGGTTATGGGAAGAAGCGCTTCTCACGTTGCACTTGAGTGCGCACTTGAGACACAGCCCAACATCTGCCTCATCGGCGAGGAAGTTGCAGCAAAGAAGATGTCTCTTGCTCAGATCACAAGCTACATCGCAGATGCGGTTGAAAAGAGAGGAAACAACGGCAACAACTTCGGTGTTGCTATAATCCCCGAGGGTATCGTTGAATTCGTTCCCGAGTTCTCAGCTCTCATCAAGGAGATCAACGAACTCCTTGCAGGAAAGAAGACAGAAGAGTTCAATGCGCTTCCCGACTGGGCTGCAAAGTATGACTTCATCAAGGCAGGACTTTCAGCTGAAGCATTCAAGGTATTTGATATACTTCCCCAGTTCGTACAGCAGCAGCTCTTCCTTGAGAGAGATCCTCACGGAAACGTACAGGTTTCACTCATCGAGTCAGAAAAGCTCTTCTCTGAGATGGTCAAGAATGAACTCGCAAAGAGAAAGGCAGCCGGCACATACAAGGGCAAGTTCGGTGCACAGCATCACTTCTTCGGCTATGAAGGAAGATGTGCATTCCCTTCAAACTTCGATGCTGACTACTGCTACTCACTCGGATACAATGCATTCATGCTCATCCAGTACGGCTACACAGGATACCTTTCAAAGGTTTCAAATATCGCTAAGCCCGCTGAGGAATGGGTTGCAGGCGGTATGCCTATAACAAAGATGATGAACATGGAGAGACGTAACGGTGAAGACAAGCCCGTTATCAGAAAGGCTCTCGTTGAACTTGACGGCGCACCGTTTAAATACTTCGAGGCACACAGAGACGAGTGGGCTGTTGAGACATGCTTCACATTCCCCGGTGCTATCCAGTACTACGGACCCAGCGAAGTATGTGATCTTACGACAAGAACACTTGCTCTTGAAAAGGGTATGATGAAATAAATCAGGATAATGATTTTGGAGCGCTCGCAAATAACGCGGGCGCTCTTTTTATTTCTATGTTTTTGCCATGAACTATGTTATTATATAAGTTGGAGTCTAAATTTTTAGGAGTCACATCAAGGAGGAAAAAATGTCTCTGCAGGCAACTTTAAAAAGGAACATTATTGAAGACCATATCGAGGACGAGCTTGTATCAATAGCCGACAAGGTTTTTAAGAAAAAGTTTGAGGACTGTACCGACAAGGAGGTATATTACTGCACGCTCTATCTTGTAAAGTCTCTTACCGAGTCTACGACTGAGATCGCAGGTCCCAAGAAGGTCTATTACATATCGATGGAGTTTCTTATCGGAAAGCTACTGTCAAACAATCTTATTAACCTTGGAGTATATGACAAGGTAAAGAACGTGCTAAGCAAGTACGGCAAGGACATAAATGTTATAGAAGAGTGCGAACCCGAGCCTTCACTGGGTAACGGCGGACTCGGAAGACTGGCCGCATGCTTTCTTGATTCGCTCGCAACACTTAATCTTCCCGGAGACGGCATAGGATTAAACTATCACTACGGACTGTTTAAGCAGGTATTTAAAAAGAGAGCACAGTGCGCCGAGCCCAATCCCTGGATAGAGCATCCCTCATGGCTTAACAAGACGGATATAAAGTTTGATGTTACATTCGGAGACTGCAAGGTAACATCACGCCTTTATGACATAGATGTTATAGGATATGACAGCGGCGTTAACAAGCTGCATCTTTTTGACGTGGAGAGTGTTGACGAATCCATCGTTAAAAAGGGAATAGACTTTGACAAGAAGGATATAGAAAAGAACCTGACACTTTTCCTATACCCCGATGACAGCGATGAAGCCGGAAATCTTTTAAGGATATATCAGGAATACTTCATGGTCAGCAATGCCGCTCAGTTTATCTTATGGGAGATGAGAGAAAACCATGTCGATCTTAGAAAGCTCGATGAGCATGCAGCCATCCAGATAAACGATACCCATCCTTCGATGGTCATCCCCGAACTTATCAGGATACTCGTTGAGGAAAAGGCATTCTCTATCGATGAGGCTATAGAGGTAGTCAGCAAGACATGCGCATATACAAACCACACCATCCTTGCCGAAGCACTCGAGAAATGGCCCTTAAAATACCTTGAAAAGGTAGTGCCTCAGCTCGTTCCATATATCAAGGAGCTTGACAAGAAGGCAAAGAAGAAATACAAGGATCCCAAGGTAGCCATTATCGATAAGGAAAAGAGAGTCCATATGGCTCATATGGACATCCACTACGGATATTCCATCAACGGTGTTGCCGCTATACATACGGAGATATTAAAGAATACCGAGCTCAACCACTTCTATAAGATCTATCCTGAAAAGTTCAATAACAAGACAAACGGCATCACTTTCAGACGCTGGCTGTTTAGCTGCAACAGAGAGCTTGATTCACTTATCTGCGAAACGATAGGAAAGGAATACAAGAAGGATGCCTCAAAGCTTGAAAAGCTTCTAGAGCATAAGGATGATACGAAGTTTTTATCAAGATTAAGACAGATAAAGAAGGATAACAAGCTTGCTCTTGCTTCTTATATAAAAGAGCATGAAGGGGTTGAGATCGATCCTGAATCCATCTTTGATATCCAGATAAAGAGAATGCATGAGTACAAGCGTCAGCAGATGAATGCTCTCTATATCATCCATAGATACTTGGAGATAAAGAAGGGAAAGAAGCCTGATTCAAAGGTGACGTTCATCTTTGGTGCAAAGGCGGCTCCCGCATATATAATCGCACAGGATATCATCCATCTGATACTGTGCCTTGCTGAGATAATAAACAACGATCCCGAAGTGAATGAGTTCATGAAGGTCGTTATGGTCGAAAACTACAACGTAAGCTATGCCGAAAGGCTCATCCCTGCATGCGATATCTCAGAGCAGATATCTCTTGCCAGCAAGGAAGCCAGCGGAACAGGAAACATGAAGTTCATGCTAAACGGAGCCGTGACCCTTGGTACCGATGACGGAGCAAACGTTGAGATACACGAGCTTGTCGGTGATGATAACATATATATCTTCGGTCAGAAGAGCGATGTTGTCATAAAGCATTATGAAAAAGCCGACTATGTATCAAAGGATTACTACAAAAAGAGCAAGGTCATAAAGGAAGCAGTTGACTTTATAGTAGACAAGCAGGTAATAAAGGTCGGAAACAAGACAATGCTCACAAGACTTTATAACGAGCTTCTAAACAAGGACTGGTTCATGACTCTTCTTGATCTTGAAGACTATATAAAAGTCAAGGATAAGATGCTAAGCGACTATGCCGATAAGGACAGATGGGATCAGATGATGCTAAATAACATCGCAAAGGCAGGATTCTTCTCATCTGACAGGACCATAAAGCAGTATGACGAGGATATATGGCATCTGGGGACCAGTGTATGAGAAGAAGCGGTATACTGCTCGCCGTATCATCACTTCCCGGCGAGTACGGAATAGGCACATTTTCTAAAGAGGCATACGCATTTGTGGATTTTCTTGACAGGGCGGGACAGTCTCTGTGGCAGATACTGCCGCTTGGACCTACCGGATACGGCGATTCGCCTTATCAGTCATTTTCTACATTTGCGGGAAACCCCTACTACATAGATCTTGAGGATTTCATAAACAGGGGCTGGCTTACAAAAAAGGAATGTGAAAAATATCAATACGGTAATGACGATGCTGTGGATTACTATGTGATCTACAAGGCTAAGTTTGCGCTTTTATACAAGGCATATAAAAAGAGTCTCATTTCTAATGAGGCGGATTTTATAGCATTCAAGGAAAAGAACTCCTTCTGGCTTGATGACTATGCTCTCTACATGGCTATCAAGGATGATCATAAGGGAAGCGGATGGACTGGCTGGGAAAAGGATATAAAGCTCAGAAAAAAGTCTGCCCTTGATAAATGCAGGAAGGAATTTGCAGACCGAATAGAATTCTACTGCTTCCAGCAGTATTTCTTCTATAAGCAGTGGAACGATCTTAAGGCATATGCAAATGCTAAAGGCATACAGATAGTCGGAGACATACCGATATATGTAGCCATGGACAGTTCCGATACATGGTCTCATCCCGAGCTCTTTGACCTTGACAGGGACTGCAATCCGATAAATGTTGCGGGATGTCCTCCGGATGCATTTACGGCACTAGGCCAGCTCTGGGGAAACCCCTTGTATAAATGGGACTATCATAAAGAAACAGGATACGAGTGGTGGATGAAACGTTTGTCTCACTGCTTTGAGATATATGATATAGTCCGCATTGACCATTTCAGGGGATTTGACGAATACTATGCCATCCCCTTTGGAAACGAGAATGCCATCATAGGAAAGTGGCTTCCCGGACCCGGGCTTGAATTCTTTAAGATAATGAAGAAAAAGCTCGGAAACAGAGAAGTCATAGCAGAGGATCTTGGCTTTTTGACAGACTCTGTCATAAAGATGGTAAAAAGATCGGGCTTTCCGGGCATGAAGGTCTTGCAGTTTGCGTTTGATTCAAGAGAAGAGAGCGATTATCTTCCTCACACGTATGACAAAAACTGCGTTGTCTATACCGGGACCCATGACAATGATACGACAAGGCACTGGTATGACACTCTTGCAAGGAAGGACAAGTCCTTTGCAAGACGCTATCTTGATGTAAAGCATCCAAAGGACGCAGTCAACAAGATGATAAGAAGCGCGCTCTCAAGCGTTGCCGAGACTGCCATCATACCAATGCAGGACTATCTTGAGATGGGAGGAGAAGCCAGGATGAACTTCCCTTCAACACTCGGGAACAACTGGAAATGGAGAGTGCTGAGCTCTCAGCTGACTGATACGGAGGCAGACAGGATATTTAAGTTATGTAAACTATACGGCAGAGCAAAAAAGCCTGCCATATAAAGAGGAGTATATATTATGAAACAGCTAGAAAGGAAATTCAGATCAAGGTCCGTCATACTCGCAGCGGTGCTTCTTGCGATCGGCCTTTTGATCACACTTGTTTATTTTAGGGATTATCTTCCCATCGGAGAAGAGCAGAACCTTGACGAGATCACAGTCGATCAGATCCACGAGGGAAGAGCAAGGATAACGGTCTATTACATATATGACTATTACTGCTATTTCACCGACGAATACGGCAAGGAAGTACAGAGAGACTACTTTGTATGCATGGGCCCCGATGGCGATAAGTATGTCGGAGTAGAACTCAGAGGAAAGAAAAACGACAAGGCTTATCAGCTTATGAACGACATCTATGATGCCGAATCTGCGGGTGAAGAGCTTGACTATGACAAGCTTGGATACTTTACCGTAAAGGGAAATATCCAGAAGCTTACAGGTGATGACCTTGACTACTACGAGGATTATCTTAAGGAATGCGCCTCATACTATGACATGTCAATGGATGAGCTGCGCGATATCTTTGCTCCGTACGTTCTGATCGCATCAAAGGCAGGAGCCCGCGATGAAAAGACCGACTACATGGTAGTCATAGCAGGGATTATCCTGATAGTGAGCGGTATCGGTGTCCTTATAAGCGCTCTTTTCGGAAATCACATGAAGGATCTTAAGGACTTCGTAAACAGGAACGGATCAGAGGAGGCAGCATATGCGCGTCTTGATCGCTTTGTCGAGTCCACTCCCGAAAGATACGGCATGAGAGTAAACGATGAATTCTTCATGGTGACAAACGGGATGAGCCTTACATTTGCAGAAACAAAGGATGTCATCTGGATCTATCCTTATATAGTGACTCACAAGACATACTTTGTGACAACAGGAAAGACCTACTATGTAAGACTAAGATTCGCAAACGGAAAGATGGCTCAGGTCCAGACAAAGAAAGACAACAACGAAGAAGTCATGAACTATCTTACAAGGATGATACCGGATGCTATATTCGGCTACAGCGATGATCTTGAGCGCATGTTCAACAAGGACAGAGGCCGCATGATAGCAGAGGTCAACAGAAGAAGGGATGAAAGACTCGGAAACATAGGCGCATCTGAAACTGTAGAACAGCCTGCAGAGCCGATAATGCCCGAAACTCCCGATATAAGCATCCCCGACATGCCTGATGCGAGCATCCCCGATCAGAATCCGGATGATTACTCAGGATCGATGTTCAACTGATAAAAAGGAGAAAACTATGACAAGAGTAGCGCTTTTATTTGCAACCGGAACAGAAGAGTGCGAAGCTCTAAATGTTGCGGATATACTAAGAAGAGCCGGCATGGATCTTTCCATCGTATCGATAAGCGGTGATAAAAAGGTTACCGGCAGCCATGACATCACGATAATCGCAGACGAACTCATCGAAGATCATGACTTTTCAAAAGATGATGTATTAGTAATCCCGGGAGGAATGCCCGGAACAAAGAACATGGACGGACATGAGCTTGTACAGAAAGCCATAAAAGAGCTTTATGATTCTAACAGATATGTATGTGCCATCTGCGCTGCTCCCACGATCCTTGGAAAGGGCGGATATCTTAAAGATAAGAATGCATGCGTATATCCGGGAAATGAAGATAAGCTTATCGGAGCAAAGGTAAACTTTGAACCCGTAAACAGGGACGGAAACGTTATAACCAGCAGGGGACTGGGTACTGCGATAAACTTTGCGCTTGAGATAATAAGCGCACTCCAGGGAAGCGAAAAAGCAGCCGAAATGGCAGCAAAGATAGTATTTAATGCTTAATAAAGAATTTATAGATTTTAAATAAGTCTTATGCTATAATATACGTCGGCTCTAATCAGAAAATTAGGAAGGAAATATTAAAATGAGTGTACAGGTTGAAAAATTAGAAAAAGGTATGGCAAAGCTTACGATCGAGGTTCCCTTCGAGGAGCTTGACAAGGCCATTGAGAAAGTATATCAGCAGCAGAAGAGCAAGATCTCTATCCCGGGATTCAGAAAGGGAAAGGTTCCCAGAGCAATGGTAGAGAGGATGTACGGCAAGGGAGTATTCCTTGAGGATGCTGCTAACCAGATCATTCCCGATGCTTACGAGAAGGCATACGATGAGTGCGGCGAGGAGATCACATCAACACCCAAGATCGAAGCTGTTCAGCTCGAGCCCGGAAAGCCCTTCATCTTTACTGCTGAAGTTGCTCTTAAGCCCGAAGTAACACTTGGAAAGTACAAGGGTGTTAAGGTTGACAAGGTGGATACATCGGTTACGGATGCCGAGATAGATGAAGCTATCGAAAAGGAACGCGAGAACAATGCAAGAAGCATCAATGTAACAGACAGACCCGTTAAGGACAAGGACGATACTATAATCGACTTTGACGGATATGTTGACGGTGTTGCATTTGCAGGAGGAAAGGGCGAGAACTATCCTCTTACTATCGGTTCGGGCGCATTCATCCCCGGATTTGAAGAGCAGCTGATCGGCAAGAACATCGGCGAGGAATGCGAAGTAAACGTTACATTCCCCGAAGACTATCATGCAGAGGATCTTGCAGGCAAGGCTGCAGTATTCAAGTGTGTTGTAAAGGAGATCAAGGAAAAGGAGCTTCCCGAACTTGATGACGAGTTCGCATCAGAGGTTTCTGAATTTGATACTCTTAAGGAATACAAGGAAGACATCAAGAAGAATCTTTCAGAGAAGAAGATAAAGAACGCTCAGGATGCAAAGGAAGAGGCAGTTGTTGATGCGATCATCGCAGATGCGAAGATGGAAATCCCCGATGCTATGCTCGAGACACAGCAGAGACAGATGATCGAGGAGTTTGCTCAGAACATCAAGCAGCAGGGCCTTTCATTCGAGCAGTACCTTCAGTTCACAGGCATGTCAACAGACAAGTTCATGGATCAGGTTAAGCCTCAGGCTGAAAAGCGCATCAAGTCAAGACTCGTTCTCGAAGCTATAGTTAAGGCTGAAAACATCGAAGTTACAGATGAAGACTATGACAACGAGATAAAAGAGATGGCTGAAATGTACAAGATGGATGCCGCAAAGGTTAAAGAGATGATGGGCGAGGAAGGCAAGAAGCAGATGATGACCGATATCGCCGTTAAGAAAGCAGCAAAGCTTACAGTTGACAGTGCAGTAGAGAAATAATAGCTGCAAAGGAGACAGATATGAGTTTAGTACCTTACGTCATAGAGCAGACCTCAAGAGGCGAGCGCTCTTATGATATATATTCAAGATTATTAAAAGACAGGATCATCTTCCTTGGAGAAGAAGTAAATGAGACAACAGCTTCCATTGTTGTCGCTCAGATGCTCTTTTTGGAAGCAGAGGATCCGGAAAAGGATATAAGCCTGTATATAAACAGCCCCGGCGGAAGCGTTACGGCAGGCATGGCTATCTATGATACCATGCAGTATATTAAGTGCGATGTTTCCACCATATGCATAGGCATGGCTGCCAGCATGGGAGCATTCCTTCTTGCAGGCGGAGCAAAGGGAAAGAGATATGCTCTTCCCAATGCAGAGATTATGATCCACCAGCCTCTGGGCGGAGCTCAGGGTCAGGCTACAGAGATCCAGATCGCTGCAGAGCACATCCTTGCAACAAAGAAAAAGCTAAATACCATCCTTTCTGAGAATACAGGAAAGGATTATGAGACTATCGCTGCCGATACAGAGCGTGATAACTGGAAGACAGCACAGGAAGCCAAGGAATACGGCCTCATCGATGCAGTGATCACGAAGCGTGTTGAAGAATGAGGTAGGCAATGGCTAACAAGAGTATGACCGGACATGTTAAATGTTCGTTTTGCGGTAAAAAGCAGGAGCAGGTCCGCAAGCTCATAGCAGGTCCCGAAGGCGTATATATCTGCGATGAATGCATTGATATCTGTGCAGATATGATAGCCGAGGAGTTTGATGAGGATTTTGGTGAACCAAAGATCGAATCACCCGATATCAACCTGCTAAAGCCCATACAGATAAAAGAGTTTCTCGATGAATACGTTATAGGACAGGAGCTTGCCAAAAAGGTCCTTTCCGTTGCCGTATACAATCATTACAAGAGAGTAACCTCAGTAAATGAGGATGACGGTGTTGAACTTCAAAAGTCAAACATCATCATGATGGGGCCCACAGGATCCGGAAAGACATATATAGCTCAGACACTCGCAAAGATCATAAATGTTCCTTTTGCCATAGCCGATGCAACAACTCTGACAGAGGCAGGATATGTCGGCGAGGACGTTGAAAACATCCTCTTAAAGCTTATCCAGGCAGCGGATTATGATGTAAAGAGAGCCGAATACGGCATCATCTACATAGATGAGATCGACAAGATCACCAAAAAGAGCGAGAACGTTTCCATTACAAGGGACGTATCGGGCGAAGGCGTTCAGCAGGCGCTTTTAAAGATCATCGAAGGAACGGTTGCAAGCGTTCCCCCTCAGGGAGGAAGAAAGCATCCCCACCAGGATCTCATACAGATAGATACATCGAATATCCTGTTTATATGCGGTGGAGCATTTGACGGACTCGAAAAGATAATCGAGGAGAGACTGAACCGCAAATCCATTGGATTTAATGCAGAGATAGCCCAGAAATCGGGAGAAGAGATCGGTGAGCTGCTTGCTCAGGTAAGCACACAGGATCTTGTCAAGTTCGGACTTATCCCCGAATTTGTCGGACGTGTTCCCATCAGGGTCGCTTTAGAGGGACTTGACAAGCAGGCGCTTAAAAAGATCCTTTCGGAACCCAAGAACGCACTTGTAAAGCAGTATCAGAAGCTGTTTAAATACGACGGAGTAAAGCTTTCCTTTGACGAGGATGCCATAGATCAGATAGCTGAGGAGGCATTCACGCAAAAGACCGGAGCAAGAGGACTTCGCACGATCATGGAAAAAGCCATGATGGATGTGATGTATACTATACCTTCGGATGATACGGTAAAGGAGTGCAAGGTCACAAAAGATGTAATAGACGGCAAAGCACAGCCGACAATAATAAGATAAAAAAGTCCCCTCGGGGGCTTTTTTGTTCTGATATCAAATAACATATTGACATTAACAGATTTAAATTGTATATTAAGTGTACTAATTAGATTAGTACACCAAAAAGGAACACACACATGGTAATAAAAAGCGTTAATCTGGAGACGGTATGCGGAGTCACGAGCAAGATGCCAGACAACACACTGCCTGAGGTGGCATTTGCCGGAAAGAGCAATGTCGGCAAGTCTTCCCTTATAAATGCGCTGATGAACAGAAAGAGCTATGCAAGAACGAGTTCCCAGCCCGGAAAGACCCAGACTATAAACTTTTATAACATAAATGATGAGATACTGTTTGTAGATCTTCCCGGCTACGGCTACGCAAATGCCAATGTAAAGGTAAAGCAGCAGTGGGGCAAGATGATAGAAAGATATCTTCACAGCTCAAAGATGCTAAAGAGGGTATTCTTGCTTATAGACATAAGACACGCGCCGGGCGCTAACGACTGTGACATGTATCAGTGGATAGTGCACAACGGATTTGAACCTGTGATAATCGCGACCAAGCTTGACAAGATAAAAAGAAGCCAGCTTGACAAGCAGATAAAGCTCATCAGAGAGACCCTGAGAGTGAGCAGGGAAACGGTCATCATCCCGTTTTCTGCAGAGACAAAACAGGGAAGAGATGAGATATATGAGATCCTGGAGCAGTTGATATGACAAAAAAGCTCAAAAGGAAAACGGCACTCTTTCTTGCGCCGAGCATAACGGGGGTAGCTACATTTTTCGTAGTGCCGTTTCTTGTTGTAATATTTTATTCGTTTGTTGACAATCCGATCAGAAAAAGATGGGTCGGGTTTGATAACTTTGTGTCCGTAATGCACAACAAGGCTTTCAGACTGGCAGTGACCAACACGGTCAAATTCTCTCTGATAAGCGTTCCGCTAATAATCATCCTGTCTTTGCTGGTGGCATTTGCCCTGGATAAGAACGTTCTGGCAAAATCACAGATACGTTCATGCATACTAAGCCCGATGATGGTGCCGATCGCATCGGTAATACTCATCTGGCAGGTTTTATTTGACAACAACGGGATAGTAAATGAGATCCTAGCAAGATATGATGTAACAAAAATAGACTGGATGAAGTCAGATGGTGCGCTCATTGTCATCATCTTTCTGTTTGTCTGGAAGAACCTCGGCTACAACATGATCCTTTTCATGGCAGCCATCGCAAACATCCCAAAGGATCTTATCGAGGTAGCAAAGCTTGAGAGCGCTTCCGACTGGGTGATATTTAGGACGATCAAGATAAGATATCTGGCTTCCACCATACTTTTTGTGACTATAATGTCACTCATAAATTCGTTCAAGGTATTCAGGGAGATATATCTTCTTACGGGAGATTATCCATATGAATCGCTGTATATGCTGCAGCATTACATGAACAACATGTTTGCGGCGCTTGACTATCAGAAGCTTTCGGCCGGAGCGATAATGATGTCGCTTGTTATGATAGTGCTTGTCGGACTGCTGTTTATCATAGAAAACTTCGTAGGAAGGGATCTGGAGGATTAGCAGTGAAGTACGACAGGAAAATAAGACCGAAAAAGAAAAACAGAAAAAAGAAGCTGCTCTCACTCATACTGATAATAGTAGCCATTCTTTACGTGATACCTATCATCTTCACCATATGCAACTCATTCATGGCTGAATCGGAGATAGCCGCCAATTACGGAAAGATATTTGAGAGCGTAACGGGAAAGGGAAGCAGCAGATACATATCCGAGACTGTCCATCTTAAGTTCATTCCGGATATGGTAAGCTTCAAGCAGTATTTCACGGTACTGTTTAACAGCCCCGACTATCTGTTAAAGTTCTGGAATTCGGTGATACTCGTTATCCCGATAGTGATATTTCAGATGGGGGTCGCACTTTTAGCTTCATACGGCTTTGCCCGCTACAGGGGAAGATTAAGAGAGATCATCTTCTTTGCATATATAATACTGATGCTGATGCCTTACCAGGTAACACTCGTACCAAACTTCTTTGTGAGCGAATGGCTCGGCATAATAGACAGCAACTGGGCCATATGGCTTCCGGGCATCTTTTCTCCATTTGCGGTATTCTTGCTGACCAAGTGCATGAGAAGGATACCTGTGGGCATAATAGAGGCCGCAAAGATAGACGGTGCGGGAGAGTTTAAGATATTCACCCAGATATGCATACCGCTTTGCAAGAGCGCGATAGCCAGCGTATGCATCCTATTATTTATCGATTACTGGAACATGGTAGAGCAGCCGCTTGTACTCTTAAGCGACAGCGACATGCATCCACTGTCGGTCTTCTTATCAAAGATAAATCAGGGAGAGATAGGCATAGCTTTTGCTGTTGCCACGATATATATGATACCTACACTTTTGGTATTCCAGTACGGAGAGGAATATCTTGTCGAGGGTATCACATACCAGGGCGGTATGAAAGGATAAGGTTTACATAACATGAACGATGAGATAAACGAGAAGAATACCATAAAGATAAAAAAGGATGTCATAAAGAACATCGCGATCATCTTTTTATCAGTGATGCTGATACTGACCTTTTTCTCAAACAGTATCATGAACAAGTCACTGCCTGAGGTCGCTACCAAGTATATCCAGGCAGCTACAATCACGGAAAAGATAAGAGGAACGGGAACTGTCGAAGCTGACGATCCCTACAGCGTTATGGTAAAGGATTCAAGAAAGATAGCAAGTGTTGCCGTAAAGGAAGGCGACACCGTTTCAAAGGATCAGGTGCTCTTTTACCTTGAAGACAGCGAGAGCGAAGAACTTGAAAAGGCAGAAAAGGATCTTGAGGATCTTATCTATAAATATACTGCAGGAGCTCTTACAGGCGAGATGACCGCTCAGGCCTATGCACAGGCTACGACAGGACGTGTATCTTCCATGGCTGTATATGAAGCTCAGATAGAAGCTGCAAGAGCAAGGGTAAAGGCAGCTCAGGACAATGTTGACAGCATAACAAGACAGCAGGCTGTTGCTTCAGCAGCAACCTTGTCTGACACAGATATAAATGAAGCCAAGCTTGATCTTGAAAAGGCTCAGAACGAACTTAACAGCGCCAAGGCAAAGTATGATGAATTAAAGGCTGTTGTTGATGCGGGTGACGGCGGAGCTGCAGCACTTGCAAGTGAGCTTGAGTATGCGGAGCTTGATCTTGCCAATACAAAGTCAAAGTATGAGAGCGAGCAGGCAAAGGTTAAAAATGATATAAATCCTGCCAGTCCGGATCTCGCTAAAATAAATAAGTTTAAAGAAAAGTATGATAACATAACGGATGCTGCAAGCATAGTCGATATGATCTTTAGCGGTGATGATATAAAGGATGCAAATGCGTTAAACTACTGGTTTGATATATCACCATATCCTGAAGCCGACAGAACCGCATTTACAGAAAGCTACAAGGCATACACAGATGCTCAGGCAGCTTACAGCGCAAAGAAAGCTGCAGTCGAAGCCGCTAATGCTAAGGCATCTGACTACAAAAGTGCTGTGAGCAAGCTTTCAGGCGCAGAATCAGATTACAACAGTGCAAAGAACAAGGTTGATGAATTAAATACAAAGATAAGCAGACTGACAAACGAGCAGGCTGAGGACAAGGAAGGTAATCAGCAGCTTGTTAATGACCTTGCAGTAAGAAAAGCCGATGCGGATCTTGAGCTTTCAAAGGCAAAGGAAGCTCAGACACAGCTTTTACTTGATATAAGCAAGACTCTCGATCTTGCAAACCAGAATTCCATAATAAGAGATCAGCGTGAAAAGGTTGAAAAGCTCAAAGCTGATGCTACGGGAGCGACTGTATTAAGCCCTGTAGACGGAATAATACTTACCATAGGCAAAAAGGCAGGAGAGACAACATCCGCTTCAGATCCTCTTGCAACCATACAGGTAAGCGGAAAACCTATGTACATGAACATTACGGTTAATAACGAACAGGCAAAGAAAGTAAATGTCGGTGATGTTGCAAGCCTTCAGAACTCATGGTATTACAGCGAGAACATAATGGTAAAGCTAAACAAGATCGTAAACGATCCAAAGAATCCCGGAAAGGGAAAGAAGCTTGTCTTCAGTGTAGAGGGTGATGTGACAAACGGAGAGAGCCTTAGCATATCGATCGGACAGAAATCCAGAGAATATGACAAGGTCGTTCCAAACAGTGCCATAAGAGAGGATAACAAAGGCAAGTTCATCTATACGATCGAAGAAAAGAGCACGCCTTTCGGAAACCGTTACAAGGCAAAAAGGATAGATGTGGAAGTGATAGTAAGCGATGATCTTAATACGGCGATAAATGCCGATATCGATGAATGGACATATGTCATTACCACATCGGACAAGCCTATATCGGCAGGACAGCAGGTAAGACTGTCGGATAACTAAGCTATGAAGAAAAAGATAGTCATATGCGCCGCTATATCGCTCATTTTGGCCATAGTGCTGTGCATATGTATAAATGTTAAAAAGAATAGTCTTTACGATCAGATGGCCGCGTCAAGATGGTCAGAAGAGGGAATGGTAGCCCAGATCTCCATAATGTATCCGGTAAGCGATACCGAAAAGACTGAAGAGCTGTATTTTACCGATCTGTCTCATCAGATCCAGAAAAAACTCGATGAGAGCGCCTACTCAGATCTTTCGGGAAAGAAGGATAAGAGCGGGATAAGCTTTCCGTATGCCGTAAGCATCACTGGAAAGATAAGCATAAACTCGGATTCGGCAGGTCTTGAGCTTACCGCATACGGTGTTGAGAAGGACTTTTTCATATTTCATCCGATGAACCTTCTAAACGGTTCATATCTTTATGATGACGATGTAATGGATGACGGTGTCATACTGGATGAGGATGCGGCATGGAAACTGTTCGGATCTTCCGATATAGCGGGCCAGAGCGTCATGATAGGAAATGTCCCTCATATCGTAAAGGGAGTCATAAAAAAGGATGAGGGAAAGTTTGCTAAAGCAGCCGGTCTTGACGAGCCCATGTGCTTTTTAAGCCTTAAGAGCCTTAAAGCATACGGAAGGATCTACGGAAGCTATGATTATGAGATGATAATCCCCGATCCTGTTGACGGATCTGCTATAAAGTTGGTCAGGGAAGTACTCTCAGAGAGAGCCGATGACCTTGTAATAGTTGAGAACAGCTACAGATACAACAGGGACAGAATGGTTGACATAAATCGTGAAAAAGGCATAAGGAGCATGTCTACAAAGGGCGTGGTCTTTCCCTACTATGAAAACATCGCAAGGGCATGGGAGGATGTATTTGCCCTTGGGTATCTGATCATCTGGGTAATAGTGACTGCAAACCTCATTATCTTTGCGGTCTTTATGATAAAGCTTATAAGAAGCGAAGCATTCAAAGCTTTCAAAAAACGGATAAGACACAATCTTATATATATGATCAAAAACTTTCAAAGGAGTAGTCAAAATGAAAAAAAGGAGTAGGATCTTATCGCTTTTGATGGTGTTAATCATAGCTGTCATGATGACAGGATGTGGCAAAGGCGATGATTCCAAAGAGTCCGACAAGAAAAAGGACAAGAACAAAAAGGGGGAATCGATAGAGGAACTCATTTCCGATATCGATAATTACGTTTACAAGAGCGAGGTTTTGATAAGCGATACTGAAGGCTCGGGAAGATGCAAGATCTTCAATGACAGTCTGTACGTGATGTACTGCGAGTACAGCTATCCGGAAGGTGAAGAGACAGGAGAGGGTCCTATCCTTTATACCGAAGGCGTGGCTGATGATAAAAAGCCTGCGGCTGAAGCTGAAGCTGAAGCAGCAACTGAAGCAGCAACTGAAGCTGCAACTGAGGATTCAACAGAAGAGGAACCTGAAGAATACACTGTTATCGATGAAACAAAGCTTGATGTAAAGATCGTATGCAGTGATCTTAACGGCAATACAAACAATGAGATCTCATTTGCATTCACTGATCAGGGAGTAAATGACTTTGCCGTTGACAGGAACGGAAATATATATCTGCTGATCGAAAAATACGCACTTGACGATGTCAGCGGAGAATACAGCAGCCAGTTTTCTGTTGCAGGATATGACAAGGATGGAAACAGTCTCTTTGAAAAGGAGATCACAGGCGAAGGTATGCAGGATTACTTCTATGCATATTCGATAAAGCCAACCGACAGCGGATTTTTGCTTGTTACAAACGGCGGTGTAGATGTTTATGACGATGAATTTAACAAAAAGAACCACATCGGAGAGATAAACGGCGATGTTGAATGGGGAAGCTCATTCATCCTTCGAGACGGCAGGATAGCAGCAATGGTATACGGATCCGATAAGCCTTCTCTTGCAACCTATGATCTTGAAACAGGCAAAAAGCAGGAAGATATTGAAGTTCCGATTAACCTGTATAACTACAATGTTTCTGCCGGAAACGTTCATGATCTTATACTCAGCAATTCGACCGGAGTATTTTATTACAACCTAGGCGACAAGGACATCACAAAGTTTATCGATTACGTAGCCAGCGATCTTTGCTGCTACAACATCTTTAACATCGTTGAGGTCGATGACAATACGTTTTACGGAAGCTTCTATGATGAGCTGAGCGATGGCGGATCGAATGTGACTGCAAAGTTTACAAAGATACCCCCTGAAAAATCCGCAGCAAAAAAGACACTCACACTCGGCGGCATGTATATAGGGACAGATATAAAGAAGAATATCATCCTCTTTAACAGGGGCAGCGAAAACTACAGGATCATCGTAAAGGATTATTCAAACAATACCCAAGACGGTGATTACAATGCGATGTTAGATGCTATAAACAATGACATAATCGCAGGCACCATGCCGGACATAATGCTTCTTAATACATCAATGGACATTTCCAATTATTTTGCCAAGGGAGCCTTCGAACCCCTTGACTCATATATGGAAAACGACAGTGAATTTGATCGTTCAGACTACATGGAAAACGTCCTTGACGCTATGACGTTTGACGGAAAGCTCTACTGCATCACACCTACGTTCTATGTCAATACTCTTGTAGGAAAGAAGTCTGTTGTAGGAGATAAGAACCTTTCACTTACAGAACTTGAAAACATGGCAAAGGATATGGGCGATAATGTAAAGGTATTCTCATCAGATACAACAAAGGAACAGCTCATCAGAAATGTCATGAGCTATGACAGGGATGAATTTGTTGATATGAATACGGGAGAAGTAAAGTTTGATTCGCCCGAATTCATAAAGGTACTTGAGTTTACCGATAACCTTCCTGCTACGCCTCCGGATTACGAAGAGGACAACTGGGAAGAGTACGAAGCAGAGTTTCGTTTAAACAGAGCGCTCGTAATGACGATGGGACTGTATGATTTCAGAGACAGCATGTCATATTACAGGACTGTAATGTTTGGAGAAGAACTCGGATTCATCGGCTTCCCTACATCAAACGGCAGCGGAAATACGATCGGTTTTGACAATGCACTTGCAATAAGCGCTGATTCACAGTACAAGGACGGCGCATGGGAGTTCATCCGTACATATATATCAGATGACTTCCAGGACAAGATCACATACGGATTCCCCATCAATAAGGCTGCTCTCAAAAAGAGAGGGCAGGAGGCTACAAAACCTCAGACATACATTGATGAGAACGGCAAGGAGCAGGTCGTAAAGGAAAGCTACTGGCTTGACGGAAAAGAGGTCGAGGTCGATCCTCCCACACAGGCTGATATCGATGCCTTTATTGAAGTGCTTGGTACTGCAGACAGCCTTGTAAACTATAATGAAAGCATAACAAACATTGTATTGGAAGAGGCTTCAGGCTACTTTGACGGACAAAAGAGCGCGGAGGCTGTTGCAAAGGTAATACAGAGCAAAGTACAGATATACGTTAACGAAAACAGATAAATATAAAAAGCAAAAGACTGCAGGCTGATGCCTGCAGTCTTTTGGATAAAAAAATGATAGTACTTGATAAATGACCATCATACAGTAGGGATACAAATGGTTAGCATGTGCGGTTTCAGCGAAGACTTAAAAATGGCTTGTAAAGTCAGTAAGGTCTTTTCTTTTTGCCTTTTTGTTAGCTGGTGGAATAATATGTTGACAGATACGGGGGCGCACAACGCTCCCGTTCTTTGTCGATCAGACAGGATCTTTGTAGAATTATCTGGACAAACAAATGCAAATTTATATGGACAGCATGCTGTGTCCATGATAGATTGAATAATTAGGCGGCGCACTCTCGTGACTTTAGTCATGAGTTAGCCGCCAAGATATCGAAATTCATATGATAAATATCGAATATATGTTTGTAAACATACGTTCTACATGATATAATCTTCTTATGAAGATAACTACAAGCTATAAGGTTAAAATAAAGCATTACAACAATATTTTCAAAGATACAGTCCGCATCTACAGAGCTGCTGTCGATTATATAATCAAAGTATGTCTTGATGAATGGGACGGAATCAAAGATCTTGGAACAAAAGAAAAATACAACTTCTG
>Ga0247608_10001381_pt1 | contig 33817 bp, 26 predicted proteins | sample 176DNAGHGlowgp2_FD_193490 | JGI IMG/M metagenome (GOLD analysis project Ga0247608, IMG submission 193490) | Sheep rumen microbial communities from Palmerston North, Manawatu-Wanganui, New Zealand - 1766 DNA GHGlow gp2 | ecosystem: Host-associated > Mammals > Digestive system > Stomach > Rumen ...
TTGCCTTCCCCCTGTTGCTGGTGCTCATCACCGTTTTCTATATCCAGCACCACCGCACCATCCTGGAGCATATCGGCGTGCTGGGGCTCTGCGTCACCGCCCTCATCCTGCTGGCTGTGGGCTGCTCTTCGCTCCTCTCGCGCCTGGTGAAGACGGATGCGAGGCAGCGCCGCACGGTGGTGATTGAGGTGGGCATGCAGAATGCCGCGCAGGCCATTGCCATCGCCTCCAGCCCCATCATTTTCGGAAGCGAGCAGATGGCCATCCCCGCCATCCTCTACTCCCTCATGATGAATATTGTCCTGCTCATCTACGTGGGCCTGGTGCGTCGCCGGGGATAGCCATAAATGGGGATTGCTTTTGTCACCGGAACGCCGTATTTTTGTCCCTGAATTTGAATCGCTATGAAACGCTTTATACTCATTGCCGGCCTCCTGGCCCTTGCCGCCACCACCAGCCCTGTGAAAAAGCAGGCCGACGGCACCGTCACCATCAATACCACCACCCTCAAGGCCGATGAAGGCTGTTTTGGCCCCACGCCCGTGATTATCCACCTGGATGCGCAGGAGCGCGTGAGCAAGATTGAGGCCCTTCCCAATGGCGAGACACCCTCCTACTGGAGCCTGGTGATGGAGAAACTCTCCACCGTCTGGAACGGCCTCCCCGCCACCGAAGCCGCTTCCCTGGAAGTGGATGCCGTCACCGGCGCCACCTACTCCTCCGAAGGCCTCATCTCCAACGTCCGCTCCGGCCTCATCTACTACCTGCAGAGCAAGTAGCGGCCCATTTCTGATTGAATTCTATAGGGATTGGATTTGCTCTACAGACAGACCGGTGAGAGAGGCGATGGTTTCCACATCCATCCTTTTCTTCAGCATGGCTTTGGCCACCAGAAGTTTGCCTTCTTCCCTTCCAGCCTCCCTGCCAATCTCTACACCTTCTTCCTTGGCGTAGGCAATCATCCGTTCTATGTCTTCCTTGGTGTGCATGTCTTCGAAGTATTGTGTCCGTTCCTCCGTTGCAAAATTAGATAAATCTGCAGACTTAAACAAGAGGTCAAAGATTTCTCCCTCAAGGCCGTCGGGGCGCTCCGGCAGGCGGCTGATATTGTGGAGGACATAGCAGAAGTTGTCCAGCACGGAGGCGTCCGGCGTCATGGCCTTAGTACAGTTGGGCAGTTCCAGGAACAGATACTGCAGGCAGTCTGTCATTTGTTCATTGGAGGTGTCTTCTCGCAATCTGTACCGGTACAGAACCTTGTCTTCTTCGTGTAGGGAGAAGTTCATGACGCCGATAAAGTAAACGGGCGGGAAGGAATAGACCCTGGAGCCTTTCTTCAACTGATTCTGGATGGCAAAAGTGGAATTGAAGACGGCCCGGTTGTAGAAATCGGCCTGTTTGGCCAGTTGCATCTCTACCATAAAGCGAGTTCCGTCGGCATCTGTGCATTCTACATCCACCCGCGCATCCTTCCCCTCTTCGATGGGGTTGATATGTTCTTGCGGGCCGAAGTTCAGGTCCACAATATTGCGCTCCGGAATGAGTTCTGTGAGGAAAAGGGTCATCAGGCGTTTGGCGGGCGCCCAGCCGAAAGTTCTTTTGAACCAGCGGTCCATCAGCACATCGGCATACGGACCTTGCGTAAGGGTTTTGTCTGTCATAATGTATGTTTTTTTGCCATTCGACATTGAATGACGCCACAAACATACGAATACTTCACATTTTGCCTTGACAACTAAGTTGCTGGTGCTGTGTGAGTTGTAATACATTTCTCGTTCAAAAAACGAACGAGAAATATCCAGGAAGTCGCACAGTGTCAATTACTTAGTTGTCAATGGCAAACTGTCCCGGCCACAAATTTCCAAGCTTCGGCAGCGGTTTGGCGCAAGCGTTCGCTGTTAGAAATCATCATTTCCGTCGCGCTGTATGCGGCCGCCGTTACGCTCCTGATAAAGGGTGTCATTGTTTACGAAGCCATCGCTTCCCGCCAAGATTCCAAAATAATCCGTATCTTTGAGGAAAATAGTTCCCATGCGTGCCGTTATCCAGAGAGTAATGTCGGCCTCCGTCACCATTGACGGAAAAGTGAAGAGTGCCATCGGCCCGGGGCTGCTCATCCTGCTGGGGGTGGGCCATGAAGACGGGCAGGAAGATCTTGACTGGCTGGTGAAGAAGGTGGCGGGGCTCCGCATCTTCAATGACGATGCCGGCGTGATGAACCGCAGCGTGGTGGAGGTGGAAGGGGAGTGCCTGGTGGTGAGCCAGTTCACGCTGATGGCCTCCACCAAGAAGGGGAATCGGCCTTCCTACATAGGCGCGGCGGGGCACGAAAAGGCCGTCCCGCTGTACGAACAGTTCTGCCGGGCGCTGCAGGCCGCCACGGGCCGTCCGGTGGGAACGGGAGAGTTCGGGGCCGATATGAAAGTCTCCCTGGTGAACGACGGCCCGGTGACCATCTGCATCGACACCAAAAATCGGGAATAAGTTTCCTCAATATCGGGATGGTTGAAATAAATGTGCTACATTTGCATCGTGAATAGCTATTTGTCATGACGTCCATTATCCTTCGCACCCTCAAATGGGTGGCTGCGGTGCTGCTCGTATGCGGTCTTTCCTTTTCCTGCCAGCCGATCAACACCATCCCTGAACCTGTGGTAACAGGTGAAGTCGAAGTCTCGGATTTCTCGGCCACAAGAGGCGACATGCATATCGGCGGTAAAGCCTATATGCCCAAAGGCCTGAACGTGAAGAAACCCGCCCTGATATGCTGCCACGGGCTCTTTGGCTCCTACAAGGACATGGAAGCTTATGCCCATGCCGCAGCCAAGATAGGTATCGCCTCCTTTTGTTTTGACTTTTGCGGAGGCTCTGCCGATGGCAGCTTGAGCGACGGTGAAGCCCTTGACAATACCATACTTACGCAGATTGAGGACCTGGCGGCCGTCTATGATGCCGTCTCCGGACGAAACGACATAGACCGCTCTCAGATTATTGTGATGGGCGCTAGCCAAGGCGGTCTGGTTTCTGCGTTGTTTGCCGTACAGAACCCTTCCCAAGTCAAGGCGTTGGGGCTTCTGTTCCCTGCTTTCAATCTTCCTGATATTGTGCGGACGGCGACTGAGGTCCTGTTTGAAAATACGGACAATCTGCCGGAATATGTCGGTATTCCTTCCCTCGGTATCACGTTCGGAAGAAAGTACATACTGTACGCTTACGACCTCTACCCTTTGGATATGATCGGCGCTTATGAAGGCCCTGTCTTTATCCTTCATGGTGACAAGGACCTGCTTGTGCCGCTCGAATACTCGGAGAAGGCCGTTAAAAAATACAAGGATGCCAACCTGGTGGTGCTGAAGGGGCAGGATCACATGTTCAAGGCAGGCGGACCGGACAAAGCCATCGAACTTCTCGAGAATTGGTACCGGCAGAACCTTGACGCCATTTTGTCAGCGCCGAAGAAGTAAAAAGAAAGAAGTTGCTGAACATCAGCAACTTCTTTCTTAGTAGCGGAGGCTGGACTCGAACCAACGACCTCCGGGTTATGAGCCCGACGAGCTACCAACTGCTCTACTCCGCGGTTTGGGATTGCAAAGGTAAGGAGTTTTTTTGAAAACTCCAAATATTTTGAGATTCCCGAATGAATCGGGAATGACTAGGCAGAGAGGAATGCCAGGATGGCGTCCAGGTCATCGGCCGGGAAGGCCTTTTGCTCTCCGGAGCCCAAGTTCTTGATATTCACCTGCTTCGCGGCTATCTCGTTGGAGCCGTTGATGGAGATGAAGGGGATGCCTTTGCGCTCTGCGAATTCGAACTGTTTCTTGAGTTTGGTGGCTTCCGGATAGACTTCCACGGCTACACCGGCAGCCCGCAGGGCTTTGGCCACGGGAAGGATGTAGCGAAGCTCATCGGCCCCCATGACGGCAAAGAGCAACTGGGAGCTTTCCAGGGTGTCCGGGAAGAGTTCCAGGCCCGTGAGGACGTCGTAGATGCGGTCGGCGCCGAAGCTGATGCCCACGCCGGAGAGGTCCGGCAGGCCGAAGATGCCGGTGAGGTTGTCGTATCGGCCGCCTCCGCAGATGGAGCCGATTTCCCAGTCCAGGGCCTTGACCTCGAAGATGGCGCCGGTGTAATAATTGAGCCCGCGGGCCAGCGAGAGGTCCATTTCCACGGGCGCTCCCACTCCCACGGCATCTATGAGGCCGAAGAGCTCTTCCAGCTCTGCAAGGCCCTTCAGGCCCGTTTCCGAGCCGATTCCGGAGGCGCTGCCGCCCTCGAAGAGCTTTTTCATGGCCTCCATCTTCTCGGAGAAGCTGCCCTGCAGGGACAGAATCTGCCCGATGACGGCGATGCCCTGCTCCGAGAGGCCCTTGTCGGCCATTTCTTCCTTCACTTTGTCCAGGCCTATCTTGTCCAGCTTGTCGATGGCCACGGTGATGTCCACCACCTTGTCCGGGGCGCCGGCAATCTCCGCGAAGCCGGTGAGCACCTTCCGGTTGTTGATGTGGATGCCCACCCGGACGCCCAGCCTGGCAAACACCGTGTCCACCATCTGCACCAGTTCCAGCTCGTTCACCTGGCTGCGGGTGCCAATCACGTCCACGTCGCACTGGTAGAACTCACGGTAGCGGCCTTTCTGGGGACGGTCGGCCCGCCAGACCGGCTGAATCTGGAAGCGCTTGAAGGGAAGCGTTATCTCTGCCTGGTGCTGCACCACGTAACGGGCGAAGGGAACGGTAAGGTCATAGCGGAGGCCCTTTTCCGGGGCCAGGGCGGCCTTCTCTCCGCTGTTCTGGATGCGGAACAGGAGCTTGTCTCCCTCTTCTCCGTACTTGCCCAGCAGCGTGGAGAGATTCTCCATGGCCGGGGTCTGGATTTCCTGGTAGCCGTAGGTGCGGAACACGCTGCGGATGGTGTCGAAGATGTAATTGCGACGGGCCATTTCCCGCTGGCCGAAGTCCCGCGTGCCTTTCGGTATGGAAGGTTTTTGTATTGCCATTTTCGTAAAATTTGCCAAAGTTAGCAAAAAAGTGTTATATTTGTAGTCCCAAACGCGAGATTAGCTCAGTTGGTAGAGCGTTGGCTTCCCAAGCCGAAGGTCGCGAGTTCGAGACTCGTATCTCGCTCACAATTCTTTCACAACCAGTGCATTAGGAATAATGCGCTGGCCTTTTTTATCATAGGCCCGGTTGTCGCAGGGGTGGGAGATAATCCCTTCCGGAAGCACCCAGAGGGCCGATGAGCCGCCTCCGTCCAGGTTCAGGGCGTCCGTCAGGCCCAGCGACAGGGCAAAGTCCGTAAGCTCCGCAATGGACATGCCATCGGCATTCCCCTCGGAGCGGCCGTCCACCACCACCAGCCATACATAGCCTTGGGCGTCCGTGCCCACCATGGAACGCGGATGGCGGCGGGCGTAGAAGCCCTTCCAGCCGTCAATGCCTTCTTCGTAGGTGACGGCCATCCCTTCATCCACCAGGATGGGGCCGCTGGCCATCACCTCCCAGCTGGTCTCCGGACCGGTCCATGTGGTATCGGCCTGGATGGCGTCAATGGCCAGTTTATGCGGGTCGATGAAAATGGCGCCGTTGGAACGGAAGAGTTCCCCCTGGGTGGTGCTTCCCACCCAGAAACCGTCATCTTTCACATATGTGACGGGCAGGAGCTCCCGCATGTCGAAATAGCTGCCGTTGATGCCGGCCACCGCCCCGTGCTTGAGGCTGAGGGCGCTGATGCTGTCGGCCTGGGGGCCTTCGGCGGCCACCACCTCCAGGCGGTAATCATCGGCCTTGAAGCGAACGAAACTCACGGACTGACGGGAATCGAAGAGCTCTGCCTGCAGCGTGCCATAGACGGCCTTGGACTTGGCGGCCTTCTGCCAGGTGAGGGGGGCTCCGGAGCCCAGGTCGAAGAGCTGTGCCTCCTGGGGAAAAGGATTGGGGGCCGATGTGCAGCAAAGCGCCAAAAGCGGGAGCGCCATGAGGATGATTTTTTTCATAAGCGAGGGTTTGTACAAAAGTAGCAATATTTTGGGAAAACAGACAGAATATTCTTAATTTTGTATGTCCATAAACTGAAGATGCCATGATTGTCAAATCCTTTGTTCTCAAACCCCGCACCATTTCCCGGATTGCGGCCCTCTGCACCCCGGATACCATAGCCGTGGTCCGTCCCGGCAAGAAGATGGAAGCCCTTTTCAGGGACGCCGTCCACAAGACGGTGGTGGACAAGCAGCAGGCTTTTGAGGAGATGACGGCCATCCGGGAGCATTTCTGCACCATGGCCACGGGAGACGCTTACCTCCAGAAGGTGGACGAGACGGTGGATTCCATTGCCACTTACCTGAGGGAAGCCATGTATGTGCAGACATCGGCCACAGCCATAGAAGACTATGTGCTGGCCAAGTGCTCCCGCCTTTGTGCGGAGGCCGTGAACGCCCAGGTGGGAGGAACCCTCCTGGACGGTACCCAGCTCATGATATGCCAGCAGGATGCCGCCGGCGCCCAGCACTTTGACTGGGTGGCTTCCGGGAAGCAGATAGAACTCCGCTGCCGGAGGGTGCCCGGCCCCGTGGTCATTTCCGGCGGTTACGGCATGCTCACTTCCGGCTATGTGGTAAGGGTAGGGAAGGACGGCGCCCATCTGATGGCATCGCTCATCGCCTCCGTCCTGGGTGCCCAAAGCATCGAATTCCATATCGAGGCCCAGGGCGTGGCGGGCATCCCGGCCATGACCTACGACGAGGCGGCGCACTTCTGCGCATCGGCCCTCTCTCCCTTCTCTTCGTCGGCCATCTGGCCCGCCAAGAACGCCGGCATCCCCATTTTGGTCAAGAACATAGATGACGAGCAGTTCGAAGGCACGGTGATTTCTACCGGCTCCGTCCATAAGATAGAGGTGATTGCAGAGAAAGACCTTTCTTTGCTTACCGTCTACGGAACGGGCCTGCTGGGCCGCGTGGGCATGTCCGGGGCCATTTTCTCCTGCCTGGCCCAGGCCGGCGTGAACGTCCGTTTCATTGCCCAGACCTCTTCCGAATACAGTATCAGCTTTGCCGTGGCCCAGGCGCAGAATGAATTGGCCGGCGAGGCCATCCGGGGCCTGTTCAAGAGTAACCCGCTTCTTCCGTTGGACGACGTGGTGGTCCTGAACCAGGCCGTGGGCATTGTGACGGTGTTCGGCAGCCGGATGAAGAATGTGCCCGGCACCTCGGGTTCCGTCTTCGGGAAACTGGGGGCGGCGGGCATCAATGTCATTGCATCGGCCCAGGGCGGGGAAGAGCTCTCCATCTCCCTGGTGGTGAATGCGCAGGATGTAGAAAAAGCAAAGGAGGTTCTTTCGTAGAACCTCCTTTTTTCTTACTTGATAATTCCTTCTTCCTTGAACACCTGGGTGAGGGCTTCCACCGCCCTGTCCACCTGCTCGCGGGTGTGCGTGGCCATGAGCGAGAAGCGGATGAGGGTGTCCTGCGGGGCGCATGCCGGCGGAATCACGGAATTGATGAAAACGCCCTTGTCGAAGGCCCGCTTGGTGACGATGAAGGTCTTTTCCAGGTCTCTCACATACAGCGGGATGATGGGGCTCTCGGTCTCTCCAATCTCGAAGCCGGCCTCCCGGAAGCGGCGGAGGGCATAGTTGGTCACATCCCAGAGGTTGGTGATGCGCTGGGGCTCATTCTGGATAATGTGAAGGGCCTCCAGGGCCGATGCCGTTGCGGCGGGGGTGTCCGAAGCCTGGAAGATATAGGTGCGGGCGGTGTGACGGAGGTAGTTGATAATCACCTTGTCGGACGCAATGAAACCGCCGATGGCGGCCAGGCTCTTGGAGAAGGTGCCCATGATAAGGTCAATCTCGTTAGAGAGGCCGAAGTGGTTGCACACGCCGCGGCCCTGATTGCCGAATACGCCGATACCGTGGGCCTCGTCCACCATAATCACCACGTTGTCATACTTGTGCTTGAGCTCCACAATCTCCGGCAGCTTGGCCAGGTCTCCTTCCATGGAGAAGACGCCGTCCACCACGATGAGCTTCACGGAATTCTTGGGGCAGCGTTTGAGGCAGCGCTCCAGGTCCTTCATGTCGTTGTGCTTGTAGTGCAGGCCCTTGGCAAAACTGAGCCGGCGGCCGTCCACGATGGAGGCGTGGTCACGGTCGTCGCAGATGATGAAATCGTCCTTGGTGAGGAGCTGGGGAATGACGCCGCTGTTCACGGTGAAGCCGGTAGAGAACACCAGGGCTTCGTCTTTGCCCACAAAGGCGGCCAGTTCTTTCTCCAGCTGGACGTGAAGGTCCAGCGTACCGTTGAGGAAACGGGAGCCGGCGCAGCCGGAACCGTATTTCTTGAGGGCCTCGATGCCCGCGTTGATAACGCGGTCGTCTCCGGTGAGTCCGGTATAGGCGTTGGAGCCGAACATGAGGATTTGCTGTCCGTCCATGGTTACTTCGGTTCCCTGTTTGCTGGTAATCTGACGGAAATACGGGTAGATGCCCTTCTCCATCATTTTCTGGGGGAGGTCATATTTGGCCAGTCTGGCGTGTAAAAGTCCCATCTTGGTATAGGTTTAAGTATCGTTTTTTGTGTCTAAAAAATCGTGCAAAGTTACAAAAAATTTTTATATTCTATTCTTATAAACGCGATAACCGTAAATGGCTATGATTAAGAAGCATAGCATGGGAAGCACAAACGATACGTTCACGGCAGGCATGCCCAGGAGGGTGCCGCGGTCTATGATGAGGGCCTGCAGCGGAGGCAGCACGGAGCCGCCCAGGATGGCCATGATAAGGCCGGCGGCGCCAAACTTGGCGTCTTCTCCCAGGCCGTCCAGGGCAATCCCGTAAATGGTGGGGAACATCAGCGACATGCAGGCGCTCACGGCCACCAGGCAGTACAGGCCGGCAATCCCCTGCAGGAAAATGACGCCCAGGGTGCAGCCGATGCCCGCGATGGCGAAGAGGTGCAGCATTTTGCCGGGCTGGAAGTATTTCATGAGCCAGGTGCACACAAAGCGGCTGCCGCAGAAGATAATCATGGCGGCAATATTGTAGCGCTGGCTCAGCACCTCCGCATCAATCTCGCTCATGCCCCGCTCCATGAAAATGCGCGTTCCGTACTGGATGATGAAGGTCCAGCACATGATTTGCACGCCTACATAGAAGAACTGCGCCAGAACACCCTCACGGTAGCGTTTTTTGCCAATCAGGTCTCTCAGCGTTTCCCGGATGCTGCCCTTGTTCTCTTCTTTCACCCGCGGCATCTTCACCAGCAGAATGAGCAGGAACATCACCACAATCACCAGGCCGATGATGACATACGGCTTGATGAGGATGCCCAGGTCGCTCTGGCGCATGGCTTCGAACTCGGCGTCCGGAAGCAGGGCCCGGTCGGCCGAGCTCATGGGGTTCAGGCGGGCCTGGATGAAGTTCATGGCCACGAACATGCCGCAGAGCGAGCCGATGGGATTGAACGACTGGGCAAAGTTGAGCCGCCGCGTGGCCGTCTGGGGTGAGCCCATGGCCAGGATGTAGGGATTGGCGCTGGTTTCCAGGAAACTGAGCCCGCAGGTGAGGATGAAGTAGGCCACCAGGAAGGGCCAGTAGGTGCCCGTAGAGCGTGCCGCAATGAAGAGGAAGGCACCCGTGGCATACAGGCCCAGGCCCATGAGGATGCCGCTCTTGTAATTGAACTTGCGGATGAACAGGGCCGCCGGCAGGGCCATGGCAAAGTAGCCGCCGTAAAAGGCCACCTGCGTAAGGGTGCCCTCCGTCACGCTCATGCGGAAAATCTTGGAAAACGCCTTCACCATGGGATTGGTGATGTCGTTGGCAAAACCCCACAGCGCAAAACACGCCGTAATCAGAATGAACGGAATCAGATAGTTAACCCCGTTGTATTTAAGGATTGATGTCTTATTGTCCATTAGCTTCATAATTAAGGGGTTTGCCTGTTTCTTTCCAAACCGTCGCTTCGCGACCCCTCCCATCTTCGATGGGCCCCTCCCTCTTACACGGCCGAGGGTGGCCATGGGTTTGGAAAGAGACAGGCAAACCCTCATTCATTTCTTGAACAACGGTCCGTAGGCCTGGCAGGCGCGGTAATCGGCCCCTTCGGGGTCCATGCCGAAGGCCCTCCAGGAGGAGGGGCGGAAAATTTGCTCATCCGGGACATTGTGCATGCACACCGGGATGCGGAGCATGGAGCAGAGGGTGATGAGGTCGGCCCCCACATGGCCGTAGACGATGGCGCCGTGATTGGCCCCCCAGCAGTTCATGACGCTGTACACGTCCTTGAACGGGGCTTTGGTGGCGTCCAGACGCGGGGCGAACCAGGTGGTGGGCCAGCCCTTGTCCGTGCGTTCGTCCAGAATCTTGAACTGCTTCTCGGAGACGTCCACCGTCCAGCCCTCGGCCAGCTGGAGCACCGGCCCCAGGTTCTTGACCAGGTTCACGCGAATCATGGTGCAGGGCATGCCGCCGTGGGTGAGGAACTTGGAGGAAAATCCGCCGCCGCGGAAGTATTCCCGGTTGGCGGGCACCCAGACCGTGGCGTCCAGGCAGTCCTGGGCCTCCTTCTCACTGATTTCCCAGAAAGGCTTCATGGCGGGCTTGCCGCCGCGGAGGCATCGGCCGCTGCCGTCCAGGGAGGCGGCGCCGGAGTTAATCAGGTGGATGATGCCGCCGGCGGCTTTGCCCTGCAGCTTCTCGCCGGTCACGCGCTCCACGGCCTCGGGGCTCCAGTAGGTGCGCACATCGGCAAAGATGGCGGGCGTCTGGGCCACCAGATGCCCCAGCAGCATGGCTACGCCGTTGAGGGAGTCGTTCTCCGTGGCCAGCACGAAGGGTTTGCGGATGCCGTTCCAGTCGAAGGAAGAGTTGAGGATGGCCTCCGCGAAGTCTCCGTTGGGGTAGAAGTCTGTCCACTGGCGCTGGCCCTGGAAACCGCCCAGGATGGCGTTGTGGCCCAGGGCTTCCTCTCCAAAGCCCATTTCCTTGAGCTTGGGATTGCCTTGCAGGAGGTCCTTGATGATGATGGCCATCTTGACCACGAACTCCCAGTCCTTGTCTTTTTCTTCGCGCGTTTTCTTGAGGTCCGGACGGTTGCACACGTCCTCGTATTCCTTGCAGTTCTTCTTGGCCCAAGCCAGGGCTTTTTCGAACTCCTCGTGGTCGTAGACGCCCCTTTCCATGCGGCGGATAATTTCCACCTCGTCAATGCCTTCCACGCGCATGCCCAGGTAGTCTTCAAAGAAGTCCGGGTTCACGATGGAACCGGCAATGCCCATGCACACGGCGCCGATGGACAGGTAGGATTGGCCCCGCAGGGAGGCTGCGGCCACGGCGCACCTGGCAAAGCGCAGGAGCTTTTCTTCCACATCGGCCGGAATGGTCCGGTTGTCGGCGTCCTGGACGTCGTGTCCGTAAATGCCGAAGGCGGGAAGGCCCTTCTGGGCGTGGGCGGCCAGTACGGCGGCCAGGTATACGGCGCCGGGGCGCTCCGTTCCGTTGAAGCCCCACACGGCCTTGATGGTGTGCGGGTCCATGTCCATGGTTTCGGAGCCATAGCACCAGCAGGGCGTGACTGTGATGGTGACAGCCACCCCCTCGCGGGCGAATTTCTCCGCGCAGGCGGCCGTTTCGGCCACGCGGCCAATCGTGGAGTCTGCTATCACGCATTCCACGGGGGTGCCGTCGGCATAGCGGAGTTTGCTGCCAAGGAGCTTGGCCACGGCCTGGGCCATGCCCATGGTCTGGTCTTCCAGGGATTCCCGGACGCCGTTCATGCGTCCGTCAATGGTGGGGCGGATGCCAATTTTGGGATGATTCATATTCTAAGTGTTTTGGTTATCAGTTATCGGCCTTAAAGTTACTAAAAATTGCAAAAAAATGCGTACCTTTGGCCGATATTTGCAGAAAAAACATATGGAAGAGCGTAAACTCAATTTTTTGGAAGAAATCATAGAAAAGGATCTGGCCGAAGGAAAAGTGGACTCCATCATGACCCGCTTCCCCCCGGAACCCAACGGCTATCTGCATCTGGGCCATGCCAAGAGCATCTGCCTCAACTTCGGCCTGGCGCAGAAGTACGGCGGAAAAACCAATCTCCGTTACGACGATACCAACCCCACCAAGGAAGACACGGAGTATGTGGATTCCATCAAGGAAGACATCCAGTGGCTGGGCTTCCAGTGGGACAAGGAGCTGTATGCCTCCGACTATTTTGACCAGCTTTACGAGTGGGCCGAAGACCTGATTAAGCGCGGTCTGGCTTACGTGGATGACCAGACCCAGGAACAAATCCGGGAGAACCGCGGCACCGTTGACAAGCCCGGCACCCCCAGCCCCTGGAGAGACCGCAGCCCGGAAGAGAACCTTAGGCTGTTCCGGGAGATGAAGGCCGGCAAGTATGCGGAAGGGGAGAAGGTGCTCCGTGCCAAGATAGACATGGCCCATCCCAACATGATGTTCCGGGACCCGCTGCTGTACCGCATCAAGTATGCCCATCATCACCGCACCGGAGACAAGTGGTGCATCTACCCCATGTACGACTACACCCACGGCCAGTGCGATTCCATCGAACACATCACGCACTCCATCTGCACGCTGGAGTTTGACGTTCACAGGCCTTTGTACGACTGGTTCATCCAGACCCTGGGTATCTATCCTTCCCATCAGTACGAGTTCGCCCGCCTGAACCTCACCTATACTTTGATGAGTAAGCGCAAGCTGCTGGAACTGGTGCAGAAGGGTCTGGTGAGCGGCTGGGACGACCCTCGCATGCCCACCCTCTGCGGGGTGCGGCGCCGCGGCTACACGGCCAACGCGCTCCGGATGTTCTGCGACAAAATCGGCGTTTCCAAGCGGGACCAGCTGATGGACATCCAGCTGCTGGAGTGGTGCGTCCGCCAGGACTTGAACGAGCGCTCCAACCGTTACATGGTGGTGCAGGACCCTGTGAAGCTCACCATCACCAACTGGCCCGAAGGCAAGGTGGAGTGGTTTGACTGCCCGCTGAACCCGGCCGACCCGGAGGGCGCTAAGCGCAAGGTCCCCTTCAGCGGGAACCTCCTGATAGACCGGGCCGATTTCATGGAAGACGCCCCCAAGAAGTTCTTCCGCCTTAAGCCCGACGGAGAGGTGCGCCTCAAGTATACCTATATCGTAAAATGCAACGAGGTTGTCAAGGATGAGAATGGGGAAGTGGTGGAACTCAAGTGCACCTACGACCCTTCCCCCGAATATCGGCCCGTGAAGGGTACCATCCATTGGGTGAGCGCCGCCCATGCCAAGGAACTGGAACTCCGCAATTACGACCGCCTCTTCACCCTGGCCGACATGTCCCAGGTGCCCGAAGACAAAGACTACAAGGATTTCCTGAATCCGGAGAGCCTGGTGGTGGGCAAGGGCTGGGCCGAACCTGCCCTGCTGGAAGACGCTTCCGGCATTGCCGTGCAGTTCGAGCGCACCGGCTACTATATAAAGGACAAGGACTCCACCCCGGAGCAGCCCGTCTTCAACAAGACCACCGCCCTCAAAGACAGCTACAAGCCGGAATAGGCGCCGCTTCCGTTATCGGCGGAACAAAAGGGCGAGGAGCGGTTTTAGCTGGCGGGTGAGGACCAGGGCCAGCAGATAGACGGCACCCATGGCCGCCACTTTGGCGATGACGGACCAGACAAGCGGCATTTCCGGCAAGAAGGTGCAGCCGAATCCGGCCAGGGCCACGGCGGCCATGACGCCCAAATCCGGCAGCAAGCGTTTGAGAAAGTCCCTTGTACGGAAGCCGAAGGACAGGTGTACCAGAATATAGAAGGTAGCCGCGAATTGCAGGTTATAGGCCATGCTCACGTTCCGTGCCACGGCCACGATGCTGCCTTCCGCCAGGCCGGCGATGATGAAGGCCACCACCAGGACGGCGTTCATGCTGCCGCTCCACAGCAGGCGGCGGGTGTCTCCCAGGCTTTGGAAAATGGTGCCGGAGGAGGACAGAATCATCTGGGCCCACATGGCCAGTGCCATCCACCGGAGGCAGGGGATGGCCGCAAGCCATTGCTCTCCGTACAGGAGGCGGATGATTTCCTCGCTGGCAAAGTAGAAAAACGGCGTTATGAAGGCTCCCAAAAGGGACAGCAACTTCACAACCTGCAGGTACTTTCCGTAGATGTACGCTTTGTCGTTCTGGTGCTCCGAGAGGATGGGATGCAGCACTGGCGTAATCACGTGGGTGAGGTTGTTCACCGGGTACAGCATCAGTTTGTAGGACTTGTCGTAGTAGCCCAGCTGCGCGTTTCCCATCACCTTGCCGATGAGAAGGTTGTCCAGGTTCCGGGCAAAGTAGTTGATGAGGCTGAAGCCGAAGAGATAGCCGGAGTAGCTGCGGATTTTGTCCAGGCTCTCCCGCCGGGGCCTCCGGGCCATGGGCGGCCGGGTGGAAAGGTAGTTCCAGCCAAAGAGGAAGGCGGCGTCCAGGATGGCCTGGCCCACCAGCGCATAGTATTTGAGGCCCAGCAGCGCCAGGCCGATACCCACCGTGCCGGAGACAAGGCAGGCGCACAGGGTGCGCAGCGCCACCTTCTTGAACTCTTTCCGCTTGAGCAGCAGCGCATTGGGAACAATGTTGAGCGTGGTGAAAAACAGCTGGAAGGAAAGCAACATGCCCACCGGCACCAACGCCTGGTTTCCGTAAAAATAGGCCATGGGGAAGGAGAGCAGCACAAAGGCGCCCATTAGCACCAGTCCCAGCCGCAGCGAGAAGGCGAAGATGCTGCCGATGTCGTCGCGGCTCAGCTCTTTGTTCTGGATGATGCCGGCCCCCAGGCCCATATCGGCCAGCAGGCCGAAGAAGATGGTGAAAACCGAGGTGATGGTTATGATGCCGTAGTCATCCGGCACCAGGATACGGGCCAGCGCCGCATTGAACAGCATGCGCAGAATGAGCGTGGAGTAGCGGGCGGCGGCATTCAGGTAAACCGCGTTTTTGATGGAGGAGGTGGCCATGGCGTCAGCGGTTCATCAGGCTCAGGAGCACATCCATGGAACGGATGCTCTCCTTTAATATCATTTTTTCTTTTTTGGCGCGGCGGCGGAAAGCCTGGTCTGTAGAGACATCTTCCAGGTGCCGGACCTGGACTTGGGGACTGTATAGCAGCGTCAAGCCTTCCTGCAGGCATTCGTAGTGCAGGATGTTCTCCTCAAAATAGAGGAAGGTCGCCGGGTTGAAAGCATGCTTCCGGCGCCGGATGAAATCGGCCGAAAAAATGAAGCAGGCCCCGTGCAGGACGGGATTCAGTGCCGGTTCCCGCCAGGGTTTTTCTACCGGTTCCGGCTTATGGACGAAGCGTTTTTTGAGGCTCCATTTGAATCGGCGCCAGTGGAAGTGCGCCAGGTCTTTTTGATAGCGGCTGCGGAGCCCCATCACTTCTTTCCGGCTGAGCCCGCGCGGGAGTGCGGGGTTCTGATGAATACCGGTGGCCGGATTCAGGATATCCGGCCCCAGCACGGCGAAGGGTGTCTCCTTGTAAATGGCTTCCACCTGGCCGATAAAGGCCGTGTCCGGAATGAGGACGTCGTTGTTGAGTACGACGATGAAATCACAGGAAAAATGCGCCCGCAGGTACTCGTAGCCCCGGTTGTTGCCCCTGGCAAAACCTTCGTTGCAGGGGCTCTGGAGCACGGTCACTTCCGGTCGGCCGGAAAAATGCGCCGCCAGTTTCTCTCCGGAGCCGCCCGGGGAAGCGTTGTCCACTATGACAATATGCTTCTGTCCGGCAAGCCCCAGAAGACTTTCCGTGCACTGCAGCGTCATCTCGTACGCCAGATAATGGAGAACAACGAATCCGGTCATAAGAACAAACAAAGGTAATGATTTTGCGCTTTCCTTGCAAAATGTTAATTTTGTGTCGGGATATAAAAAGAGCAGGATGTCCGTCAAATTTTTATATTTGCTAGTCAGCGGTCCGGAAGATGTCTATCTGGAGCAGGCATACATCAGTGCCTTCAGCTGCGCCCGTCATAACCCGGATGCAAGCCTTACGCTTCTGACAGACAGGCTCACGGCCGAAGGGTGGCTTAGGGAGAGCCCGCTCTCCGGGCCTTTCCGGGCACTTTTCAAAGAAATCAAGGTGGTGGATTTGGATGCGTCCCTTCCGGCCATGCAGCGCTCCCGCCTCCTGAAAACGGGCATGCGGGAGTATGTGGAGGGGGATTTTCTCTTCATCGACGCCGATACGGTGGTGGCCCGCAGCCTCTCGGACATCGACACTGTTGACGCCCCCCTGGCAGCCTGCCCGGACCTTCACGCCACTTTCCGGGAACATCCGCACCGCCGGGCAACCATCCATATGTGCAAACGGCTGGGCTTTGATGCCACGCTCACCCGGACTTATTTCAACAGCGGAGTGATGCTGGTGAGGGACACGCCTGAGAATCATGCGTTCTTTGAGGCCTGGCAGCGGAATTATCTGCTTGGTTTCGCAGCCGGTATCCGGCCGGACCAGCCCTCCCTGGCCCAGACAGACGCCCGGTTCGGTTTTCCCGTCCGGGAACTCCCCGGAGAATGGAACTGCCAGGTGCAGAACGGCATCCGTTACTTGAAAGATGCCTATATCCTCCATTATATGGTCACCAACCTTTCTTCCGGGGAAGAAGACAAACTGTATGTTCTCAACAGCAAGGACTTGCTTCTGCGCGTGCGGAAAGAAGGTTTGGATCCGGTGGAAGACATCCTTAAGAATCCGCTCAGGGGCTATGCCCCGTCCGTGCGGGTATTTGCTGGGGAAGACCTTCATTTCTTCCAGACCCGCCGCTACAAGTGGATGCGCAGTAAATTCTCCCGGGAGGGATTCTCCCTTCTGGAGTGGCTGCTCAAAGTGAAAGACCATCTTCTAAAACGAGTATAGAGATGCCTGTCGTCAGTGTTATCATTCCCAGTTACAATCTGGGAGAATATCTGGGGGAGACCCTTCGGAGCGTACAGGACCAGACTTTCCGGGACTGGGAGTGCCTGGTGGTGGAAAACGGCTCTTCGGACAATTCGGCCAAAGTGGTCCGCGAGTTCGCCTCCCGGGACCCCCGCTTCACGCTCATTCCCCTGGTATCCAACATAGGGGTGGCGGCCGCCCGCAACATGGCCATGCACCGCTGTTTCGGAAAATATATCCTTTTTTTGGATGCCGATGACCTGATTGGCCCCGGTTATATGAAGGCGGCGGTGGAGGCCATGGAGCAAGACCCCTCCCTGAATGTGGTCTATGGAAAGGCGGAACGCTTCGGAAGCGAGACCGCCTGGGACCTGCCGCCCTTCTCCATGTCCACCATGCTGTCCCGCAACTGCCTGTATGTGTCCTGTTTTTTCCGGAAACATGAACACGACCTGTATCTGGGTACGGGCTTTGACACTTCTTTTACCCACGGTTACGAAGACTGGGACTTCTGGCTCAGCTTTTTCCAGGCCCTGCCCGCGGAGCCCCGCGTGCTGCAGCTGCCGGAGGTGTACTTCTACTACCGTACGCGCCGGAAATCCCGCAATGCAGGTGTCTCCGACGAACTGCTCAAGGAGATTCGCTACAAACTCTGGGACAAGCACAAGGAACTGTATGCCCGCTATTTCCCGGATCCCTTGGAAACGGTGGAATACCGCCGCATGGCGCGGGCTTTCCGGAAGGCCTCCGACACTCCCTGCTGGAAGCTCCGCATGGCTGTGAAAAAGCTTCTGGGCCGATGAATCCGCGGGTCCTGGTGGTTGTTGTCACCCATAACGGGATGCACTGGCTCCGGCGCTGCCTGTCCTCCGTAATGCCGGGGGCGAAGACGGCCGGTTCTGCCCCCGAAGTGGATGTGTATGTCTGGGACAATGCCTCCACGGACGGAAGCGCCGATTTTGTGGCGGAAAATTATCCGCAGGCCGTCCTGGTCAGAAGCCGGGAGAATTTAGGATTTTCCATTCCCAACAACAAGGGTTTTGAATATGCCGTCCGGGAGGGATACGACTATGCTTACCTGCTCAATCAGGATGCCTGGATAGAGCCCGGCGCCCTGGATTTGCTGGTGGCTTCCGCCCGGGCCCATCCGGAGTACGGTGTCCTGAGCCCGCTCCAGATGACGGACGGTTACAAGGAGCTGGACCGTCAGTTCGCCCGCCTGTTACCTGCGGACACAAAACAGGCCCCTTTTGTGCCCGGAAAGGCGCGGGACAGGGACGGAGAGGATGTTGTGGAGGTTCGGAGGGTGATGGCGGCGCATTGGCTGGTGCCGGTGCAGGTGGTGGAGAAAATCGGCCCGTTTGAGGAGGAACTTTTTCCGCTGTACGGACAGGATGACGAGTGGTGCCGGCGTTTGCACTTTTTCGGCCTTAAAGCGGGGGTGGTCCCGGAGGCCCGGGCCGTGCATGACCGCCAGTGGCGGGAAGAGCCCTTGGAACGGGTGGTGTACCGGAATTATTACACGGGCTCGCTGGTGCGCTTGTGTGACGTTTCCCGTCTGCTTTTTGAAAATTTTTTATTTATTCTTCTCTTTACATTGGTGAAGGCGGTGATGTATCGTAGTACGTTGCCTTTCAAGTATTTCCGTCAAATTTTCCGGGACCTTCCCCGGGTGAGGAAACTTCGTTCTCTCGTGCGTGCGCGGGCGCAAAACGCGAAATAAATTTGTCTGTTCGGCCATAATTTTGTAATTTTGTATGTTTTATTCAGAATTACACTATGGCAGTAGCAGATATACTTAAAAAAATCTTCGGTTCCAAAAGTGACCGCGACATGAAAGCGGTTCGGCCCATCCTGGACAAGGTGCTGGCCGTTTACCCTGAGATTGACGCTCTCTCGACCGACGCCCTCCGTGAGAGAAGCGCCTCCATCCGTCAGAAGATTGCGCTGGTGGAAAAACCGTTCGAGGACCGCATCGCCCAAATCAAGTTGGAACTGGAAAAAGATATTCCTGTTGAGGAGAAAGAAGCCCTGGCCACGGAAAGCGACAAACTGGTGAAGGATGAGGACGAGGCCATCGAGAAAGTACTCATGGAGGTGCTTCCGGAAGCTTTTGCCATCGTGAAGTCCACTGCCCGCCGCTTTGCCGGCAGTGAGAGCCTGCGTGTAAAGGCCACGGATTTTGACCGTGACCTGGCCGCGGCAGGCAAGGACTTCGTGGAAATTGACGGAGAGGATGCCGTCTGGCACAACCACTGGATGGCCGGCGGCAACGAGATAACCTGGGACATGGTGCATTACGACGTCCAACTCATCGGCGGTATCGTGCTGCATCAGGGCAAGATTGCGGAAATGGCCACGGGTGAGGGTAAAACCCTGGTGGCTACCCTTCCGGTGTTCCTGAACGCACTGGCCGGAAAGGGCGTACACGTGGTGACGGTGAACGACTACTTGTCCAAGCGAGATTCCGAGTGGATGGGCCCGCTCTACATGTTCCACGGCCTGTCCGTAGACTGCATAGACAAGCATCAGCCCAACTCCGAGGCCCGCAAGAAGGCCTATGAGTGCGACATTACCTTCGGCACCAACAACGAGTTCGGCTTCGACTACCTCCGTGACAACATGGCCACCCGCATGACGGACCTGGTGCAGCGCAAGCATCATTACGCCATCGTGGACGAGGTGGATTCCGTCCTCATCGACGACGCCCGTACCCCCCTGATCATCTCCGGCCCCATGGAAAAGGCTTCCGGAGACGAGCAGTTCATGGAATATCGGCCCTATGTGGAAAACCTGTACAACAAACAGCGCTCCCTGGTGAACAGCACCCTCAACGAGGCCAAGAAACTCATTGCCGCGGGTGACGAGGCCGAGGGCGGCAAGCTCCTTTTCCGCTGCTACAAGGGCCTGCCCAAGTATCAGCCCCTCATCAAGTTCCTTTCGGAGCCCGGCATGAAGGCCCTCATGCAGAAGACGGAGGCCTATTACCTGCAGGACAACGAGCGGGAGATGCCCAAGGTGACGGACGAACTTTATTTCGTGATTAACGAGGTGCTCAACACCGTGGACATGACGGACAAGGGACACGATACCCTGGCCCAGAGCGTGTCGGACCCCAACTTCTTCGTTCTGCCGGACATGGGGTCGGCCATCGCGGAAATTACCCAGGATGTGAGCCTCTCCGCCGCAGAGAAGGCGGAAAGGAAGGACGCCCTCATGGAGGACTTCTCCCTCAAGAGCGAGCGGGTGCATACCGTAATCCAGCTGCTGAAGGCTTATGCCATGTTCACCAAGGACGTGGACTATGTGATAGTGGACAACAAGGTGAAGATTGTGGACGAGAGCACCGGCCGTATCATGGAGGGGCGCCGCTGGTCTGACGGTCTGCACCAGGCCGTGGAGGCCAAGGAGAACGTGAAGGTGGAGGCCGCCACCCAGACCTTCGCCACCGTCACCCTGCAGAATTACTTCCGTATGTACCATAAGCTCGCCGGCATGACCGGTACGGCCGAAACGGAGGCAGGCGAGTTCTGGGACATATACAAGCTGGATGTGGTGGTGATTCCCACCAATCGGCCCGTCATAAGGGACGACCAGAACGACATTATTTACAAGACCAAGAAGGCCAAGTTCAACGCTGTGATAGATAAGGTGGTGGAACTCTCCGAAGCCGGACGTCCGGTGCTGGTGGGTACCACCGACGTGGAAACCTCCGAGCTGCTGGCCCGCATGATGCGCATCCGCGGCATCACGGCCAATGTGCTCAACGCCAAGGAGCATGCCCGTGAGGCGGAGATTGTGGCCCAGGCCGGCCAGAAGGGCAAGGTGACCATCGCCACCAACATGGCGGGTCGTGGTACGGATATCAAGCTTTCCCAGGAGGTGAAGGATGCGGGCGGCCTGGCCATCATCGGCACCACCCGTCACGACAGCCGCCGCGTGGACCGTCAGCTGCGCGGTCGTGCCGGCCGTCAGGGAGACCCGGGAAGCTCCTGCTTCTACATTTCCCTGGAAGACGACCTCATGCGCAAGTTCGGCTCCGAAAGGATTGCCGGCGTGGTGGACAAGCTGGGCATGGCCGACGACGAGGCCCTGGTTTCCGGCATGCTTTCCAAGAGCATCGAGGGCGCCCAGAAGAAGGTGGAGGAGAACCACTTCGGCTGGCGCAAGCGCACCCTGGAATACGACGATGTGATGAACTACCAGCGCGAGGCCGTGTATGCCCGCCGCCGCAACGCCCTCTCCGGTGAGCGCATAGAGATAGACATCCAGAACATGATGACGGACACCTCCGAGGTGATTGCCCGGCAGTGTGAGGGCATGGGCTACGAGGAGTTTCAGGATTACGTGATGGCCCGCCTTTCCATAGACCTGGGCTTCACGCCGGAGGAGTATGTACACCATAACAAGGCCGATGAGGTGGCCCGTCGCCTGGCCGCCCACATGCAGGAGGTGTATGACCGCCGCATGAACACCATGGTGGAGAAGGTGAATCCCGTGATCAAGACGGTGTTCGAGAAGCAGGGCAACATGTACGAGAACATTGCCATCCCCATCTCCAACGGCAAGCGTCAGCTCACCTTGAGCGTGAACCTGAAGAAGGCCTACGAGACCGAAAGCCGGGAGATTGCCCGGGCCCTTACCCGCAGCATCATCCTGTACTATATAGACGATTACTGGAAGCAGCACCTCCGTGACATGGACGACCTCCGCCAAAGCGTGCAGAACGCCGCCTACGAGCAGAAAGACCCGCTGGTGGTATACAAGCTGGAGAGCTACAACCTCTTCACGGAGATGCTGGAGAACCTGAACGAGCATGTGCTCAGCTTCCTGCTCCGCGCCTTCATCCCGCTGAGGGATGCGGCCGACGCCCGGGAGGCCCGCCCCGCCCAGCAGCCGGGCCGCAACCTCCAGCAGCTTCGCCAGACGGATCCTTCCCAGCTCACCACCAACGGCGAGCAGCGTAGCCGCATGCCCGTCAGGGTGGACAAGCAGGTGGGAAGAAACGACCCCTGCCCCTGCGGCAGCGGTCTCAAATACAAGAACTGCCACGGCAAAGGAATGGTATAAGCGACATCATTTTTTAATAACACATACGTATGGACAACAATGTTAACATGAATGAGGTTAGCCGCATTTCTGCGGGAACCGTTTTCAAAGGGGAAATCACTTCCTCCAATGACATTCGCATCGACGGTGAATTCGACGGCACCATCAACTCCAAGGGACGCCTTGTGGTGGGTGAGAAAGCCGTTGTGAACGGCGATGTTATCTGCACCAATGTGGATTTCAGCGGAAATATGTCCAGGGGTACGGTCTATGTGGCCGACACGCTTTCCCTGAAGGCCGGGTGCACCGTGGTCGGAGACCTCCGTTTCAAACGCCTGCAGGTGGACTTGGATGCCAAGGTGAATGGTAATCTCCGCGTTCTCACGGACGGTGAATTTGAAAAAGTGGCTTCAAAGGCTTCGGTAGAAAAACCGGCCGTTCCTGTTAAAGAAAAGTAAGAATGGCACTGTGGGGTAATAACAGCAGGGAAGTAGAGGATACTTCCACTAAGCAAATCACAACCGAAACAAAAACGAACCGCACGATTATGGCTAATAATGTTAACGTAAACGATGTCAACCGTATAGCGGCCGGTGCCAAGTTCACCGGTGACATGGCCACCCTTAACGACATCCGCATTGACGGCACCTTCGAGGGCCGCCTGTATTCCCGTGCCCGCGTGGTGGTGGGAGAAAAGGCTGTGGTGAAAGGCGATATCTTCGCCAGCTACATTGATTTCAACGGCACCATGCTGGGTGGTAATTTCTATGTGAAAGACACCCTTTCCCTCAAGGCCGGCTGCACGGTGAACGGAGACCTTTATTTCCAGCGCTTCCAGGTGGAACTGGACGCCCGCTTCACCGGCAAGTGCCAGGTGATTGACGAGGCCGCCTTCAACAAGGTATCGGCCGCCATGTCTTCCATGCTGGGTAAACCGGCTAAGGAAGCAGCTCCGGCTCCTGCGGCCGCTGCGGCAGAATAAAACTTAATATGAACTAAAACTTTGAGAAAGTTTCTTTTGATTGGATTGTCTTTGCTCTGTGCCATCCTTGCGATGACATCCTGCAAGAAAGACAACGATTCTCCGGAAACTCCCTACGTTCCAGAAGAAGTTCGTGACCTGTTTGGCGGTGCAACCCCTACGGGTTACTACAGCTATGCGGAAATGTCTGTCCCGGCCGGAACGGAGGTGGTGTACATTGAGTACAAAGGCAGTGACGGCTCTGTCAAAACCGTGGCCCAGAAAGTCACCCCCGAGGTGGCTGTTCCCACCGGTGGCAGGGACGTGGAGCCCTTCGGAACGGTGAAGCTCTTGTTCGAGGCCCCCGCCTCTTCCCAGGTAAGCGTTTACTACAAGGTCTTCGACGCCGCCACCAAGGCCGATGGCGACGATGCCGTTTACACGCTGGAAAACTTCCCGGTTGACCAGATTGAATCCGGCGAGTTTGGAAAAACCCGCTATGTCCAGGTTAAGTGGAACTTTGCCTGGCAGAACAGTGCCGCCACCGGCTGGCAGAATGCCCCCTCCTATCCCAAGGATGTGGTGATGTACGATGCGGAGCATAACCACACGCTCCGTTATACCTTTGTCTATGCCAACAACGGTAATGCTGGCTTTTCGGAGGGTTATGTTCTCACCGATGCCTACAATGTGGAAGACCATGTGGCCGTTTCCTCCAAGTATAACTATTGCGAAGGCGGCTGCATAGGCTGTCCCCGCTGCATGCCCTGGGGGTGTGACTGCGGTTGCGGCAGGGTGAACAACGACTTCGTGCCCAACGGCAACCAGGTGGATTCCGCTGTGGAAGACGGTGCCACCACCGAGACTCCGAAAGTTCCCGAGGATATCGTCCCCGTGAAACTGCAGGAACCCGCTCCTTATGTGACCAAAGACGAGGATTACACCATGTATCACTCCAGCGGTGTGGTGATGTTCGACGACAGCTGGCCCGAACTTCCCAAATCCCTGGGAGGAAGCGGCAACTATGACTTCGATTTCAACGACGTGGTGGTGGACTACGATATTGAAGCCGTGACCGTGGACAATTCCCGTCTGGCCGACGAAGGCTGGCGGGAGCAGGTGAAGGTGGTCCTTCATTTACGTGCCGTGGGCGGCTCCGACGCCTGGCGCGTAGGTATGGCCCTGGAAAATTTCAATATGGATTTCGTGGAAAGCGTGGATGAGTACAAGACGCTGGACAGCTGGCAGAACCCGCACGGAGAACTGCCTTCCTGGACCGAGCGCACCCTGCAGGAGAATTCCTTGCATTATGACCCTCTTTCCGGGACCCAATACACCGGAAGGGTGGAGCGTCCTTCCATTGAGATCGGCGGGCTGCAGCGCATCAACGGAAACGGCTATAAAGGGGCCGGAAGCGAAGTGTACTACTATATCAAAGACGGGCAATCCACTCCTCATGTGATGAACCCGGCCCTCAAGGAATGGGACCAGTGGCAGGACCCGAGGACAGAGCAGTACGACGAGGTGATGGCCGCCGTGACCGTGCCCGAGAACTTGGCCAAGATTCAGGCACGCAAGTTCTACAACACCATCCCCGGTTATGTGAACCAGACTGGAGGCCTTTACACTTATACGGTAATCTATAAGACGAAGGACCGTTCCAAGATGACGCCTGAGCAGAGTCAGAAGTGCCTGGCCAATATGATAGACGCGGTGGTAAACACCACGGCCCAGAACTTCTTCATCGTTACGCAGGATTGGCGTCCCATCGGCCTGAAGGGCTATCTGCCCCTGGACTACAAGACCAAGGACAACCATATTTATTCCGAAGAGTACCAGAAAAAGATCGATGGCAAGGATATACTGGATCCCTCTGTTCCCTACGTTTCCAAGACCGGACAGGTGTGGGCTTTCAAATGTCCCACCCTTACCCGCCATATCTGGGAGAAGCAGAGTTTTGCCAAGGCATATCCGCTTTATGAAGGCTGGGTCACCAGCGGCGGAACCAAGAACGCCTGCTGGTATAAATTGGAGAATGCAAATGTATCCTACCTCTCCTGCGAGTGGTAAGGTGACATGGACCCCGTACCCTCTTCCAGGGCCTTTTCCGGCATGGGGGAGGGTGTGGTGGCTATATTGAAAGAGTATTTGTTAAATTTATTTATAATTATTGTAAAGGCCAGACTGGCGGATGGAGTATTACACCCTGAGTAGGTACGCCTACTGGAAGTATTACATACTGATTATGTACTACCGGCTGGCGGAATATCCGCCGGTGGTGCGGGTGTGGTTTGTATTCGGCGCCATCTGCCTGCTCCTGCTTGTGCTGATTGTGCTGGGAAACGCCATGCGGACCTTGGCCCATTACCGTTTTGACCGGATGGTCCGTCACAACCACAGGCGCTACTTCGAGCGCATGAAGGAGATTGTGCTTTCCGAAAGGACGCTGGAACTGGCGGAGGTTTCTGCCATCCTGGAGCTTCCCAAGAACTACAAGATGCGGGAAAGGCACTGCCGGAGCTATATTCCCACGCTCTTGGAGTTGCGGCAGGGCCTGGGGGACAGGCTGAGCCGTTCCAACTGGCAGCGCCTGCTGCAGGTGCTCAAGATGCCGGCCTATTTTGAGGACCAAGTGCTGTCCCGGTCGGCCCGAAAGCGCGTGAAAGCCTTCAAGGATGTGGCCGATTTGGACGCCAACCTGAAAGAGGCGGTGGCCTCCCGTTACCTCTTCACCAAGGACAGGAAGCTCCAGATGCATGCCCGCCTGCATGCCGCTCGTTTCGGGACCTCCTATCCTTTCAAGGTGTTGGAGGAAGACCCCAATCTGGTATTTACGCAGGAGATGGTGGTGAAATATCATAACGTGCTGGTTTACAGACATGAGAACGGACTGGCCATGCCCAACTTCATCCGCTGGTGCAACCGGGTGCCCCTGAACGAGGAGCTGCGCATTTTCGCCGTGAACGAAATTCGCCTCTTCAAGCGGAAGGAAGACTGCGCGGAACTGCTCTCCATGCTCCAGGCCAGCCGGGAGGAGGATTTTTCCTGCGCGCTGATTCGGGCCTTGGGAGAGCTCAAGTACGTTCCTGCGGAGAAGGAGTTCTGCCGGCGCTACCTCAGCGCCTCCTTCACGGAGCGCCAGGTGCTTGCCGAGGCCATGGGTACCATCGGCTCCGGCAATCCGGAGATCTTGAAGTTCCTGGCCGATGACTTCCTCCAGACCACCGATTATGTGACCCGCATGATCCTGCTCCGGGTCCTTTACAATTACGGAACCCGGGGACGGGAAGAGTTCTACAGGTTGAAGGAGAGTACGGCCGGGGAATACCAGCCCTACTTCGCCCATATAGAGTGTGATTTGATAGACAGCAGCCGTTATGCCTGAGTGGATAGACTACTTCTTCAACTATTTCGTGATAGTGTATTCCGCCGCGGTGCTCCTCAGTTACGTGGCCATGGCTGTCCTGGCCTTCCTGGAGCACCGGAAACATTACACCTATCACGATGACGCCTATACCATAGACGAGCTCAAGAAGTCGCCTTACACTCCGGGCGTGTCCATTGTGGCCCCTGCCTACAATGAGGAGAAGACGGTTATCACCAATGTGCAGTCCCTGCTGAGCCTGGACTATCCGGACTTTGAGGTGGTAATTGTGAACGACGGCTCCAAAGACAGGACGTTGGAACTGCTCATCGAGAATTTCGACCTGGTCAAGGTGCCCTATGCGTATGTGGAGAAAATCAAGACCAAGCCTTTCCGTGGCCTGTACAAGACCCAAAGCGACAATCCGGCCTTCAAGCGCCTTACGGTGGTGGACAAGGTGAACGGCGGAACCAAGGCCGATGCTTCCAACGCCGGCGTGAACGTGGTCTCCAACAAGTTCTTCGTGTGTACGGACGTGGACTGCGTGCTGGACAAATACGCCCTTTACCGGATTATCTGGCCCACCATGTCCTCTACCCGCCGGGTCATTGCCGTGAGTGCCACCATGCGTATGAGCAACGGCAGTATCGTAGAAGATGGTAAGATGGTGGAAACGCATCCGCCGCACAGCTTGATTCCCCTTTTCCAGGACCTGGAATACACCCGCTCCTTCATGATCGGCAAGTCTGCCCTGGCGCGGATCAATGCCTTGCAGAACGTTTCCGGCGGCTTTGGCATGTTCGACCGCGAGATCGTGATCAAGGCCGGCGGCTACGACGGAGACTCCTTCGCGGAGGATATGGATATGGTGGCCCGTATGATCCGCTATATGTGCGATACCGGAGAAGATTACCGTATCGTCCAGATTCCTGAAACCTGCTGCTGGACGGAGGGCCCGCCCAACTTCAAGGTGCTCAACCGCCAGCGTACGCGCTGGGGACGCGGTTTGCTTCAGTTCTTTACCGTGCATCACGACATGGTGTGGAACCGCGACTACCGCCGTTACGGCATGCTCACCTTGCCGTATATCATGATTTTCGAACTGATTGCCCCGGTCATCGAGTTCTCCGGCTACCTCATGGTCATTTACCTCTTCATCAAGGGGGCCATCAACTATTCCACCATCTGGATAGCCTTCCTGGGCCTGTATATCTTCGCCCAGCTCCTCACCATGGTCATCATCTCCTATGATATCTGGGTGGGCACTTCGTTCAAGAGGAAGTGGGACTACCTGTGGTTCGTGCTGGCTTCTTTGCTGGAGCCTGTCATGTACCATCCCATCAACGTCTTCTTCAGCCTACGCGGCTACTGGAAGCACATTTGGGGTACCCAGATGGTATGGGGCAACATGACCCGAAAGGGTGTGCAGCAGCGTCAGCCCCAGGCGAATCCGCAGCCTCAGCAGCAACCTAAACCCCAGAATCACGATGCGTAGGCTGCAGCTGGTCATATGGGTCCTGTTCCTGGTGACGGCAGTTTTGCCGGCGCAGAACAAACAGCGCAATATCCTGCCGCGCCGGGACACCCCGGGAGAATATGCGGAGAAGGTGTCCAACCTCTTCTCCCAGCATCGCTGGGCCAAGGGTAAGGAACTGCTGGACCAGGGCCTGGAGTATTATCCGGAAGAGGCGGGCCTGCACTATCTGGCCGGTCGTTACTGGTGGAACGGAAAGGACTTTGACAAGGCCCGTTACCACCTGGTAAAGGCCTGCCAGATCAATTATCATTACATCGACGCCAAAACGCTCCTTGTGAATGTGGAGGAAATCACGGGCAATTATTCCAGCGCCATCTGCTATGTAAACGAACTGTTGGAGGTGAATCCCTACTGGAAGGGTTTGTGGTTAAGGAAAGTGGACTTGTACAAAAAGTTAGGGAATTTTGAGGAAGCCAATATTCTCCTGCGGCGCCTGGCCCAGATTTATCCCAACGACGCCTCCATCAACAGCGACTTTTTTGATGTGCTGGAAACCACCTGGCAGCAGGCCCGTGAGAGCGGAGACTCCCAGGCGGCCGAGGATGCCCTGAAAGAGATTGTCCGCATCACTCCCACCGATGCCGACTATCAGCTGGCCTATGCCAACATCCTGATTCGCCGGGGAAAGCTGAACGATGCCCTGGACAACCTGTCGGCCGCCATCGGAGCCAATCCCGGCAACGTGCCCCTGATTAAGAAAACCACGGACATCCTCATGGAAACCGGGCGCAACATGGGAGCCCTCTCCCTGGTGCGCGGCCAGTTGGCCAAGCACCGTTCTCCCCAGCTGCAGGCGCTGTATGAGCAGCTTCTCTCCGAGAGCGCCCGCATGGAAAACGAGGCCGATGCCTACCAGCTCTATACCCGCACGTACAATACGGACCACAACATGGAGGCCCTCCAGTACCTGCTGAACCAGTCTGTCAAGCGGGGCTATTACGACGACGCCGTCCACTATATCGAGGAGATGCGCCGCCGCCGGGGAGACTCTCCCCGCTGGTACATGATGGAATACGACGTATACACCCGCCAGGGGCGGCACGAATCGGCCCAAAAGAGCCTGGACATGGGTTTCCGCCTGTTCCCGGACGACTACGACCTCAACCTGGCCGTGAGCCGCCAGCGCCTTTCCCAGTCGGCCGATTATATGGGCGAGAACCAGTACTCGCAGGCCATCCCGCTGCTGGAATTCGTCCGCCGCAGCTCTGTGGACCCGGAACTGAAAACCCTGGCTGTGAGGCGCCTGGCCGTGTGCTACCGGGAAAGCGGCCAGCCGGAAAAGGCGGTGATGATGCTTCGGGAGCGCCTGAAGACGGATCCCGAGTACCAGGTGACCATGGACTATGCCTCCCTGTTGGTGAAGCAAGGTAAGTCCGAGGCCGCCCTCCAGTCCCTGTATGCCTCTTATGCGGATGCTACGGATACGCTGTCGCGCCAGATGCTGGCAGGAGCCTACAAGGAAACGGCCTATCCCTATTTGAAAGAAAAATTGCAGAATGGCGCCCTGACCGGCCTGCATCCCATTTGTGAGAACATTCTGCAGATGGACCCCAAAGATTATTGGGCCCTGTATTACTCCCTCCGTACGGCGGAAGATCCGCTTCCCTTCGCCCTCCGCGGCATGAACGCCTATCCCGGAGACCTGGTGTTCCCCATCAAAGCCGCCTCCATCTATGCGGCCCAAGGCAGGGAAATGGAAGGTATAGACCTGCTGCTGCCTTATTTGTCTGACTTCCCGGCCGACGATGACCTTCAGCGCACGTTTGCCGCCGTGTCGGACAGCTATGCCGGGAAACTGCTTAAGGAAAAGCGGATTCAGGAGGCCCAGGAGGTGCTGGACCGTGCCCTGGCCGTCCGTCCCCTGGACCCGGCCGTCCGCTACACCCGCGGTCTGGTGTTTGAGAAAAACCATGAGTGGGATTCGGCCTATGTGTACCAAAGCAAGTACCAGCCTTCCCTGCTGGAAGAACGGGAGTACAAGGCGCACATGAATGCTCTGAGGGCCCGTACGCTGCACAATACGGTGGATGTCGGCGTGGATGTGTTCCGCTTCACCAACGCCACCCAGCTGATGGTGATTGCCTCCGTGGGCTATGACCACTTCTGGAAAAACGACGAATTCTCTTCCCGCCTCAACTTTACCGGCCGCGATGCGGAATATGACCAGGACCAGCTCATGTATGTATCGGCCGGTGGACGCGGCCTTCAGTTCCTCACTTCCTGGACCCATCACTTCGGCCGGGCGTTCAGTCTCAAGCTGGGAGGCTCGTTCGGTACCCGGTATTTCCCCATTGCGGGCGCAGACCTCAGCGGCACCGTCCACTGGAAGAATGACTGGGACACGGAACTGGGCCTGAATTACCGCTACCTGCTGGACCACAACCGGATGTATGCCGGCTCGCTGAGCGTGAGCCATACCGGCTCCCATCTTTATCTGGGTGCCAAGGTGATGGGCGGAACGGTGTACGATGTGTGGTTCGTGAACGGGTCGGGCCGTATTCGCTTTTATCCGTACGAGGGAGGAAAATCCTACGTGGAGGTGCAGGCCGGCGCCGGTACGGCTCCCGAGATTCAGTTCCTCAATTATTATCAGAACTCCTCCGCCTTCCACAACCTGAACTCCTTTGCGGCGTTCACGGCCTCGTGGGCAATCACCCATAACCTTGCGCTCCAATTGTCCGGAACCTGGAATACCCTGTACGACCAGCGTTCCACCGTCAGTTTCCGTAATCTCCTTATGGCCCATGTCTCTGTTGCGATTTCTTTCTAACCTGCTTGTAGCCGGTTTCCTGGCCCTCTCCTGCGGCCATTTTGTCCGCGGTGCAGGTGCCGCACACCAGTATCATATCCATCCCGACGTTCAGGGACGGGCGCTGGACGTGAAGATGAGCGATTATCTGAAGAAACACCTCCAACGGCGTTCGGATGGCTCTTTGCTAAGCCGTGACGGAATAGAGGTGGCCGTCCATGTGGCCGATGATTTTGGGGGAGATTTCGGCTTCTCCCGCCTTCCGGGCGGCGGTTACCTGCTCCGGGCCAAGGATGAGCGCACGATGATTTGGCTGGTTTACCAGTTTATCAAGATGGTGGGAAAGGACGATGCGGAGATTACGACGGACGACCTTCCGCCGCTGCTGCTGAGCGGGCGGGATACGGTAGTCACTTTCCCCTTCGAGTACCGTGACCTCTACATGCCCACCAACCAGAACCCGGACATGACCTATCTGCTGGCCCTTCACAATTTGGAAATGGACTGGGGCATCTGGGGACATAACCTCTCCCGTGTGCTGGGCAGCAACGGAGACCAGTCGTTCGGCTTCCAGAACATGGACCAGTCCCTGTTTGCCAAAGGGGCCGACGGCGTGGTGCATCAGAATCAGTTCTGCTTCTCTTCGGACAAACTGTTGGATCTGACGGAGAAGTACATCATGGACCAGTATGGGGACGGGCTCAAATACCCGTTGAGGATGACCATCGGCCCGGCCGACAACGACTGGGTGTGCCTGTGCCGCCGCTGCGAGACGGCCGGAAACACCCGGACCAATGCCACGCCCGCCGTGGTGGCCTTCGTGGAGAAGCTGGCCGCCCGTTTCCCGGGTCACACCTTCTTCATTCCCGGATATTCTACCACCCGGGCCCTTCCCGGCCATCGCCTTCCCGCCAATGTGGGCGTGTTCCTGTCGGCCATCGATTATCCCCGCGCCTGGCGGTCCGACGACGAGCGCAGCCAGCAGTTCTTCCGGGAACTGGAGCGCTGGCAGCAGATAACGGACAACGTGTATATCTGGGACTATGTCTGCAACTTTGACGATTACCTGACGCCTTACCCCATCCTGTACGTGATGCAGGAGCGTTTCCGCCAGTACCGCAAGAGGGGCGTGAAGGGGCTCTTCCTCAATGGCAGCGGCTATTTCTATTCCATGCAGCAGGAGATGTACTCCTTCCTGCTGGCCAATCTCCTGATTAACCCGGACGCCGATGTGGAGCGCATGGTGAAGGACTATTATGCCGATGCCATGCCCCACGTGGGCCAGTTCTACGCCTCCGTGGTGCTGTCCATGGAGGAGCATGCCCGCCGCAGCGGCCTGGAACTCCCGCTGTATGGCGGTATGGAGGAGGCGCTGCATTCCTATCTCTTCGAGAAGGAATTCCGGGAATTCTACTCGGTTTTCCTGCGGGCCAATGCCATGGAAATGACGCATCGCGAGCGGACCATCTATGAGAAGACCCGGCAGTTCGTGTCTTTCTCCTTCCTGGAGATGTGCCGAACCCGCGGCCTGGGCTCCGGCGGTTTTGCCGAGCTGGTGGGCGACGAATGGGTGGTGAAGCCGGAGGTGTGGTCGGCCGTGGAAGACCTTAAGATTATGACGCCGGAAGAAGACCTCTGGATACTGACAAACAACGAATATGCCGCTCCGGACCACATGGACCGGGTGAACGAGCAGGGTGTCTATGTGGCCGATTATGAAAACGAGGTGGAGTTATGGCTGGCCGGCAGTGCCTGGAGCCAGGATATGCTTCTGAGGCAGCCTCTGATGGTCCGCTATGACGGCGGCAGCGAGCGCACCACCAAACTCACGGATGCGGTGTCCGGCATTTCCCAGAATTATCACTGGGGCTGGCAGGTGTTCCCCCAGAAAGACCTGGTTATCGAACTTCCGGCCGATGTGTTGGCCGGAAAGTCCGGAGAGTTCTCCATGTCCTTCCTCAATAGCGAGCGGCACCACATGTCGCCTCCCAATGCCGTGGAAATCTGGGCCGATGACCGCAATGTGGCCACCCTTCGTCAGGAAGGCCTGTCCGACTATGTGGATGAAGGTGAGAAGGTTACCTTCCGCGGTGCGGCCAGCTTCGGCCGGCCTGCCCAGGTCTGGCTGCGTATCATTCCTTCCCACACCCGGGACTTGGGTATAGACGAAATTTATTTCAGGTAATGAAACGGATTGTAGCTTTCTTCCTTCTGGCCCTTCTGGCCGTCATGGGCTGCACCCGCAAGGTGCAGTACACCACCGTGGAAATCCGGGACCCCGTCCGCCACTACTATCCCATCCTTCAGGGACAGGAGCTCACCGTACTGGTACGCCTGGAAAACAAGGGGAAGGTGCCGCTGGTAATCAAGGACATCCAGCCGTCCTGCGGCTGCATCGTCCTTGAGAGCGACCACGAGATGGTGGTTCCGCCGGAGCGCAGCATGCTGGTCACCCTCAAGTACGATAGCCGCAAGAATGTGGGCCGGGCCGAGCATTCCGTCCGTTTCTGGGGCAATATCTCTCCTTCGGGCATGGCCGAGATTCGTTTTGACGTGAACGTGGTGCCGGACGCCTCTTACCACCATGATTATGAAGAGATGTTCGACAAGGAGGAGAGCGCCCGGCTGCTCAAGAAATTCGTGGACGGAACAGGCTATGAAGGGAGCCTGGGCTACTATGTGGACCGCTGAGCCGCCTTTTCCACAAAGGTTTGTTGAAAACTTTTCGGCAAAAATTTGAGCGGGGGTATTGTATTAAAAAAATTTAATATCTACCTTTGTCCGGTCAGTAAAGGCCTGTGCGGTTGGAACTCACTTAACAAACCTTTATTATATGACAAAAAATCAGAACGCCATCTATGACGCCCGCACGCTCGGCACGGGCAAGATGCTTACCCTCGGCCTCCAGCACATGTTCGCCATGTTCGGAGCCACGGTACTGGTTCCGGTGATTACCGGTCTCTCCATGAGCGCCACCCTCCTTTTCGCAGGACTTGGCACCCTCCTTTTCCACATTCTGACCAAGATGAAGGTCCCGGCATTCTTGGGTTCGTCCTTCGCTTTTCTCGGTGGCTACGCAGCGGTAGTCTCAATGGGAGAAGTCCAAGGACTCAGCGCCACCCAGTCATTGCCTTATGCCTGCATCGGAGTTTTTTCGGCAGGCATTCTTTATTTTGTGCTGGCGGCGTTCATTTCCGCATACGGCGTCAAGAAGGTGATGCGTTTCTTCCCGCCCATCGTCACCGGCCCC
>Ga0247608_10001383_pt1 | contig 33791 bp, 20 predicted proteins | sample 176DNAGHGlowgp2_FD_193490 | JGI IMG/M metagenome (GOLD analysis project Ga0247608, IMG submission 193490) | Sheep rumen microbial communities from Palmerston North, Manawatu-Wanganui, New Zealand - 1766 DNA GHGlow gp2 | ecosystem: Host-associated > Mammals > Digestive system > Stomach > Rumen ...
ATACCATGAAGGAAATCGCCAAAAGACTCTTCCTCGGGTTTGAGACCGTACACAGTTACACCAAGTCATTACGCCAGAAATTAGGATGCAGCAATACCGCCTCGCTGGTGCGTATTGCCATCGAGCGCCACCTCGTTTGATTTTATTAAGTAAAAATATTTAAAAATCCTCTATCTTTCCTTTGGTTTTCTTCTGCCTCACAGAGGGACTGTCCCCCTGTGAGATGCAGTTAATGCCTGAACTTCTTGCCATTCAAGATGTAGATACCTGGGCGCAGCAATCGCCATGACCCGTCCTCCACCTGTTGACGAGTAGCCACCTTACGACCCATCATGTCGTAGATACATCCATCCCCTTGGAAAGTAGCACCCTCAGAAGGATTCTGTTCCTCCTCACCAGGCTGTTCCCCATCCTCTAAGTCGAAGATGGTAGGTACAAACTCAATGCCACGCATCTCACGGGAACCGCCAACATCAGCAATGCCAGCCCGGTAGTAAACCTTGTTGCCATAGACATACTTGTTGTTACGTGTCCACATCGTTTTAGTAGCATTACTCTCACGGTTGTTGTTAGCATTCTTGTAGAAGCCGACACCTCTATCGAACTCAAGTCCTGCAGGAGTAACTACACCAGTTCCTGCATCATATGTGAATTGATCTGAGTGAGTGTAAGAACGCCCTAAGACGAATACGTATTCGGTTTCACTTTGAGTCAACATCTGCTCCAGATACTGACCACTGAGATCAGTTGTTATTCTTGTAGAGGGTGTAGCAGTAGGCAGAGCCATTGTTACTTCACCACTAGTATTCTTTGTGCGGATGATAACAGGAGTACCCGCAGGTATGAACCGGTTGTTGCCTCTATAACCCTCAGGGCAGCCACTTTCTGCAGTATTGTATTCACCAATCTCCTTTGGGTACAATATATACTGTGTTGATGCCGTAGTCATAGCCGGCCACTGACCTGGAGGTATAATGTATGCAACGTCATTTGCACCTGTCAGCAGAACGTCAAACGGTGCATAGAAGGTAGTATAGTAATGCTCATCGCCACCATTATTAGTTGCAACCTTTAGTGGCATTTCACCATTACCAGCCGTAGCACCCTTCTGCACAGGTTGCATACACCATCGAGCACTCTCAACGGTAGAAGCCGTGTTATCAAACTTCACGTCATACTTCTTAGAATTCTGAGCATATTTAAGGAAGTTCTCTCCGTTCTGCAGAGCTACTATACCTGCACCGATGTCAATAATGTTGAATGATGTTGCCTGAACCTGGGTAGCAGTCATCTTATTCTCCTTGACATACAGCCCCTGAGTCTGCATGGTAGATGATGGGCTTGGCGCAGCCGCACCTGCAAAGTAGAAGATGCTTGCAGGATCTTTGTCAACAGTCACAAGAGGAATGTCGCCTCTGGTAGCATTTGATTCTGTATAGTCTGTACCTGTTGTGCTAAGGTCGTTGAAGGTAGGATTATTAACATCATATTTTTCCACCTCATAGAAGTGCAATGGAAGAATATCTACAGCAGAGTTTCCATCACCATCAGCATCAGCACTCGAGTTATTATCATAATCAGTTGATTCGATTAAGTGAGTATAACCACTCATATAGCGTGGTGTGGTGATTCCACTTGAGCCAGGCTGATTATGCAGACGATAGTAACCAGGAGTATAATGAACGATGTAGTTAGGATTTGTTGGATCGTCCTCTGAGTTATTATTATCGTGATTATATACTACATCCTGAAGAGCCATCAGTTTAGCAAGATCACCTTCTACATTTAAGGCAGCCTCATACGCAGCCTTACCAGCAGCATTCAGTCCACCAACGTAGCCTGTCGCCTGATAGTATGGTCTCATCACATCCTCGCTTAGTCCGAAAGTCCACTCTGTAGGTGTCGCATTTAGGGTCATAGCGCCTGTACTACTGTTGTTCTTAATGTAATACTGGGTTACATCGTGCATGTTAACTACCGGATGAACACGGAAATAACCAGGTGTAGTCAAATTGTTTGCGAGCAGCTCATAGACAGAGTTAGCAGGGAGATATGGTTTTGAGGCATCGTCAGCTACCATCTCAATAGGTCTGTCTGTTGTAAAGTCTGAGGTGCTCATCACCTTGCTTTCTCTCAAATTCTTATGTAAGTAGCGGTTATACATCTTGAATCCGTATGGGTCACCTACAGGTGTCCACAGGTAGTCATTAGTATAGTGGGTCGCATATCCGCTCTTTGTTTGTAATGTACCTGTAAATTCTGCCAACATGGGTGTGGCATCACTGGTCTCGAATGTGTACCACATATTATCATCTACACTCGTCACGAAACCAGTACCAGAGTTGGTATCCAGACCACCCATGAAGCTATAGACGATGTTCACAAATACAATATTGCCAAGCAATCTGCTATCTTCGCCCAAGTTATCCATTTTAAGACCCTTGTATTCGTTATCCATAGTAGTGATAGATTCCGTACCATGAGCATTGTAAACACCTTCTATATAATAGTCATAATGTACGTTAGGACGATAGAAAACTGAAGGAACTTCGAATTTATCACCTAAGCTGACGTGACCAGCATTCCAACAATAGATAGAGTCTCTTTTGAACAGACCTGACGATTCTGTTTGGATAGATCTCAGACTTACGCCAAGTTGATATTTGTCACCATTAACATGATATCCTTCAGAGGGATCTTTGGATTCTAGATCACGTAAGGTGGTACCTGTCGATATTTTCTTGTTAAGTACTTTATCCACGGTTCCGTTTTGTGGATCTCTGTATGGGATTATCACATCCTCACCTATATTCTTAATCATCAGGTGATATATGACCTTAAAGGTAGAAAGAGCAAACGGAATAAAGTGTTTAGGATTGCTGGTAGTCAATTCATTGCCATAACCGCTCAGCATAGTGGTGGCATCACCTGTTTTTGCAAACACACCATAGTCATAGCCATCCTTATAAAGGAGCATAAAGGGGGTGGCAGTAGTACTGAGCTCAGTAGTCATAGGAGTAGTAGTAGACTCATGAATATAATTACCAGCTACGCCTACGCTCTTAATCTTGATAGCGTATGGGTCGTCACCATCAAATTCCCACTCGTATGCAGGTGAAGTTTGCAATTCTTTGTCAGCTTCAGAAGTAATGCTCGTTCCATCACTCTTCATCATGTTGTCATCATACCAGATGATGTTATATGGACGTTTGCCATCAAGTCCTATTTGAGCATCGTTGGAACCAACGCCCTTGGCGACAGTGCCGCCTGGTGTATTTCGTACGTTCGGCACCACATAACTGCTTACATTAGGATTATACGCAGTATAGTGTGTATATATGATATCATCGTAAAGACCATACAAGAGAGAGAGGGACTGGTTGAGTGTGTCACCCACTTCAACTGCTCCTGACAGGCTCTGCTCATAGTAACGATACTGGTCCGTGTTGAGTAGCGGTGTGCGAGCAGCTCCTGGCAATACAGGTTTCCAGTCATTGCTGATGACATCCTCCTGTGACTGGTCAACGCTTATAGCCTCCACACCTCCATTGGTATATACCTTATATGTAAAGGTGTGCTGAACATCATCCGTGAGGATAATCTTACACTTAGCATCATAGTCTGTACCGTTTGCTATGTTGGTAGAATTTCCATCTTCGTTCTCCGCAGCTTTATCATTATCACTTTTTCCAAACAAGGTGTTATAAGTAAAATCTGAAGTATTCTTCATGCGTGTAAGCATATAACCATCGCTGACACCTCCACTGATGAATGGCAGCAGCGCGTATGTAGTGCTCATTACATCTCCACCAGTCTTGTTGCGGTTATAAATCTTGACAGCGTATGGATCTGGCGTGCTCTGTTGACTCCCAAGGAATTTCCACTGCCATTTCTTATCATCACCGTCAACGGGTGAAGGCTTGGATTCACTTGTGGCAGCATCATAATATATACCTGGTGCTGATGAAACGGTAGTATACTGCACATCCTTATCATTCAGCTTCATGGTCTGCCAATTACCCATCAGTATTTTCTGGTCATCGGCTTCCTCGTCATACTCATAACGCACATATACCTTGCTGTCGGTTAGTGTCGCACCATCGAGTGCCCCAGTTATCTCATTGGTACATGCTGCGTTAGTATAATATGTGAGGTTGGTTGCAAACGGACTCTTGAAGCGTTCTGGGGTCTGTGGCAGAAGATCGCCACCCGACTTGTAGCGTATGGACTCTGCTCCGCTGTTATCAATGAATCGGTAGTCGTAAACCACAGGTCGATACAGTTTGGTATAGGTCTTCGCCACATCATCATCTGTTGGTGCTATCAGTGTACCAAACTCGCCCATGCGGGTAGTATGGTCGAAGCGAGGCATGAGTTGCATATTGCCCTCAGCATCCTGCACCGCCATGAAGGTGGCATTGGTAACAGACAGATTTCTACTGTCATACCATTTGGGCTTAGGAGTAATCACTGTTGTGGTATCCCCCATAGCGATGGTGCCAGGGACAGGAGAATATGAACCAATAAGAGAACCTTCCTCAAGCGTAGCACCGTTAGCGTCTGTCTTCATGAATTTAGAAGGTGCGCTTACAGACGAAATCTGAATGTTGTATGGGTCGAAACCATTAGAAAAGGAGAAGTAGCCGAGGCTGTCTATAAGAAGCTGCGCATGTGTATTCAAGGATAGATAAGTTGCAGTGAAGTTGTTCTTGAAGTCTTTATGATCATAGGCATTAGGATTCTTGTTATCCCAATTGCCATCCGCTTTCTTTTTTGTCCAAGTGTGAACGACATCATTATAACCCATTTCATTATCAATGCTGTCATTAGGCTTTACGTACCATTTCTCGGTATCGAGGATATTATCTTTAAGAATATGAGCCTTCATGTCACCGCCTTGAGGGATGGCGCTTGCAGTCAGCGTTGTTCCTCCATCATTTGTGGTAGCATACTTATGATTTGTTCCTTGCTCAATAAGGAATGGCTTACCCGTATTTGTACTTGGAGTGTATGTCTGTGCATACTCATCCTTGACGATATAGGTGACATACTGGTCGTTCTGGTTGCCCTTCTTGTCCAACACGTTCTGTGAGCCATAAGGTGGCAGGTTGGTCAGGTCGGTAGACGTGAAGTTATCACCACCGATGCGGTCGCTCAACAGATAATACTGGTGGAAGCCCGTGCGTTTCTTGGTAGTAGCCCAGAAAGCATATTCCTTCACCATAGGGCTGTTGTAAGGGCGTATAGCGGCATACTTTGCTTCCTTATCCGGGTCATCAGGACTTGTAGGCAGCGGCTTACGCATAATCTCCCATCCGTGCTGGTCGAGCAGGATGAGCACAGGGTCAATGCTTGTTTTCACAAAGTCGAAGTAGCCCTCACCCATGTTTACAGTCTGGTACCAGTGTTCAATCTTTTCCCATCCTTTCTTCTTCTCATGGGTACCTTCTTGGCTACTATAGCCATTGTTGTATCCGTTCCAGCGCTTGGCGTATGCCCATTTTTCGTAACTGTGGAAGCCAAGGGTGTTCTGCAAGGAGTCTCTCAGAAGAACACCTGTTGTACTGCCAACCTTTGCTTTTGTGTCAAGAGGAATGGTCGTCGGGTCACTATCGTTTTCCTTGGCGCTGCTTTCACCATATACCTTCTTTCTGATGGTGTCCCATGTCTTCCAGTACTGCTCGAAGGAATTCACGACATAGCGAGAACCACCTATCTCATTACTTGTTACCAGCTGATACTGTCCCTCACTACCGAGAACCATGTATTCCGTTGCCGTCTCACTATTCATACCCGGCCATCCTAATGTTGTTACAACCTCGCTGTAGCCATCAGGCTTGTATGTCATGAAGTAGGCATTATACTCAGAACTGTTGGAGATAGGATACGATTCTGTCTGGCGCGACTTGATCGTCACGTGGTAGGGGTCACCCTTAGGAGCACCTTCCACGTTGCTCTCTACATACCAAGCCCAACGGGTACGGGTACTTGAGGCACCTTGTTGTTGTATGTCATACTGCTCTTGACCATACACGAAGAAGTTGCCGTCACCATTGACGTATGGATAGATGGCTTTATGTGCTGTTTCGCTGATGCCATCGCTACCGTCCTCATCGTTGAACATCTGACCAGCCTCGTACTGCAGCAGATACAACTGACCAGCTTTCAGGTTCACAAGGTCGTTCACATCATAAGTGACATAAATATGTTCGTTACCACTTACTGATAGCAGTTCGCTTTGTGCTGGTTTAAGTGTGTATGTGCCATCGACTATGCTAAAGCTACTAGCAGCGTAGTAATGGTATGCACTTACCAAGGGGCTGTGGAATTCTGGTGGGAAAGAAGGTGCTTCGGTAGTCGTCTGACGAGTTGTAGCTTGCAACAGGTCTTTACCTTTCTTGTCGATAAGGTGATAATAAATACGAGTAGCATTTGTACCGTACAACTGGAATCGCAAAACAGCATTACCATACTGATAGCTGTCTTGGCTATAGAGTTTCACAGTGTTTGCTGATGGTCTGCCTATGTTGTAATAGGTGGTAGAAGCATCAGGTCCGTCACCCGTTGCTGCCATCACCTCGTAGGTGGTTGCTATTGCACCGCTTTTAGCTATGAAATACGATGGCGTGTCACTCCATGTGATGGTGGCACCATCGCTAAATGTAACGTTAACATATTTTCCTTTTCCAGTATTCCTTATCGTCATGTGGTAAGGGTCACTATAATCTAAGTACCACTGAAATGCTCCAGCGCCAGCATCACCTTCGGCCAGAAGCGGCTTATTCATTATAATATCTGAACTAGTATTTATACTATCGGTATAGATATACTCATTATTGAGCCTTACGTTGTAAGTACTTGGAGAAACAGAAACACTATATCTGACGTATATGTCACGATCACTATTGTATGGTGCGTTGGAGATTGCACTTGATTTAGTCTTGGCGTTAGCCAGTGAGCCGTAGTAAGTGACTGTAGCATCCTTCAAGAATGGACTACGAATGACGGCGGGTATATCCGTCCACGATTTGAGCGCCTTGCCCACATCATGTGAATCAGAAGCCTTCACGGCGATGTCACCATCATCATTGCGTACGATGTGGTAGTAATATTTTAGTTTTTCCAGTTCCACCACCCTGATGCGGATAGAGTCACTGCTATAGGTAACAGGTTTGTCATTGGCAGCAGATCCCAAATTGATGTATCTGGGATTGGCGCTGGCGGTTCCATACTGCCTGAGCAACATACCAGCCTCACCAATGCTTTCATACATTATCTCCCATGTGGTGATGTCTAATGTGCCTGTCATATTGGTGCTTAGGTCTGTGTTGTCCGCAGAACCAGTGTTACAACCGATGAATTTATTGCCAGAGGCATCCTCACATGCTTTACGATTGAGAATTCTCAGTCGGTAAGGATCACCGATGAATGCTACCATTGCCTCAGGCGAAGCCTCGCCTTGGTGTATTTGGCTGGCTGTGTTAGAACCCTTTGCGGCGCCGCTGCCATCAGTTACAACAAGCTTGTTGGAGCTGCCTTCATAAGCAATGTATTTAGGATTCGCAACACCATCCATACGCATAGTGTACCAGCGAGCATCCTTATAGTCATAAACACCGGCTTTGGCAGTGAGTGTGTCGAAAGGCAAACTTTCAGATACGGTATAGTCTAAATAGATGTTATTGCCGTTATTTGCTTTCTGAATATCCTCAAAAGAGGTAACTGGTTTTTCATGTGCTGCATCTGAGTATGCAGTGTAGCTGACATACTTACGCTTCAACACATCAGGGACGTGGTCAGCAGGGTTGTTATCAATTCTTGCATCACTCCACTTCATGGTTGCAGTGAGTTCTGCTGGGGAATCATTACCATGTGGCGTAACATGGACGGTGTATGACCTTATCTGATAGAAATTAATAGGAAGGGCAGAATTAAGTGATTTATGTTGGAAGTATGGTTGACTTCGTCCACCACCATCATTATCACTGTTGTCATTATAACAATAATAGTTACCATTTTTGGGTTGGTTAATAGTAGGACTTGTGGAGTTGCCGTCTCCTTGGTTCACCTTACTTCCAACAAACACATATCCCCCCTTGGGGTGATTCAGCAGGGCGAAGGCATTCAGCGTAGGTGACTCGTATCTGTAGAATCCATGCCAGTTGTCATATTGAGCATCCTTTTGGGTAACGTAGAATTTTTCCCAGCATTCTGCGTATTTAGCTTCTGTCCATTCACCAGCACTTTTGATACCTGACTGAATCTTGTAATGTTTGTTATTACTGACATCAAACCACAAAGAAGTGGCACCAACTTTAGACATGAGCGTTGATCCTGCATAGGGTTTGACTGTTCCTGTATTATCAACATTGGTAATCGCGTCTGTAATATGCAACTCTTTTCCCTCGTATGAAGTCGTGATGGTGATATTATAGGGGTCTTGACCTGTGAACTTGAATCCAGCGAAAAGTCCGATGGGTCCCCACTTAGACCAATTCCATCCGAGTTGCTTTTTATCATTGGTAGGTATAACGAAATCATCACTTGCCAGGTCTTCTCCTGAGAGGCCAGTGCTCAAGGCATTGGCAACGCGGTTGTTACGACTGCGGTTGTAGCACATGAATTTCTGATTGTCACCATTGGTGAGGCCAACGTTATAGCTCGTTCCACCGTTGATATCAAGAATGCCATTAGTTTCATTATAGTCGTAGGTGACATAGATATCGGTATATGCACCTACAGAGGCTCCTACTGTAAGCTCATTTGACAAGCAAGCATACGCATTTTCCGCCGTACATTGATAGATGTAATACTTTGTAGTGATAATTTTGGTGCCAGTATGATTGTCGTATAGCTTTTCATAATTTGACGTGGCACTTCCCCAATACCTGTAGCCCTTGGCAAGCGGGCTCTTGTACTGGTCAGGCAGTCCTACCGTATCTTCCTCACTGATGCATTGCAGCGCCTCGACACGGATGTTCGTATGGAAGTTGCCACCACCATCCCACGTCTTCACGGTAAACGGAAGTGTCAGGATATGGTAGGTCACCTTCTTCGCTGACCACGCCTCATTTATTATACTGCCTACCATCATCATCAGCAACAGGGTGAAGATTCGGATAATATGTAGTCTTGTCTTATGCATTGTGTTCAGTATCATATTCATATTTGGTTCTTTGGATTGCCCCTGTGACGTTAAAATACTGCTGCCCTACTTACAACTTTCTTAAGTGCTGAGACAGGAAATCCTATCTTGTTAAGAAGTTCTTCAAAACGATTGCGCTCGTTGTAGGGGATGGTCAACTCATAAGTCATGAGTTCACCTGCATCCTCTGTGGCAATCGGTTCAAACTCATAATATGAGTCTGCTTCCGGAAGATAGTCTCCTGGTAGTGCAGAGGGCTGGACAAGCTTGACGTTGTGATAATTCACATCATTGTCAACATCGACAGTATAGAGATATCCATCGTTGGGGCTTTCGATGAGTTGAAGCAACGTAAGCTCTTTGGCGATATATTTCTGGAGATTTGCCAGACTGACACGAAGTACGAGCCAGCGATTGTCTGTCTCATCCTTATCTACCCAATAGAACAAGTAGTCGTCGCCTTTGTCACTTATGTAATGCGACAAGAACGGTCCTTCGAAGAAAATCAAATCGGCAATCTTCTTGAAGCCACTGAAATCGTACTGTATATCGTAACCCTCAATCTTTCTCATCATCTTTTTCTATTAAGTGTTTTGTTATTACAAACGACTTATTTAAGTCGCAAGATTCGTATTCATATAAGTCAAAATGACCATTGCAACTGGTACTTGTTTTCAACCCTTCCTCATTCGTGAGTTTTCCTTCTGAAAGCGAATCGCCTATCGATGTAAAAACATTCTTAAATGCCTTGCGAAGATTGGCATAAAACGTCTCTGCCTTTTCTGAAGTAGTAAAACAAGAGAGCGCCAACAACGACGTGTTTGCTGTTCCCTTATTGATATCTTGTAGCATCCGCTTGGGATTGCTCATATATTGGGGAATATGATTCTGGTGTCCTTCTTGAGAAAACACGAAGCGACATGCCGCCATATTATTGGGAGCAAATAATTCCGGAAGTTGACAACCTTTTGCCAACAATTCGTCTATCTGTTTTTGATATTTGAATTTAGGTTTTACCATTGCTCCGTGTATTTACTTGTGTCTACCTTCAAAGCGTACTTCGAGACGGTGAGGGTATAGGTGTATGAATAGCCAGCTTGCCAGTCTAATGTCAGCGCACTGGAGGTTAGGTCCGTTGAAAAACTGTTCCATTCATCCCATGAGACATTGACGGTAATGGTTTGCGAACCATAGTTGCCTGGGATGATAAGGTATGGAGTATTAATTGCAAGGGTTCCCAAAGAACCTGCATTTTCTTCGTTTGACCAAGTTGAATTAGTACCATCAAACGTACATTTACCGGTCTTATAGAAATTCTCGCCACTAAGGGTGATGCTATTGACTCTCACTGCTGTTCCGCTTGATTCCGACAGTTTGAAATAAATTCGGGTAAAGGGGTGCTTGAAAGTCAAAGTCACACCATCGGCACCTTGTCCGGCTTTATTCTGTCCTGTGGCAAGTGCCCAGATAAACTCCTTGTTCACTGTTCCTCTCATGTCGCAAGTGAAATAGGGGGCAGGCGTTCCGTTTAATTCGTATGTTGGTCCTGTGATATATGAAGCATCTGTAGAAAGCTTATCTGCCTTTGGCATATAGGCAAAGAAGTCGAGATTGCCTGTTGCAGGCCAGTAGTGCTTGCCATCGCTGAACAGCCATTTATTTGTGGGATCGCCATTCCAATCTACTGTCGTAGTATTGATATACGGCGTCGTGGTATTCGCTTGATAAACGGTACATGTGAAATGTCCTTCCGTCTGAATGGCTGCCTGATCGTCATACGTGCTGGCACGCATTCCCTCCATCATGTTCCACACACTGGCATTGAGTTTGATCTCCTGGTTTTCGGGAGTGGGACTGGGTGTGGGAGTAGGTGCGGGGGGATCGAGTTCCTCGCTGCCGCCACCGCCACCGGAACAGGCTGTCAGCAGGCATGTTAATGCCAGCAGGACATACGAAATATATCTAGTTTGAAAAGTTTTTTGACTCATAACATGCAAAGATAAGGCTTTTTGATGAAAACTCCAAACATTTTCATGATTTTTAAATAAATAGGTACGCACGTGTGTGCGCATATAGGATGCCTCCTATCTCAGTAAATTCACTGAATTTGCTATCGTAGGATATTCCACAGATACATTGACGCTCCCTTTTTAAGAGTCGCCTACGGCGAGAAATTTTACAAAATTAACGATGGTATGGGATGTACCTGCCTTCGGCAGCATCCATGTTGTTTCATAAGTCCCGTTGCTCAAGCAAGCCTTGGCACTGTTCCTCCTAAAACACCATGCATCATCTCTTCGATGATGTTACATCCCAAACCATCTCAAAAAATTTATCAAGGCTACGCCACTCCAAAAAGATGTCGGAGGGAAAAGAGGCTTCATTCAGTAAGAAAAGAGGCTTCAATTGGTAAGAAAAGAGGCTTCAATTGGTAAGAAAAGAGGCTTCAATTGGTAACTGATTTCATAGAAATTTTTAGGGAATTTCAAAAAAGCTACTCCCCTACTCCCTTTTTCTTCTGAAATGCCGATGTACAGGGCGTTTCACGACGGGAGTAGTTTGCCAACTAGTCCCGTACTACTCCCTTTTCCGTTTTTGGGACTGTCCCTCTGTGAGCCGCACCTCACATGGGGACAGTCCCCGTGTGAGACGAACAAGTGATAGAAGGTATTCCTTTGTTACCCTGTGTTGCGAAATAAAAAACCTCGTCAGGAATCATCCCAACGAGGTTATATTAGTAATCTTTGATCTTAAAGGGGGAGTACCTTTGTGATCTGATTCTGTTTAAATACCACCAGATACATTAACTGCTTGAGGATCCCATGCGTCAATTGTACAAGAAGGACTAAATACAATAACTGCACCATCAAGAACTGGATCAAGAAGCTTATCATTGTCTGTATCTTCTGGCTCATAGCCGCCACCAGCAACGTTAATAGTATAAGTATACTTATAACCAGGATTCCAGCTCGTAGTTATAGGCCAGTAACACCACTGCTCTGAAACGATTGTACCAGTAGCGGAAGCACCGTTGTAATTCTCGATAGTCATCTTCAATGCAAGGTAAGCACCTGCCAAATCTGGATTAGCTGTTCCTTTTGTACCTGTCTTTTGAGTAGCATACTTGCCATCAGCATCTGTCATATTCTGAGGAAGAAGAAGCCATGATGTAGTACCTGTAAGATCATGATCTGTGTCAGCAGTATTTCCAACCAATGCAAGTGTAGTAACATCTTGATCATACTTGTAATCATTGGCAGTTGTAGTTGTAGGAGTCTCAGCAAAGTCAACCAATTCCCAATCTGACTGAGCCACGTTAGCAGCATTATTTGCTGTTCCAAGCTCTCGTGTATCTGTAGCATCACCAGAATAAGTGAAACTTGTACTTGCAGTCTTGATATAGCCAATACGAACACCAGTAATAGTAACTTTCAAACTTGGATTGGTGTTCTTTGCCTTTACAACAATCTGAGAGAGTGCATGACGGAAATTCAATGGGACTTTTGCCTCTTTTGTTGCTGAAGTGTGCTTTGCAACAAGGATATCCTCTTGACTTGCGGCTGCAGCATTAGGAATATATCCAGTAAAGTTGCCTGCTGTTTCACCTATGGTCAACGCTGGTGTCGTAAGTGAAGATCCCCAAATTGCAGTGAAAGTAACATTATTTGTTGCTACATCTGATGGCCAGTAGTGTTTGTTAAGAGATGTAAAGCCTGTCTCTCCTGCTTGTTTGGTGAAAATGTCCTGGAAATACTTACCACTTTTATACTCAGCATAAACGCTGATTGCATCGCCTTCATCAAAAGCTTCTTTCACACCAGCAGCGTTAGCTGTACGCATCTGTCCATTCACATTTGCCCTAAAGCTAATAGCATTAGACTCAGCAAGTTTCTCATTAACCGCTGTAGTCTCATCATTTGCACAAGCAGCGAAGCCTAAGGCTGCGACTGCAAGGATTAATAAATTGTTCTTTTTCATTTTCATAATCTAAAAGTTTTTGTTATTATTACATTTTTTGTCTCTCTAATATATATTGTAAAGTAGTTGTTTGTCTATTACATTCCTACGTCAATCTCGATACCCTGCCAGCCATCGATGGTGGGCTGGAAACCAGAGCCGTTGACAATCGGTTTAGGGATGGGTAGCTCATCGAGTCTGATAACGATCTCCTCCGCATCCTCTGGGTTTTGCGACCAGTCGTGCATCTGGTCCGTCACATCCACAGTATGGTACCACTTACTATCGTCAGCGAGGACGGCATAGATGGTGAGCTTATGCGCATTAAACTCTCCCTGGTGTGCCCTCGGACAATGTCCGAAGATGCGGACGTGCATCACGATGGTCGTCTGATTGACGACAGAACCCGTGAACGTCTCCGTTGCGAGGCTCTCACCCAGCTCACCCGATACCATATAGACGGAAGGCGCGAGTCCTGAGAGCGCTGCACCAATCTGACTGGTGTACTGCAGGTTCGGTACGTTATGGATGGTGATCTTCACCTCCTTGGTGCGCATCTCCGGCATCATGACGAGGCGTTGCGAGTCATCACCCTTCAGCGTGAACGCCTCACTCCCTACCCCACACAAGGGGTCAGGCTCCAGGATGACAGGCTCCTGCTCCGTACCAGCCGCCCTCGGCATCGTGATACCACGAGTGAACGACGCCATCTGGGTACCCTCCTCCACACTGGAGATACGGGTATATGCCTCCAGCAGAGCGGGATTCTCCATCCCCCGATAGCGGATCGCCTCCGTATCATAGTTATAAGCCACCGCGCGGTAGCTGCCATTGACCAGTCTTGCCGAGCCCCCCTCGTGTCCTGCGAAGTCGTAGCGCTCTGGCTCTCCAGTCGTCTGCTCCATGCTATAGAACAATACTGTCATTCCAGAAGGTTGCATCTCAGGAGCCATCTGCCAGTCGAAAGCCACATTCAGGTTTGTCGCATGACTATGGTCGTAGCACAAGTCACGCAGGTCAGCCTCACATGAGCAGAGCATCATAGCGCAGCATAGTGCTGCCAAAGCAGGACGCCACCTCATCGTGAGCCTCCTCTCTGCATCTTAGGACATCCGCCACAAACATGCCATACCAGCGACACCTCCAGCTTGGTAGGTCCCACATAATGGCGCACCTTGTCGGCAGTCCATACGTTATGGCGGTAGCTGTCATCGCTGACCTCGTACTTCTTGTACTTTCCCCCGACATAACCGAGTCCGATGACGAAGTCGAAGCTGAAGTAACGACTGACAGGCAGCGAGTAGCCACAGGTAACACCCCCACCCCAGTTGATCTTCGCCTGCTCGCCCTTACTGCCGAAGAGGAAGTCATAGCGATAAAGCGCCACATAAGGACCGACATGCAGTCCCTGCCATACGGCACGATCCGTTTTCTTTGTCCAATAATTCAATGAGACGTCCGCTGTCGTTATATGCACCTGGTCTTTCCAAGCCCACGTGCCGCCCCACTTATAAGCAGCGGTGGCAGCGACAGACCATCTCTTCCCCACCTCTATCTCCATTCCTAATGACGGTGCTCCCAGAACATCATACGCCAAGTTGGTCTTGACCGCCAGATTACAGGGTGTGATACGAGACTGTGCCTCGCCAGACACGGGGATGAACAACAATGTGACAAGGAGGGCAGTGAGTAACCTTACTGCCTTCACAAAGGAATTTATATTCGCTTCTGTGTCCGAGAACACTTCGTTCACCATTGTCTAATCAGTAGTAGTTCGGTAGCAAAGGTAATCAAATAATTGTTAACCCCCAAACTTTTAGCGTTAAAAATGCGGCTTTTATCATCAACTTCCAAAATTAATTATTAAATTTGTTAAAAATCAAACCTCAAATGATACAAGTGTGGAGGAAAAGGCTTACTTTTGTAGCGTTTTATAGACTATAAATAATAAAAAGGATGAAAAAGATAATCATGATGACCCTGATGCTGGTTTGTGGTATGACAGCTGTCATGGCACAGAAGCCTGCTCAGATCAAGTTTGACAAGACGACCCATAACTTCGGTACCTTCTCAGAGAAAGAGCCGAAAGTCAGTTGCACCTTTACCTATACGAATATTGGTGAGCAACCGTTAGTTATCAATCAGGCTATTGCCTCCTGCGGATGCACGGTGCCTGAGTATACCAAGACTCCCGTACAGCCTGGTGAGAAGGGTGAGATTAAAGTGACTTACAACGGAACAGGTAAGTTCCCTGGTCATTTCAAGAAGTCTATTACCGTACGCACCAATGGGGCGGTGGAGATGACCCGCCTGTATATTGAAGGTGATATGACGGAAGCGAAATAATTTTGCTCCCCTAAGTTAGGGGAGACAAGAGGGGTCTGAACAAGTTGACATATTTACTCCCCTAAGTTAGGGGAGACAAGAGGGGTCTGAACAAGTTGACATATTTGCCTGTTCAGACCCCTTTTTATTCCCCCTAACTTAGGGGGAAAATTTATTTAGAACGTGTAGCTCAGTCCCAATGAGCTATACTCCATAAACTGCCAATAGCCATGGTCATCATCACGCTTTCCTGAGTCGTCGAAACGTGGATACAGGAACAGGTTCGCCGAGATATATTTGGTGACCTTAAACTCAATCTGGTTCTCCCACTCTATCAACGCACGCTTATAGGAGGTATAGCCATACAAACGACTCTTCCACGTCACCTGATCAAGTATCTTCCATTGGATATCCCCCGTGAACTGGGCACCAAACTCATGCTTGGTATGACGTCCGTCCATGCCATTCCTGTCAAACAGGGTGGTACGTCCCACATAGCGGAGGTTATAGGCAAGGGGCAGGAAGTTCAGTGTACCCGTCAACTTACCATCCAGGGCATTCACCTTATACTCCATACCAAGACCGACATTCAGGTCGAAGGGTGAGAAGAAATCAGAATACACAAACTCATCATTTGACTTCAGACCTTTGGTAAACTGCGTATAGGCAAGCACCTGCAAGCTATAATACCATTTCTTGGATGCCTGGATACCCAGTTTACTGGTCAGACGCAACAGGTCATTGTTGGTCTTGAACTTATGAATAGTATCCGAGCGGGAGGTCTGGAAACCCAGTTTCATCTCCAACTTATTCTCGAAAAGGTATTTGTCCTTGTCGTTATAGTTCAACTCCAGAGTAACGGCGCCCACTGCGGAATAGTTACTCTCACCACCCTTATGCCAGTTGCCTGACACATAGTTCTGTAAGAACTGCAGGAAACCGTCGCCCTTAAACTTCCAGAAATTGGGTTTGGTGACCACAATACCTGTTGGTGCCACCTCTGGCTCGTCAGGAACAGGGATGGTCTGCTCCACCAACTCCACATGCTGCTTTACCTTTTTGTTCACATCCTCACGCACAGACCCCGTCTTCTGCAACTGGCTCTCTGTATTGACCACCAGGTCTGGACGCTTCAGATAGACATTCATCATGGCAGCATCCACGGCATCCGTCACCTCATCACCCGTATTCGGGTTTAACGACAACGCCTTGTTAGCTCCTGAATGGTAGAAAGTGGCAGGGGCGAACAAACGATAATAACGGGCATCGACGGTCTCCTTTCGCAAAGAGTCATTCAACTGCCGTATAGAGTCCAACTGATGTCGCAACACCTTAATAGAGTCCACATACCCTTTCAACTCTTCCAATATAGGCTGTTCTGTATTGGTCTGAGCACTCACTCCCTGTGCCATAAACAGGGCAGCTACACATAATATAATATACTTGTATCGCATCATACTAAACGAATTTGAGTGCAAAGATACGAAATAATTGAGAATTGGCAATTGATAATTGAGAATTATTTCGTACCTTTGCACCTTGTATGGAAATAAAATAATATATAAATAAGTATAATATGAATAGAGATACGATTATCGGTTTTGTCCTCATTGCCCTGGTACTGATTGGATTCAGTTGGTATAACAGTCCGTCAAAAGAGGAGATAGAAGCCGCCCGACTACAGGATTCTATCGCTGCCGTTCAGCAGGATAACGCAAAGAAAGCAGCACAGCGACAAGCTGAAGAGCAACAGAAAAAGGAAGAAGCCGCAAAGACGGACTCTTCTGCCCTCTTCTATGGTGCACTGAATGGTACTTCACAGAAAGTGGTGCTGAAGAACACCAAGCTGGAGCTGACCCTTGACACCAAAGGTGGTGTCATCAAGAAGGCGAAGATTCTTGACTACAAAGACCTCAATGAGGATAAGGACCTGACACTCTTCGATGAGAAAGACCAGAACCTGAACTTCATGCTGACAGGTAAGCAGGACAATATCGTCACTGCCGACCTGTATTTCACTCCATCAGAACAGACAGACTCCACTGTCACCATGACGGCAACGGCAGGTAATGGTGGACAGGTGATCCTGAAATACCGTCTGGGCAAGGACTATATGCTGGACTTCTCTCTGCAGACGAATGGACTTGCTAACGCCTTTGCACCATCCCTCAAGGAGATGGAGATTGAGTGGAACGACCACTGCCGACAGCATGAGAAGGGTTTCTCGTTCGAGAACCGCTACACCTCTATCTTCTATAAAGAGGCTAAGGGAGGAGATACAGACAACCTGTCGGAGGCATCGGATGAGAATGAGACCATCGAGGAGGAGCTCGACTGGGTGGCTTTCCGCAACCAGTTCTTCAGCATTGCCCTTATCTCCAAAGATAATTTCGCCCGTAATGCGAACCTCATCAGTACACTTGACCAGAAAGGAACGGGGTATCTGAAACAATTTGATGCCAAACTCAAGACAGCCTTTGACCCGACAGGTGCAAAACCCTCAGAGTTTGAGATGTATATCGGTCCCAATAACTTCCGCCTGATACAGGATGTGGAGCAGCAGAGCCAGTTTGGCAAAGACCTTGACTTGGAACAGCTCGTCAACCTCGGCTGGTGGCTCTTCCGCCTCATCAACCGCTGGTTCACGCTGTATGTCTTCGACTGGCTTGCCAGCTTCGGCTTCAGTATGGGTATCGTCCTGATTCTCATCACCATCCTTTTGAAGGTCATCACCTACCCGATGGTGAAGAAGAGTTATATGTCATCCGCAAAGATGCGTGTGCTCAAACCGAAACTGGAGGAGGCTACCAAACAGTATGACAAGCCTGAGGACCAGATGAAGAAGCAACAGGAGATGATGTCGTTATACTCGAAATATGGTGTCAGTCCCATGGGCGGCTGTCTGCCAATGCTCATTCAGATGCCTATCTGGATTGCCATGTTCTGGTTTGTGCCCAATGCTATCCAGTTACGCGGACAGAGCTTCCTGTGGATGGATGACCTCTCGACCTACGACCCCATCATAGAATGGAGCCAGAATATATGGGGCATCGGTGACCACTTGTCACTGACCTGTATCCTGTTCTGCGCCGCACAGCTGATATACACATGGATATCCATGCGTCAGCAGAAAGACCAGATGATTGGCGCACAGGCAGAACAGATGAAGATGATGCAATGGATGATGTATATTATGCCGCTGATGTTCTTCTTCATCTTCAACGACTACTCATCAGGTCTGAACTTCTACTACTTCATCTCATTGTTCTTCTCCGCAGCCATCATGTGGACACTCCGCAAGACCACCGATGACGAGAAACTGCTTGCCATCTTGGAGGCTAAGTACCAGGAGAACAAGAACAACCCGAAGAAGCAGGGTGGACTTGCTGCCCGTCTGGAGGCTTTGCAGAAGCAACAGGCTGAGTTGGAGCGCCAGCGTAAGAATGGATACAAGAAATAAAACACAAATACAATGAAAATAGGTTTCGATAACGACAAATATCTCAAAATACAGTCGGAGCATATCAAGGAGCGCATCGCCCAGTTTGACGGAAAACTGTACCTGGAACTGGGGGGCAAACTCTTTGACGACCACCATGCCAGCCGTGTCCTCCCGGGTTTTAAGCCCGACTCCAAACTCCGTATGTTCAGCAAGATCAGTGACAGCATTGAGATCGTCATTGTCATCAGTGCGGAGGATATTGAGAAGAACAAGGTTCGTGCTGACTTAGGAATCACATACGATGAGGATGTGTTACGCCTTCGTGATGAGTTCATGAACAGAGGTTTCATGGTTGGCTCTGTTGTTATTACCCACTATAACGGTCAGCATGCCGCTGACCAGTTCCGCCATCGTCTGGAGCGTCTGGGCATTAAGAGTTATGTCCATTACCTGATTGACGGCTATCCACACAGTGTGAAACTGATAGCCTCGGATGACGGTTTCGGGAAGAATGATTATGTCGAGACTTCCCGTGAGCTGGTGATCGTCACTGCTCCCGGACCTGGAAGTGGTAAGATGGCTGTATGTCTCTCCCAACTCTATAACGAGAACAAGCGGGGCATCCGTGCCGGCTATGCTAAGTTTGAGACCTTCCCCGTATGGAATCTCCCCCTGAAGCATCCGGTCAATATTGCCTATGAGGCAGCTACTGCCGACCTCAACGATGTGAACATGATTGACCCGTTCCACCTGGAGGCATATGGCAAGACAGCCATTAACTACAACCGTGACATTGAGATATTCCCTGTGCTGAATGCGCTCTTTGAGGGAATCTATGGAGAGAATCCCTATAAGTCACCCACCGACATGGGTGTCAACATGGTAGGTTTCTGCATCAGCGATGACGAGGCGTGCTGCAATGCCAGCCGTGATGAGATTATCCGTCGCTACTATGATGCCACCAACAAACTTGCCGATGGTGCTGACAACGAAAACGAGGTCAATAAGATCCTCATGCTCTTCAATCAGGCGAAGATTACGACAGCCTATCGTCGTGTCACCGTTGCCGCAGAGGCAAAGAAAGAGCTGAGCGGACATACAGCAGCAGCGATGGAACTGGCTGACGGCACATTAATCACTGCCAAGTCATCACCCTTGCTCGGCTGTTGTGCCGCACTCCTGTTGAATGCCACCAAGCACCTGGCAGGTATCAACCATGAGGCGAAGCTCATTCCCCAAAGCATGATAGAGCCCATACAGAAGACAAAAATTGAATATCTGGGTGGTAAGAACCCACGCCTGCATACCGATGAGGTGCTGGTGGCACTGAGTGTCCTCTCTGAGAGTGACGAACGTTGTCGCCTCGCCCTGGCACAATTGCCTCAGTTACGGGACTGTCAGGTACACTCTACCGTCATGCTCTCAGAGGTAGACCGCAAGATATTTAAAAAACTCGGCTGTGGTCTCACCTGTGATCCTGTGAAGAAAAAGTAAACTTTAAATATATGAAGAAAATACTCATCGTGTTGGTCACATTACTGTTGCCAACTGTCATGAATGCACAAGAAGAAGTGATTGGAAAGAGTCATATCAAGTTAAATAGCCGCATGATGACCCCTGAGGCTCTCTGGGCGATGGGACGCATCGGTACGGTAGAGGCATCACCTGACGGTAAGCGTGTGGTTTATCAGGTGGGCTATTACAGTGTAAAGGCTAATAAGAGCCATCAGGTGATTTGTATCATGGACGCTGATGGCAAGAACAATAAGCAACTGACTGTCAGCAGCAAGAGCGAGACAGACCCGACATGGTTTGATGCCAACACCATCGCATACCTCTCCGGAGGGGAGATATGGACGATGAAAGCAGATGGTTCTGAACGTCACCAATTGTCACAGACCGAGGGTAAGGTGGAGGGCTTCAAGTTCTCTCCTGACCGTAAGCATGTCATCATCATCAAGAGTATTCCTTTCCATGAAGTCATCAAGGAGAATCCTTCTGATCTCCCCAAAGCTACCGGACGTCGCGTCACTGACCTCATGTATCGCCACTGGGACCACTATGTGGAGAGTATCCAGCATCCCTATCTGGCGAAATTAGAAATGAGAGATGATAAATCAGAAATGGTTAATGACGGTATTGTCGATATTCTTGACGGTGAGCCTTACGAGTGCCCCATGGAACCGTTTGGCGGTATCGAGCAACTGGCATGGAGCCCTGACTCCAAGACGATTGCCTATACCTGCAGAAAGAAGACAGGACTGGAGTATTCTATCTCTACCGACTCTGACATCTACTTATATAATATAGGTACGCGCAAGACAACGAATCTCTGCAAGCCCGCTGATTATAAGGCTCCTGCCAACGACCCGACTCGCACCCTCAAGATACAACCTGTCAATGCTCCAGAGAACCTGAAGAATAATGTTGGCTACGACCAGAACCCGCAGTTCTCACCGGACGGTAAGTACATCGCATGGCAGTCAATGGAGCGCGATGGGTATGAGGCTGACCTCAACCGCCTGTGTATCTATGAGATGGCAACGGGTATCAAGCGTTATATTAACTGGAAGAGTGATGTGGAGGCTTTCTGCTGGGCACCACAGAATGATAAGTTGGCACTGTTGTATTTCCTCAGTGTATGGCACGGATGTAATAATATGTATTGCGTCAACTGGAAGGGGGAGGTGAAGCAACTCACTGAGAGTTGGGGCGACTGGACCAGTCTGCAACCTGCCAATGACGGCAAACACCTTATAGCTACCCGCCAGAGTCTCTCTGCGCCTACAGATATTTACAGGGTCACCCCTTCCCCTGTGGCAGAACAGCCATTGGACGCGACACCCGGTACACACCACATCGTAGAGAGTCATATCGAACAGATCTCTTTTGAGAACAAGCATATCCTCGACCAACTGGACTTCGGTAAGGTCATGCAGCGTTGGGTTCCGACCTCCGACGGCAAACAGGAACTGGTATGGATAGTACTGCCCGCCAATTATGAGGAGGGGAAGAAATACCCCACCCTGCTCTTCTGTGAGGGAGGACCACAAAGTCCTGTCAGCCAGTTCTGGAGCTACCGCTGGAACTTCCAGATGATGGCTGCCAACGGCTATGTCGTCGTGGCACCTAACCGCCACGGTCTCCCTGGCTTCGGACAGGAATGGAAAGAGCAGATCAGCGGTGACTGGACTGGTCAGTGTATGTCCGACTATCTCGCAGCTATTGATGACGCTGCTAATAACCTGTCTTTCGTTGACAAAGACCGCCTCGGTGCAGTGGGAGCTTCTTTCGGAGGCTTTAGCGTCTACTACCTCGCTGGTCATCACGACAAGCGTTTCAAGGCATTCATCTCTCATGATGGTGCTTTCAACCTTGCCGCCATGTACTTAGAGACAGAGGAGAACTGGTTCTCCAACTGGGAGTACGACGAGGCATACTGGCACCGTCCACAGATGCCCAATGCCAAAAAGACTTACCATGACTCTCCGCATAAATATGTGGAGAACTGGGACACGCCCATCCTCTGCATCCATGGTGAGAAAGACTATCGTATCAACTACACCCAGGGAATGGCAGCTTTTAATGCGGCACGCATGAAGGGGATTCCCGCAGAACTTCTGATCTTCCCTGATGAGAACCACTGGGTGCTCAAGCCCCAAAACGGCATCTTATGGCAGCGCACGTTCTTTAACTGGCTCGACAGATGGCTAAAAGACTGATATTCCTTTTAACACTTTTACCTCTTTACCTCTATGGTCAGTCGTTGCCTGCCGACGGTCCCTTGACACTCCGTCCGCTCCTTCAGGACCTCGGCAACCGATTACTGCAGGGAAAGACGGGCAGCATCGTTGCCATCAACCCTGCCAATGGTGAGATACTATGTATTGCCACCCACACGCCACAGGGCTATGATGTACGACAGGCAATCGGCAAACCACAGGCACCTGGTTCTACCATCAAAACGGCACAGGCACTCACCTTACTCTCAGAGGGTATTGTGACTACTGAGACGACGGTTGACTGTAACAAAGGATTCATTGATGGGAATATCCGGGTAGGCTGTCACCAGCACCGTTCTCCCCTCAAACTTAAAGATGCCATTGCACAGAGCTGTAACTCCTGGTTCCTTGTCACCTTTGCCGCTATGATCAACGACAACTTCATCTATGAGGACAAGAATGAGGCAATTACTACATGGCGCAGTTATATGCAGTCGATGGGCTTAGGGGGTCCTATGCATATCGATATCAAAGGGGAGGAAGGCGGACTGCTCGCCGGTGCCGACTACCTCAACCGTCGCTATAAAGGGAAATGGGATGGCAAGACCATCTGGTGGGCAGGTATGGGACAGGGTGACATCACCGTTACGCCCCTACAGCTCTGCAACCTTGCAGTGACGATAGCCAACCGTGGCTGGTATTACGTGCCACATATCCATAAGGACACGAAGAACAAACGCTACCTGACTAAGAGGCATACCAAGGTGGATGCCAGTGTCTATGCCCCTGTCATTGAGGGCATGCGTCTTGCCGTAGAGAAAGGCACAGCCACCTGCCTACGCACCTCATACCCTGTCTGTGGCAAGACGGGAACGGTAGAGAACCCTGGTGCCGACCACTCCGCCTTCATCGGTTTCGCCCCCATGAACGACCCGAAGATAGCCATAGCCGTCTACGTGGAGCATGGTGGTTTCGGCAGTGACATGGCAGCTCCCATGGCGGGGCTCATCATAGAGCAGTACCTGAAAGGTAAGTTGTCCGCCTCTTCCGCCGCAAAAGCCAGCAAACTGGAAAAGACAAGACTCTCGAAATAACAAAACAAAAATAATAAAGAAATGTCACAAGCAATTGAAAAGACCCTTCGCGACTCCGCCGCCATGCGGTGGACCGCCTTGCTGCTCCTGGCTCTTGCCATGTTCTGCAGCTACATCTTCATGGACATCCTCTCGCCCATCAAAGACTTGATGCAGGACACTCGCGGTTGGGACTCCACCGCCTTCGGTACCATGCAAGGCGCTGAGGTGTTCCTGAACGTATTTGTGTTCTTCCTCATCTTCGCTGGTATTATCCTCGACAAGATGGGAGTCCGCTTCACTATGTTACTCTCCACCGCCGTCATGGTCATCGGAGCCACTGTCAAGTGGTATGCTGTCAGCGAGTCTTTCATGGGCAGCGGACTAGAGGATTGGTTTAATAATCATCTCAACTACATCCCTGTTTTCGATGAACTGGGTGTTTCACCTTTCTATCAGGGTATGCCTGCCTCCGCCAAGTTTGCCGCCTGCGGCTTTATGATTTTCGGCTGTGGCTGTGAGATGGCTGGTATCACCGTAAGCCGTGGTATCGTAAAGTGGTTCAAGGGCCGTGAGATGGCACTCGCCATGGGCTCAGAGATGGCATTGGCACGCTTGGGTGTCGCTACCTGCATGATTTTCTCGCCCTTCTTTGCCCGTCTTGGTGGTCAGGTCAGTGTCAGCCGCAGTGTTGCCTTCGGTGTGGTACTGATGTGTATCGCTCTCATCATGACCATCGTCTATTTCTTCATGGATAAGAAATTGGATGCCCAGACTGGTGAGGCAGAAGAGAAGGACGACCCCTTCAAGGTCAGCGATATCGGCAGAATTCTCAGCGACAGCGGTTTCTGGCTTGTTGCCTTGTTGTGCGTGCTCTACTACTCCGCTATCTTCCCCTTCCAGAAATATGCGGTGAACATGCTGCAGTGTAACCTCACACTGACAGAACCCAGTGCAGACTCCTTCTGGGCAAGTCCCTCTGTCACCATCGTGCAGTATGTCATCATGCTGCTCGTGGCTGTTGCGGGCTTCGCCTCCAACTTCCAGAAGTCAGCAAACAAGAAATACGGTTTCCTTGCCGTCAGCATCCTTGCCCTTATCACCTATTGCTATATGGGCTTCATGCGCCAGACAGCAGAGAGCATCTTTGCCGTGTTTCCCCTCTTGGCTGTACTCATCACCCCCATCCTCGGCAACTATCTCGACAACCATGGCAAGGCAGTATCCATGCTGATACTGGGTTCTTTGCTGCTCATCGGCTGTCACCTGACCTTCGCCTTCATCCTGCCACTCTTCAAGGGCAGTGCCGTGGGTGGAGTCATCGTTGCCTACACCACCATCCTCGTTTTGGGAGCCTCCTTCTCACTGGTACCTGCTTCCTTATGGCCCTCCGTTCCCAAACTGGTTGATGCCAAGGTGATTGGTTCCGCCTATGCTCTGATTTTCTGGATACAGAATATCGGTCTCTGGCTTTTCCCACTGTTGATTGGTAAAGTACTTGATGCCACCAACCCTGCAGGAGCCAGCGCTACCGAACTCGACTATACCGCTCCCCTCGTCATGCTTGCCTGCCTGGGTGTTGCAGCCCTCGTCCTCGGTTTCATCCTGAAAGCCGTTGACAAGAAGAAGGGCATCGGACTGGAAGAGCCGAACATCAAATAAGCTGTTAAAAACGAAAACGCACTACCAAGGGCAAGTGGTCACTGAATCCTTGCTGGTAGCGCATCCCATGATAAGTACGGAGGGGCTTTACTCCTCCGTATTTTTTATCCTCTTCCAACAGGAAGGGGGAGTCATTGATATATACCCGCTCGACACGGTCAAGCAACAGGCTACTGACAAAGACATGGTCGATACTCCCCCACTCGCCCTGATAGCGATAAGTTGCCTTTGCCCCATGAGAACCTGTAGCATCACGGGTAATATTCCTGAGAGAATGACTTTCCAGGAAACGTAAGGCAGGATCATCTGCCCCATCATTAAAGTCACCCACCACAATAACTTTGGCATCAGGAGGCAACAGACGGATGGTCTGCACCAGTTTGTCTGCCACTACCTGACGGTTAGGACGTGTCACCCTCTCACCCCCGTAGCGGCTGGGAGCATGGACAACAAAGACATGCAGGGTGTCACCACTGATATACTCCCCTTGCACATAGAGGATGTCACGGGTGGGACGCATGCCCTCCACAGGAGTAATAGAAAGATAGTCGCAGCAAAGGGGACGAAACATAAAAGGCTGGTATAGCAAGGCGACATCAATGCCACGCTCGTCGGGGGAGTCTGTCATCAGATAGTGATAGCCGGCATTGCGCAACAGCGATTTACGGGTCAGGTCGAAGATCACCGAGTCATTCTCCACCTCCACCAGTGCGACAAGGTCAGGCACGCCCTCCTCCTGACAAGACAGGATAGTCTGTCCAATACGGTTTACCTTCCGCCAATAGCGTGAAGGTGTCCAATGACGCGTTGAAGCAGGCAACCATTCGGTGTCCTGCTTCAACGTATCGTGGCGACAATCAAAGAGATTCTCGCAATTCAATTCTACTAAAGTGAGAAAGGATGTCAGCAAGAAGCTTAGCATACCTTCTCCAGACGCTTCATCATGACGAACATGAAGACAGCGGCAATCAGACAGACGGCGAGGAACACACTCCAGCACAGCCAGAGGGGAACGGCACCCCACAATAGTCCACCGACTACTACGAGTTGGTTACCTATTGCTGTGGCAACGAACCAGCCACCCATCATCATACCTTTGTACTTAGGAGGTGCCACCTTCGACACGAAGGAGATACCCATGGGCGATAACAGCAACTCACCGAAAGTCAGGATGAGATATACGGAAATCAACAGGTTGGGTGTCACATCAGCCACATGTACGGCAACAGGATTGCCATCGGCACCCATCTCTGTCTGTGGCATAGGAAGACCTAACGAGCCAAATGCCATCAGGGCATAGGCGATGGCTGCGACAATCATACCATAGGCTATCTTACGAGGAGCAGAAGGCTCCTTACCCTTTGCTGCCAAAGCACCGAAGATTGCCATAGAGACTGGAGTCAGTGCTACCACATAGAAGGGGTTAAACTGTTGGAAGATAGGAGCAGACACCTTGATGGTTCCTGAAGGGTCGTACTGCAGACAGAGGAAGCAGACGGCAAGAGCGATGACAACAAGGGAGATAATCTTACCCTTGCTGGTCTTCGACTGAAACAGTGAGAAACCGGCATAGACGATGAAGATGATGGCAACGAGGTTCCATACATTAAAACACATTGCCTGCAAGCCGGATGCTGAGTTTGCCGTGAACTCGTCAGCGAAATATGTCAGAGAGAGACCGTTCTGGTGGAATGCCATCCAGAAGAATATCACAACGGCAAAGACAAGACACAGGGCGACGATGCGCTGCTTGGTCTCCTCCTTGCTCAGTTCCTCTCCAGAGGCAACAGCGGTAGCATTACCACTGGTGGGACTGCCACTTGCCTCCTCACTCTTGACCCTGGTGTCCTCCACATGACGGAAGGTGGAGCGGAAGATATAATAGATAGCAATAGACAAAATCAGTGACGCACAGGCAACGGCGAACGAGAAATGATAGGCATCATTACTGCTGTACCCCAGCGTGGTCTCCGCATATTCCTTGATCTTAATGGCAGCGGTAGGAGCAAACAAAGCACCAATGTTAATTGCCATATAGAAGATAGAGAAACCCGCGTCTCGCTTGTCTTTATACTGCGGATCATTATAGAGGTCACCCACCATCACCTGCAGGTTACCCTTGAAGAGTCCGGTACCAAAACCAATCAGCAACAGGGCGGCGAGCATCACCACAAGGGCAAAGGTATCACCTCCCAGGGGGACACTCAGCAGCAGATAGCCTGCGAACATGATAATGATTCCCGTAGTGACCATCTTGCCAAATCCGAACTTGTCGGCAAGCATACCACCGAACAACGGGAAGAAATAAACAAACATGAGGAACGCACTATAGATTGTTCCCGCAATAGCGGGTGAAAGTCCGTAGTTAGCCCTCAAAAACAAAGCGAACACTGCAAGCATGGTATAATAACCAAAGCGCTCTCCCGTATTGGCGAGAGCCAGTGCGAATAAACCTTTTGGCTGTCCTTCAAACATAATATTATTTTATTTTATCGTTTTTAGTTTTCACAATATCAAAGAGGTAGGTCGCCTTGATGACAATCTGTCCGAAATTCGACTTACCGAAGTAGTCACTCTTCGAGTTGCCAAAGATATTACCTAATCCATAATAATAGCGACCCTCCAGCATGAAATGCCCCACCTTCGGCACGGAGAACTCGATACCCGCACCACCGGCAATACCATAGTCGAACTTCTTCTCGACAGGCTTTGACTCCTGCTCGACGATACTCGATGAACGCTGTTCTGTCGGCTCTTCGCCATCAATAAGGTTGGTGGTGGTCGACTCGCTGAGGAAGATGCCCAACTGAGGACCTACCTGGAAGAAGCCCTGTAAGCCCTTGCGCTCCCTACCCCATCCCAGACGGGCAAAGAGCGGAATCTGCAAGTAAGTCATCTTACGCTGGTAATGAAGTGCCTCGGTAGAACCCTCATAATATAATGGCTGGTTCTCCATACCCTGTATTTTCTCTTTCCATCCCGTCTGCACAAGATTAACCTCGGCAACGATAGCACAGATACTCTTGAAATATTTCTCACAGGTATAACGGAGGGTGACACCCATCGTCATACCGCCCAGCATCGACTGTGGCACATCAGGTTGGAAACCGACATTACTCAACACATAACCACCATTGACACCCACGGCGAAGTCAGTGCGGTACTCTCCCACCTGCGCCTTGACGGCAAAAGAGATAAAGGATAGAAAAAGGACAAGAAGGTATTTCCTCATTTCTTCATTTGCATTATTCATTTCTCACTTCTCATTACTCATTTAGAAGTAAATCGGTTCTGTTCTACGTTCCGGCAAGTAATGCACGAACATCATGCTGCGGTTCTTCAATCCCCCGTTGCCTATCCGCTCGAAATGAAGAGGTGTCTGAATAGGGTTATAGCCTACCATACCGGCACCTCCCGAGAAGTTCTTGCCATAGATATGAATGCCCTTCAAGAGGAAGTAAGCATGATCGAAACCTGTGATGGCAAAGCGAGGCAGTGCATTAGACATCATGTCGCAATGGAAGTTCCAACGGTATTTCAACATGATACGCTCTGTCTGCGGTGACGAGAAATTGGTAAAGAAAGGAGCCGGGATATAGGTATCGAACTTATAGAAGTTCTCTAACTGATAACGAGTATACAGCATCCAGTCGGTATATCCGAAAACGCTGATCTGGAGTTCCGGATGCGAGAGACGCAGTCCGTTAAGCTTCGCCATTGCCGCATTGAGTTCCTTGGAACGCCCCGTATTCAGAATCACCATATTCCGCTTTGTCGTACTGAAAGAACTGAAGAAAGCCCCGTCGCTGGAGTTGAGGTTGGTAATCTTATATCCGACACCTTTCGTCTCTAACCGGCGGCGCAGTCCGAAGGTGAAGATTCCTTTCTGGCTGGTAGTGTCGTTACAGTCAATGAACACGGGATGTGTGTCACTGAAACGCTCCATGAAAAGGTTGATGACAGTCTCGTTCTGCTCCGTGGCAGGCTGGTATACCTGCATGATATTACGGTTGACGAGTACCTCATGACTATTGATAGAGAAAGGAATGAACACCCTGATATCATGCTGGGTGGCAAAATCGGCAAGAGGTTTCACCATCTTGGTATACAACGGTCCGATGATCACGTCACACTCAGCAGCCTTGGGGTCACGGAGAAAAGTATTGATATCCGTATCTTCCGCCACGTTCCATGCACGGATATCCGTAGAGATATTGTTGGCACGCAACGAGTCACACGCCATCAGGATACCGCGATAGTACTCCAGCATGCGCTTGCCGTCACCATTGACCTTATGAAGGGGCAGCATGATACCCACCCGGATGGCACGCTGACGCACATCGACATCCGCAGGCTTCGCAGGAGCGACGGGCTGCTGGCTGCTTGCCGTCGGCTGATCGTTTTGAGGAGCCTGCGGCTGACTCTTTGGCCATGGGATATTGATATAGTCTCCTTTCTTCAGTTCATAACCTGGCGTGTTCATCTCTGGGTTGGCAGCAATCAGTTCTTGAATAGTGATGCCATACATACGGGAGATTCCGAAGATGGTCTCCTTCCGCTTTACCTTATGTTGCTCACGGAACTGAGGCTGTTGGGCGAGAGTTGTCTCCGTGGCAAGAACCAACAAGAGAGACAGTGCCACATATCGTAATATTTGCTTCATATTCTTGGTTTTTACACTTTTCGCCTACAAAATTACGAAAAATCGAGTGCAGAACAAAAGAATTTTCGTAATTTTGCACAAATATTCGAATATGAAAAAGATTTTATATGCTTTTTGGTTGCTTTTAGCGCTCATGGCACTGCCTTCTTATGCGGTGATGGATGATGAGGAGGATGACGAGTTCACCGACAGCACGGGGACTGACAGCACAACGCTGCAGAAGAGCATCCTGGAGATGCCCAATGCCATATCACCCAATGGTGACGGCATCAACGACTTCTATCGTCCTAAGAAGGTGCAGAACATCGTGGAGTTCAAAGGGATGATCTTCAACCGATGGGGTACGTGTATCTACACATGGAACGACATCAACGGACATTGGGACGGCACCTACCGTGGCAAATACGTAAAGGATGGTGTCTACTTTGCACGCATCAGGGCAAAGGGTGGTGACGGACAGGTCTTTGACATCAAGAAGGATGTCAACGTCATGCGTAGATATAATCAGTTAACGGGGGAAGGCAATGGGCAGCAGTAACCAGAAAATCAACGTATGGGGTGCCAGAGTTCATAACCTGAAGAATGTGGACGTGGAGATACCACGCCACTCCCTGACGGTCATCACCGGACTCAGTGGCTCGGGTAAGTCGTCACTTGCCTTCGACACGATCTTCGCTGAGGGACAACGCCGCTATATAGAGACTTTCTCGGCATACGCCCGTAATTTCCTTGGTGGCATGGAGCGTCCCGACGTGGATAAGATAACGGGACTGTCACCTGTCATCAGCATCGAGCAGAAGACAACCAACAAGAATCCCCGCTCTACCGTGGGTACCACGACAGAGGTATATGACTATATGCGTCTGTTATATGCCCGTGCCGGTAAGGCTTACAGCTACATGACGGGTGAGCCGATGGTGAAATATACCGAGGAGAAGGTCATCGAGATGGTGACACACGACTATGCGGGCAAGAAAATCCTCATCCTTGCTCCCGTGGTGAGAAGCCGTAAGGGTCATTACCGGGAACTCTTCGAGAGCATGCGCCGCAAAGGCTACCTGCATGTCCGGGTGGATGGTGAGGTACTGGAGATTACCCGTGGCATGAAGGTTGACCGCTATAAGAACCACGATATTGAGGTGGTCATCGACCGCATTGCGGTAAAGGACAGTATTGATGACCGTCTCAAGAAATCCATTCAGATGGCGATGAAACAAGGTGAGGGTCTGCTCATGATCATGGATTATGAGACTGGTGCCGTGAAGCATTTCTCCAAGCGACTGATGTGCCCCACCACGGGTATCTCATACAGTGACCCTGCTCCTAACACCTTCTCGTTCAACTCCCCGCAGGGTGCCTGTCCCCGCTGTAAGGGCTTGGGCTATATCAACGAGATAGACTTGGAGAAGGTCATCCCAAACCGCAAGCTGTCTATCCACGAGGGTGCCATCGTCCCCTTGGGAAAATACAAGAACCAGATGATATTCTGGCAGATAGACGCTATCCTCCAGAAATACGAATGTACGGTAAAGACTGCCGTCAAGGATATCCCTGAGGAGGCGCTGAATGAGATTCTCTACGGCTCGCTGGAGACGATACGCATAGACAAGGAACTGGTACACACGTCGAGTGACTACTTCGTGTCGTTCGACGGTATCGTGAAATATCTGCGTAACGTCATGGAGAATGATGACAGCAGCAGCGGACAGAAATGGGCTGACCAGTTTCTTGCTGAGTGTGAGTGTCCTGAATGCCATGGGCAACGGCTCCATCGCGAGGCTTTGTCCTACCGTATCTGGGATAAGAACATCTCAGAACTTGCCTCCATGGACCTCAACGAGCTTAGGGAATGGCTGGATGAGGTGGAACAGCACATGGACCACCAGCAACAGCAGATAGCCATGGAGATACTGAAGGAGATACGTACCCGACTCGACTTCCTGTTGGAGGTGGGACTCGACTACCTTGCCCTCAACCGCCAGTCGGCATCCCTGTCGGGCGGTGAGAGTCAGCGCATCCGTCTTGCCACACAGATCGGCTCGCAACTGGTGAACGTGCTGTATATCCTCGACGAACCGAGTATCGGACTGCACCAGCGGGACAACGACCGTCTCATCCGTTCCCTCAAGGAACTGCGTGACCTCGGCAATACCGTCATCGTGGTGGAGCATGACCGTGATATGATGCTCAATGCCGACTATATCGTGGACATCGGTCCGAAGGCTGGTCGGAAAGGTGGTGAGGTGGTGTTCCAAGGTACTGTCGACGAGATGATGAAGGCGAATACGATCACCGCACAATACCTCAGCGGTGAACGCAATATCGAGATACCGGCATCACGACGCAAGGGGAATGGCAAGAGTCTGTGGCTGCGGGGCTGCCGTGGCAATAACCTGAAGAATATCGACGTGGAGTTCCCTTTGGGTAAACTCATCGTCGTCACAGGAGTCAGCGGCTCGGGTAAGTCGACGCTTATCAACGAGACACTCTACCCTATCCTCTCCAAGCATTTCTACCGTTCCCTGCAACAGCCCATGCCCTATGACAGCATCGAGGGACTGGAATATATAGATAAGGTGGTGAATGTCGACCAGAGTCCTATCGGTCGCACCCCACGCTCGAACCCTGCCACCTATACGGGGGTCTTCTCGGATATCCGCTCTTTGTTCGTCAACCTCCCCGAGGCACAGATCCGTGGCTATAAGCCGGGACGCTTCTCCTTCAATGTGAAGGGGGGACGCTGTGAGACCTGCGGGGGTAATGGCTATAAGACCATCGAGATGAATTTCCTGCCTGACATACAGGTGCCGTGCGAGGAGTGTCATGGCAAACGCTATAACCGGGAGACCTTAGAGGTGCGCTTCAAGGGTAAGTCGATTGCCGACGTGCTGGACATGACCATCAACCAGGCGGTGGAGTTCTTCGAGAACGTCCCTGACATCCTGCGGAAGATCAAGACGATACAGGACGTGGGACTGGGGTATATCAAGCTCGGACAGCCTTCCACAACACTGAGTGGTGGGGAGAGCCAGCGTGTGAAACTCGCCACGGAGCTGTCGAAGAAGGACACGGGAAAGACGCTCTATATCCTCGACGAGCCGACAACGGGTCTGCACTTCGAGGACATCCGCATCCTCATGGACGTGCTGCAGAAGTTAGTAGACCGTGGCAATACCGTCATCGTCATCGAGCATAACCTCGATGTCATCAAACTCGCCGACCATATCATAGACATGGGACCGGAGGGCGGCCGCAACGGTGGTACTGTCCTCACCACGGGAACCCCTGAGGTGGTGGCGAAGAGCAAGAAAGGCTATACCCCCAAATTCCTTAAAGAGGAGTTGAAAAGGAAATAAACAATAAAAGGCTTCATTTACGAAGCCCCGACATCCTCCCCTCGAAGGTGCCGCCTTCGACCCGAGGAAGTGCCGCCTCCGACCTGAGGAAGTGCCGCCTTCGACCCGAGGAAGTGCCGCCTTCGTCTGTCACAAGAGAAACCTTCCATTGTAAACTAAGTCTCCTGTCATTGTAAATCAAATTAATTTGCAAAGTAAATCAAATTGAATTACTGAGTAAATCAAATTGAATTACCGAGTAAATCAAATTGATTTACAATTAAAGGAATGGTTTCCAACATTTGCTAACCTCCTTAGAGGCATCAAACGGAGTAGCTGATTACAACCCAAACTGATAACCGAGCGTGATCCAAAGGGAGTTCGTTTTCCACGAGTCCTCTACCTCTAACTCCTTATTACACATATTCATCACACCGATGTTATACCGCACATCAGCAACGAAATGC
>Ga0247608_10001384_pt1 | contig 33775 bp, 27 predicted proteins | sample 176DNAGHGlowgp2_FD_193490 | JGI IMG/M metagenome (GOLD analysis project Ga0247608, IMG submission 193490) | Sheep rumen microbial communities from Palmerston North, Manawatu-Wanganui, New Zealand - 1766 DNA GHGlow gp2 | ecosystem: Host-associated > Mammals > Digestive system > Stomach > Rumen ...
TCAGATCAAGCAGTGGGTCAGGGAGGAGAGACTTGCCTTCGGTGAGCAGTCCGTGCTTGGAATAGAGTGCGAGATCTGCGGTACCATGATAAAGACCGGACGTTTTTGCGAAAAGTGTAAGAATGATATAACCAGAGGACTTATCGACGCAGCGGGTCTTAACAAAAAGGCCGAGCCCGAGAAGAAGGCATCCCACAGAGAGGCCGCAAGGATGAGATTCCTCGACAGCAGTAACAGAGGCTGATCAAATATGCTGGATGAAAGCAGGATAAAACTGATGACCAGAATGGCGTCCTATGAGGACACGGAGGGCAGGAGATCCATTCCCATAGCCGGATATTTCCGCGGGGATTATGTGAGCCTGAACGTGGTAAAGACCGCCATAAGTGCTACCATCGCGTTTGTTCTGGTACTGGCTGTCTATGTGTATTACAATCTGGAGAATTTTATAGCCGATATCTATAAGTATGATCTTGAGAGTATGGGGAAAAGGATATTTTCCGTATATCTCGTGTATGTTGCGGCATTTACGGTTTTTTCCTTTTTCTTTTACACCTGGAAGTACAGCAAAGCGAAAAAAAGCATACAGGAGTACAGCCTGGCATTAAAGAAGCTGGATTCAATGTATGAGGAGGAGTAATTTTTAATTTTTTTAAGTCATGACTGGATTACTGGAGATCAGGGAATACCTGAAGGATATTTACGGAAAGTATGATATTTACATACTTCCCGTTCTCAAACTGATACTGGCTATAATCACTTTTGCGGTGATAGGTGCAAACGCCGGCTACATGAGCCGGCTGTCAAATCCGGCACTCATTCTGGTGCTGGCTCTTTTGTGTTCCTTTTTACCTGTGAATGTGCTGGTGGTGCTCGCAGCTCTTTATTCCGTGGCAAATATTTATGCGCTTTCAATGGAGTGCGCTGTGGTGGTGGCTGCGGTATTTCTGATCATGTTTCTCGTATATTTCAGATTTGCCCCTTCCGATGCTCTTGTACTGGTGCTGACTCCCATCTGTTTTCTGATGCACATACCCTATGCAGTGCCGCTTTGCTGCGGTCTGGCGGGGACTCCTGCCTCTGCCATATCCTGTGCCTGCGGCGTCGTGGTATATTATATTTTTGATTTTATCAAGGTCAATGAGACCGATATAGTGGCTCTGGATTCGGAGACCACCGTCACCAGACTCAGATTCGTGGTGGACGGACTTTTGTCAAACAAGGGCATGCTGGTCATGGCTGCAGCCTTTGCCATCACGGTCATAGTCGTATATGTAATACGCAGGCTTGCCGTGGATCATGCCTGGACCATAGCCATAATGGCAGGATTTTTCGCTTCCATGATAGCAGTCCTTGCAGGGGATATGTCAGTGGGGGTCACCGTTTCCATAGGTGGAGTGATCCTGGGAGGCCTGGTTTCACTGGCCTTGGCCTTTGTTCTTAAGTTTTTCGTATTTTCGGTGGATTATACCCGCACGGAGCGTCTTCAGTTTGAGGATGATGAATATTATTACTATGTGAAGGCCGTACCCAAGGTTACCTTGTCCGTTCCCGAAAAGACGGTCAAAAAGATAAGCCAGCACTCCGGTGAAGACAGGACAGTCAGGGAAAACAGGGAGCCTAAGGAGGCAAAGGATTATCCCGTGTTCAATCAGGCAAGGCTTGATGATTCGGGTTATCCCGGGGCCGCAAGGCGACGTCAGGCACCTGCCAGATCTTCCCAGGCGCAGAGCCTGGTATCGGGCCAGAGGCCCGCAGGGGTAAGGAGAGAATCCACCCTTCCCAGAGACAGGCGTATAGTTCAGCAAAAGCCCGCTGACGGAAGCATAAATTATGGCAGGAGCAACTCCGGTGCAACCCCGGCCCGAAGCGCCGTGTCACCCCAGGGACAGCGTCCGGTAGCCCCTCAGGGTCAGCGCCCGGCATCAATGGGACAGCGCCCCACGGCGCCTCAGGGACATCGCACCACAGCCCCTCAGGGTCCCAGACAGGGTCAGCCACGCAGCGGTGGTAACGGTATCAACTACGGCAGACCCCCGGTGCGTAATACGGATGATACCAGGGTGATCAGGAAAAGACCGGAAGAATAATAATTACATGTAGCAGGTGGATGATTTGGAACGTATTGTCACATTTGTGGAAACCTATTTAAGTACCTCTGCTCTCCCTAAGATCGAGTGGACTGATATCATAGAGATACTTATAATAGCGTATCTGGTTTACAGGATTTTGATATGGGCAAAGGATACCAGGGCCTGGTCCTTAGTGAAAGGCCTTGTGGTTATCTTTGTCTTTCTTTTTATGGCTGTATTGCTCCAGATGAACACCATTTTGTGGATAGTGAAAAACGCATCAATGGTGGCTATCATGGCCCTCGTCATAGTGTTCCAGCCGGAGCTGAGGCATGCGCTGGAGAGTATAGGACGTGGTAATGTGCTATCAAGCTTTCTGCCACAGGATGATTCCCGTCATTTGGATATGGATTTTACCGAAAAGACGGTCAATGAGATCAGCAAGGCCTGTTTTGAGATGGGCAGAGCCAAGACCGGAGCCCTCATAGTGGTGGCCAGGGCCGATTCCCTGGCGGACTATACCAGGACCGGCATTGATGTGGATGCACTGGTCACCAGCCAGCTTCTGATCAACATTTTTGAGCATAATACCCCGCTTCATGACGGAGCGGTCATAATAAAGGGAAACCGTATAGTGTCAGCCACTTGTTATCTGCCTCTTTCGGATAACATGGCTCTTTCAAAGGCCCTGGGTACCAGACACAGGGCGGGCGTGGGCATATCCGAGACTACGGACTCCATCACCGTGATCGTCTCCGAGGAGACGGGCAGGGTATCCGTGGCCATGAAGGGAAAGCTTTACGGTAATGTGAATCCCGATGACCTGCGGGAAAAGCTTCAGGCTGCCATAGTCAAGCCTCAGAAGGATGAGAAGAAGTTCTTCTGGAAGAAGCAAAGGAGGGACAATGAAGGATAAATTTATCGCCTTTTGGACCCATAATACGCTGCTTAAGTTTTTGTCTCTGGTGGTGGCATTCATACTCTGGCTCATTGTGGTAAACTATGATGATCCCACCGTGACCAAGACATATTCTTCCATACCCGTGGAGTTTCTAAACCCCGACGTGCTGACAGATAACGGCAAGGTATATGATATCGTGGATGATTCGGGGATGGTCTCTGTACAGGTAAAGGCCAAGCGTTCCGTTCAGAACCTTTTAAGCCGCGACGATTTCAAGGCTACGGCGGACCTGGGCAAGCTATTCCCGGACAATACGGTGCCCGTGGAGGTTAAGGCCGTCAGATTTGCGGACAGGATAGATGCAGTGACCTTAAAGGGAAAGGGCAGCATCGCTCTTGTTATAGATGATTTCAAGGAACGTCAGTTTAATATACAGGTTGAGACCACCGGGGATATCTATGAGGGATATATGGTAGGCAACGTATCCCTGGACAAGAACGTGGTAAAGGTGTCGGGCCCCATGACCAAGGTGGACCAGGTATCTACAGCAAGCGTGACCGTGGACGTGGGAGGCATGACACAGGATATTTCCACTACCGAAGATATCATCCTCTATGATGAAAACGGCCAGCAGATCTTCAACCAGGATATTACCTTAAGCCGAACCTCTGTCGGTGTAAATGTCCAGATCTGGAAGGTAAAGACTCTGCCGGTGACCTATGGCTATCAGGGAGAGCCTGCCGGCGGTTATGGTCTCACGGGAGTGCTGAGCTGTGATCCCGAAATGGTCCAGGTGGCAGGCGTGGCCTCTGTGATAGATGAGGCCACCAGTCTGGTGATCCCTTCATCGGCTGTGGATATCACAGGATCCACCTCCGATAAAAAGGTGGTCATAAATCTGGAGGATTATCTGGAAAGCGGTATAATTCTCACTGATGATAATAAGACTGCCACAGTCACTGTCGGTATTTCGGCTCTTCAGTCGAAGATGATGGAGGTCCCCACAGCTAATATCCAGGTGCTCAATACACCTGAGGGCATGGTTTCCACCCTGGGAGGACTGGGTGAAGTGACCGCTGTGGAACTGACCGGTCTGGGACCTGCTTTTGACAGCCTTGACGCTGCAAAACTAACCGGTTTTGTGGATGTTTTGAGTATATATAATCCGGAGGAAGGGGAACCGGCTCCCGGAATTTATGAGACTGATGTGTACTTTAATCTCCCCGAGGGCGTGAAGGCCTCTGCTGTGAAGGCACAGTTGATCGTCAGAAATGAGGATGCTCCTGATGAACAGGATGAGTAAGAATACGGAAGCATGGCGTCGCCTTTACATGCTTGTGGGCGAAGCCGTGCTTGTGGCATTTCATGTGCTTTTGATATATATCATTTTGCACTACGTATACAATAATGATTTCAGGACCCAGCTCTATGCCAGGGGTCATATTCTGGTACTGGGTATTTATACCGTGATCTATATAGGTTTCGGTCAGCTTTTCGGCGGGCTTCTGATCGGCAGCCGCAGGCCCGGGGAAGTCATGTTCTCCGAGCTGTTTACGGCCTGCTTTTCGAATGCGGTCTTTTATCTCATCGTCATGATGTACTCCTTCAGTTTCCCTACTCTCGTGCCGCTTACCGGGGCTACTGTACTTCAGCTTTTATTTTCCGCCTTCTGGATAAACCTGAGCGGTACTTTGTATAAGCGCCTGTTCATACCCTATCAGGTGCTGCTGATATATGACGGTGACGCCACGGACAGCTTTGTCAGGAAACTGGAGCAGAGGAAGGACCAGCTCACGGTCACGGATTCCATCTGCGCCACAGCTCCCACAGAGGAGATATACCGTAAGATAGACAATGTACATACCGTTATAATCTGGGATCTGGAAGTGACCCGGAGAAATACCATTTTTAAGTACTGCTATGAGAATTCGAAGCGCATATATACGGCTCCGAAGCTGTCCGATATCATCTTCACCGGCTCATCTTCGGTCCACATGTTTGATACGCCGCTGCTTCTGACACAGGGCTCTCCCATAGGCTATGAGCAGAGGGTGATCAAGCGGCTTATAGATGTGGTGCTGTCCATAGTGCTATTGATACTCACTTCGCCCATCATGCTGCTTACGGCCATAGCCATAAAGCTTCAGGATAGGGGACCGGTCCTTTATAAGCAGGTGCGCTGTACCAAGAACAACAGGGAATTTAAGATCCTCAAGTTCAGGAGTATGGTGGTGGATGCCGAAAAAATGGGTATTCAGCTGGCTAAGCAAAAAGATGACCGTATCACTCCGGTGGGGCGTTTCATAAGGGCGGTGAGGATAGATGAACTGCCCCAGCTTATAAATGTGCTTAAGGGCGAGATGTCCTTTGTGGGTCCCAGGCCCGAAAGACCGGAGCTTATCAGAAAATATACCCAGGATATGCCTGAGTTTGCCTACAGGACAAAGGTACAGGCCGGTATCACGGGATATGCCCAGCTTTATGGCAAATATAATACCCGACCCTATGATAAGCTTAAGCTGGATCTGCACTACATTGAGAATTATTCGCTCTGGCTTGATTTTAAACTGATGATACTCACGGTCAAGATACTCTTTACCCCCGAGAGCACCGAGGGGGTGGAAGATGATGAAGCTGTCGTTTAATATAACAGCATACTACTGATAAGGTGTTTTTTATGTATGATGGATTGGTCAGTGTCATAATACCCGTTCATAATGCGGAAAGGTTTATAGAGGATACCATAGCCTCGGTCAAAAGCCAGAGCTATGAGAACTGGGAAGTCATCCTGGTGGATGATGCTTCCGAGGACGGGAGCGTAAGGGTCATTGAAAAATATCTTGATGATCCCCGTTTCAGACTGGTATCCCTGGAGAAAAAGAGCGGCCCCGCCAATGCGAGGAACGCCGGTCTAAACGCGGCAAAGGGCAGGTTTATAGCTTTTCTGGATGCGGATGACATCTGGTTTCCGGATAAGCTCTCCGTCCAGCTTCAGTTTATGGAAGAGCATGACTGTCCTTTTTCTTTTACCTCCTACGAATATGCGACTCCCGACGGCGTGGGCGTGGCCAAGATAGTGAGGGTGCCCGCAAGGATCACCTACAGAGAGGCCATAAAGAATACGACGATATTTACCAGTACCGTGATCTTTGACAGGGATAAGCTGGATGAATCCCTGATGAGGATGCCTGATGTGCCGTCAGAGGATTCTGCCACCTGGTGGCAGGTTCTGAGAAGCGGTATCACGGGATACGGGCTGACGGAGCCCAAGACTTTGTACCGGCGTTCTGATGGGACGCTGTCCTCAAACAAGATAACAGCCATAAAGAGAGTGTGGAATCTGTATCGCAATGTGGAACATTTCAATGTGTTCTACAGTGCCTATTGCTTCTTCTTTTACGCTGTCAATGCAGTCTTCAGACGTTTGTAGGAGTGGACGGTATGGGTGTCTGTGTATTGCTGTCCGCCATGCATCTTGAGGATCATTCCCTGCTGGAGGAGCTCAATATAAAAAGCGATGCGGTGGTGATAAACCAGTGCGATAAAAATGAGGTCCGGGATATTAAGGAAGGCGGCAGGCGTATCCTTTTTCTGTCCGTAAGGGACAGGGGACTTTCAAAGAGCAGGAACGAGGCCATCAGGCAGTCGGATGCCGGAGGCTTTGGCGATGTGTGCATATTCTGCGACAATGACTGTGTGTATGAGGAAGGGGCGGCCTCACAGATAGAGGCGGCCTTCGACAGGAATCCCCAGGCGGATATAATCGTGTTTTTTATAAAAAGGCCCGAGAAAAGTGAGCCCGTTCTTAAAAAGGAGGGGCCTCTTTCATATATTGGGGCCATCAAGATATTTTCACCGGAGATAGCCTTCAGAAGAAGCTCCCTTATGGACAGGGGCCTTTTTATGGATGAGGATTTCGGGGCCGGCGCCAGGTATATGATGGGTGAAGAAAATATTTTTTTGTTCAAGGCCAAACAGATGGGCTTAAAGGTGGTCTATGTGCCCCTTCAGATAGCTCATCTTAAGGAAAATGAGTCCACCTGGTTTAAGGGCTATACCGATGATTATTTTAAATCCAGGGGAGCAGGATATCGCGCTATGGCGGGCAGGCTCTCCTTTTTGCTGATATGGCAGTTTGCCATCAGGAAGTATTCGCTATACAAAGCTGACAACGGTTTTTGGCGGGCACTCAGGATGATGGATGCGGGTGTGAGGGAATATGAAGATATTTGTAGTCGGCGATCATAAAACAGGAACAGGTCCGGCTAACGCCACAGCCTCCCTGCTTAAGGCCATGCCTGAGGATACCCTTTATCTTAAGAGTACCAGTAAGGCGGCGAGGCTTTTTGAGATCATAACAGGGGTTCCTTCCTGCGACCTTGTATTTTTGTCAGGACATTCAAAGCAGAATCTCTGGGCCATAAAGCTGGCCCGTATATTTAAAAAGCCTGTATTTTTTTGGATGCACGGCTGTGTGGAATATGAAAATGAGATAAATGAAGAGCCCGATGAAGACATGGCCCGTGTGGAAAGGCAGGTTTTAGAGCAAAGCGACAGGATACTGGCGGTTTCCCCGTCCTTTGAAGCCTGGCTCAAGGACAGATATCCTTCCTATAAAGGGAAGATCGGTTGTCTTCAAAACGGCATAGATACGTCATTTTTTGCAGGCTTCAAAAATGAAGGACAAAAGAAACCCGAAGAAGGTACACCTGTAAGGATCCTCTGTGTCGGAGGAGGCATGAAGCGAAAGCGGATCGCAAGGGTCTGCGAAGCTGTGGATATGCTCAATGAAGATGGTATTACCTGCACGCTTGACATAATCGGGGCAAAGGGGGTGGATTCGGATCTTATAGAAAACAGTGCCCATGCGTCCTATAGGGGGCTTGTAAGCCCCAAAGAGGCGGGAGAACTCATGAAGCAGTCCGATCTTTTTGTCCAGAATTCCTGCTTTGAAACCTTTGGCCTGGCGCCGCTTGAGGCCCTTACCGCAGGCTGTGACGTACTTTTTTCAAGGCAGACCGGCGCCCTTTGCGTATTTGATGAAGGAAGCCTTACGGACACGGACCTTATAGAGGATACGGAAGATTCGCGGCATATCGCCGACAGGATAGTACATATAATTGAAGAACATAATCATGACCGTCTGATCGCCGGGATAGATATGCAAAAGAATTCCTGGGAGAATACGGTAAAAAGGCTTTTTGAGATGGCCGGAAAGGAAAACTGATTTGCAGACTTTGAATGTGGCACAGGAGGGGTTTAAATATCTGTGGCTGTGTCTTCGCGAATACAGCGGAGGCTATGGTTATTTTATCCTTTACCTTCTGGCCCTTTCATACATTATCATAAAGGGAAACGAGACTGAAAAGGCGGTGTTCGTACCTCAGAGCATATTACTGGCGCTGACGGTATATAACCCCTTTTTCCCCATGCTCTTGAACAGGATATTTGACGTAAATAATGAGTATTACAGGTTCTTCTGGATCACTCCCGTGGTCATACTCCTGTCCTATGTGATGGCAAAGCTCTGTTTTGGGCAGGTCAAAACTCCCACCCTGTTTTTTGCTCTTATTGCAGTTTTTTCCCTTGTCATTATCGCCGGCGGTCGTTTTCTTTATAAAGACGGATATATAAAGTCTCCCAACGTATACAAGATGCCCACGGAGATCCCCCACATCGCCAACATGATACATGATGATGCAAAAGGACGTTATGAAGGAGATTATTATCCAAGGGCCATCTGTGAATTCGATTATGAAATGTGCCTTCGCCAGTATGATGCCTCCATCATGCTCACCTGCTCCAGAGAAGAGTACCTTCGCGCCGTGACGGGACAGCTAGGCACACAGGATGTGGAAAGCGAAGAAGAGTATTATCCCCGCGTTCTTGCCGTGATGGTAAATAACTGGTATATAGAACCCAAGGAATTTAAGAAAGGTCTTGAAAAAACCGGCACGGAGTACGTATGCGCCAGCACCGCAAACACCGATCTGTGTGATTACCTAAAGGAGCGCTGCGACCTGAGAGTAGTCGGAATGAGCGCCAACCACACCCTGTTCCACTACGAACTGCAGGAATCCGAAGGCTGGACCCTCCCCGACTACCGGGACGTGTGGGAGAATTATTAAGAAAATTTTGGAAAAGATCCTTCGACTAAAGCCTCAGGATGACAGAGTGAGATTTTAATATATTAATTAATATAAAAGTTCATCCCGCGCAGGCAAAGAGTCCATCCCGCGCAGGCAGGCAGACTAAGGAGGATTCTCCTGACGGAGAATCTTTGAAGTCCCTCAAAGCCGGGACTGGCTCTCCCGATCAGAGATCGGGAGCAGATTTGAAGCGAGTTGGTTTTCTGTCTGAGCGTAAAAGTCTGCCGCCGTTGCAGGCAAAATGTACATCCTGCGCAGGCAAAGAATAGGCAAATAATACTACGAGGTAAATCATGGAAGAAAAAAGCTACATCATCAGCAGATTACTGCAAGGGAAATTCACCCTTATCGCCGAGATCGGCGTTAACTACTACGACATAGCCCGCGAGCGCGCCATAACCCCCATGGAAGCCGCAAAGCTCATGATAGACGAAGCCGCCCATGCCGGCATCCATGCGGTCAAATTCCAGACCTACAGGGCACAGACCCTGGCCGCGGCAGATTCTCCGTCCTACTGGGACCTGACCGAGGAGAGCACCAGATCCCAAAGGGAACTCTTCAAGAAATTCGATTTCTTCGGCTATCCCGAGTATCTGGAATTATCCGCCCATGCCAAAGCGGCAGGTATAGAGTTTCTCTCCACTCCCTTTGATTTTGAAAGTGCCGACTATCTCAACGAGATGATGGAGGTATATAAGATATCCTCCTCCGATCTTTCAAATATACCCTTTATCGAGCATCAGGCTAAAAAGGATAAGCCCATACTCCTTTCCACGGGAGCCTCAAACCTTCCGGAGATAGAGAGGGCAGTGGATACCATACGAAAGTTTAATGAACGGCCTCTGGCCCTGCTGCATTGTGTGCTCCAGTATCCTACCCACATAGAAAACGCGAATCTGAACAAGATAATCTCCCTAAAGGAGCAGTTCCCCGATCTGATCATCGGATACTCGGACCATACCAAGCCCACACCCGAGTTTGAGGTCATAACCACAGCCTATAATCTGGGGGCTCTGTGTGTGGAAAAGCACTTCACCTTGGATAAGACACTTAAGGGTAACGACCATTACCATGCCATGGATCCCGATGATGCAAGGCAGATCCTTTCACGTATAGAACATATGGATGTCATAAGAGGAAGCTATGAGCTTTCCTGTCTTGAATGTGAAAGCGCGGCCAGGGAAAACGCCCGCAGATCCATAGTCACGGCGGTGGATATAGCTGCAGGTACGGTGATCACGGAGCAGATGCTCACCTTTAAAAGACCAGGAAAAGGTATAAGCCCTGACCGCATGGAAGAGGTGTGCGGCAAGGTTGCGGCCGTGGATCTTAAAGAGGATACTATACTCATGGAGGATATGCTTAAGGAAGCTGTGGAAGAGGATATGTGACAGCTTCCCGGACAGTTTGTGATATGTCGGATAATAAGGTCATAAAAAGCGGACTATGGTACATAGTTTCGAATATAATGATAAGAGCGGTGGGGATAATCACCTCCCCCATATATACCCGACTCCTTTTGCCCGAGGAAAAGGCCCTGGCGGACAATTTTAACGCCTATATCAGTATATTTACCACGGTTACCTGCCTGTGTCTCATCTATTCCGTGGGCAGGGCAAAGCTTGATTTTCCCGACACCTTTGATTCATATATGTCTTCGATACAGACGCTTTCGTCTGCCTTTGGCATGGTGGTCCTTGTCATAGCCATGATAAATGTGGGCCGCTTGTCGTCTCTGATGCAGTATACCAGGTTTGAGATCTTTCTGATGTTCTTTTATCTGGTGGTCTTTCCATCCATTGATTATATGCAGTATAAATACCGGTTCGAGTATAAATACCGGGAAAACATACTCATATCCGTCATAATCTGCGTGGTGACGGTGATCCTGTCCATCGCCCTCATACTGGCCATGCCCTTTGATAAATCCCTGGCCAAGATACTGGGTACGGTGCTTCCCTCCCTGACTGTAGGACTTTGGTGTTATATTACATTGCTTAAACGTGGCAGGGTATTGTATAATAAAGAGTATTGGTTTTATGCCCTTAAGATAGGACTGCCCATGATACCCCACGGTCTGGCCCTTGTGATCTTAAATAAGATAGACTCACTGATGATAATGAACTACTGTGGGAAGCATGACGGCGGTATCTATACCACGGGCTATTCCATAGCCGTCCTTTTGTCCGTGGTGACCAACGCCATAGGACAGGCGTACCTGCCCTGGTTTAATGAAAAACTCCACGCAGGCAGCAGAAAGGTCATACGCGATAACAATATCCTGCTCATGGCAGCGGGCTGCGTTATGACCCTTGCATTTATCACCGTGGGGCCTGAAGCCATAAAGCTTTTGACTGCCCCCGCATACCATGCATGTATGTATGTGCTCCCGCCGGTGGCCATAGGCACCCTGTGCCAGTACTTTTACACGAATTATGTAAACCTGGAACTATATCATAAAAAGACTGCCCTCATAGCGGTGAATTCCATAATCGCCGCTGTGGCCAACGTGATCCTGAACTACATCTTTATCAGGAAATACGGATACCTGGCAGCTGCTTATACCACGGTGGCAGGATATCTGATACTGATGATGCTCCACTGCTTCTGCACCAGAGTACTGCTTAAGGAAAAACTATACGCCGACCTGCTCTATTTTGTCATGCTGACGGTCACAGGTGCTATCGGCATCGCACTGCTGCCCTTGTATGAAAGGCCCTTCATGCGATACGCTGTTATGGCGGCCCTTCTGGGACTTATATGCGCCGCATTCAGACGACAGATCGCACTCTATGGCGGCATGATATTAAAAAAGATCCTTCGGCAAAAGCCTCAGGATGACTGAACAATGTCATTCTGAGCGTAAAGGGGTCGCCGTTGCAGGCAAAGACCTGATCATGAATTCTTGAAGATACATATTGTGCTCCCCGTCAGGAAGGGTTCAAAAGAAAAAATCGAATACCCCGTGCAGGTAAAGAGTTAATCATAAATATATTAAGGTGAGATTATGAAAATACTAATTGTGATCCCCGCCAGGGGAGGTTCAAAGAGAATACCCAGAAAGAATGTCCGCATCATGTGCGGCAGACCCCTCATCCAGTATTCACTGGATAACGCCCTCTCCCTCTCGCAAAAGTACGAGACGGACGTAGTGGTCTCCACCGATGACGAAGAAGTGGAAAACATAGCCGGAAAGCGACAGGGCATAAGAGTCCTGAAACGCCCCGAGGAGCTGGCCAGGGACAGTATCACCCTGGATCCCGTCATCTATGACGCCCTCTGCAGGGTGGAAGAGGAAAAGGGCTTTAAGTACGATCTGGTCCTCACCATGCAGGCTACGTCTCCCACCCTCAAGAAGGAGACCCTGCTGGCGGCAGTGGAGGAGTTTATCGCCGGTGATCTGGATACCATGATATCCGTGGTGAACAGGACTCACTTATCCTGGAAGGAAGAGAACGGTAAAATCGTAAAGAATTATGAAAAGCGCCTTAATTCCCAGGAACTTCCCAAGAATTTTCAGGAGACCGGAGGCTTTCTCCTATCAAGGAGAACTGTTGTTAACCGAGACTCCAGGATAGGGGAAAAGGTGGGAGTATATGAGATAGACTCCTTTGAGGCAGTGGATATCGACACCGAGGAAGACTGGATAGTGGCAGAGGCCATCCTGAGGAGAAAGAGGATACTCTTCAGGACTGTGGGACAGCAGAAACTGGGCATGGGACATATTTACAGATGTCTGACCCTGGCCTATAAGCTGATAGGACATGAGCTTTTGTTTGTGACGGACGAGGAGAGCACCCTGGGCATCCAGAAGCTCAAGGAGAGCTTCTTCCCCATGAAGGTGATAAAGGATGAGGGGCAGTTCGAGCAGATCCTTTGCGAATATCGTCCTGATATAGTGGTGAATGATATTCTGGATACCGAAGCTGCATATATGCAGATGGTGAAGCGTTATGCCCCCAGAGTGGTCAACTTTGAAGATGAGGGTACCGGTGCTCCCTATGCGGATGCAGTGATCAACGCTCTCTACGAGCATGGGACGCGCCAGAAGACAAACGTGTATGAAGGCTTCAAGTATTTCTGTATCAGGGATGAATTTTTGGAGGAGCCTCCCAAGGAGTTTTCCACCGAGGTTAAAAATGTGATGATAATCTTTGGCGGAGCCGATCCTGCGGACCTTACAGGCAAGCTTTATCGGATATGCATGATGCTCCATGAGGCCAGAGAAGAAGTGGAATTCCACTTTATTACGGGCTTTGCCTACGGGAAAAAGGATGAGGTGGTGTCCATTCCCGAAAAGAACATATTTGTCCACCATGATGTGAAGAGAGTCTCCCAGTACATGGGAAGGGCCGATCTGGCCATCACTTCCCAGGGACGTACCATATACGAGCTGGCCAGCATGGGTGTTCCCGCCATAGTGATGGCTCAGAACGAAAGGGAGGCCGAGCATGTCTTTGCGGGCATCCAGAACGGTTTCATCAACCTGGGACTGGGAGAGAGATGTGATGCGGGAACGATAATGAAGACTATGGTGTGGATCATGGATACCCCCAATGTGCGCAGGGAGATGAGACAGCTTCAACTGTCCCGTGAGTTCGCAAAGGGGCAGGATCGTGTCATAGCGCTGATACTGGGAGCCGAGTGATGGTACTTACGGATCGTAAAAGGGTATTTTTCATAAATGTGACCTGTGGCTACGGTTCCACGGGCAGGATAGTGACCGGTATATATGAGACGCTGGAGGAGATGGACTGTGTGTGCATGGCAGCCTACGGCAGGGGCAATGCGCCAAAGGGCTATAATACCTATCGCATAGGTGATGACACCGGAGTGTACATCCACGGTATAGCCAGCCGTATCACCGACAGACAGGGCTTTTATTCCACCCATGCCACCAGGGAACTCATCAGGCGGATAGAGAAATTTGATCCCGACGTGATACATCTTCACAACATCCACGGATATTATCTGAACGTTAAGGTTCTGTTTGAATATCTCAAAAAATGCGGCAGGAAGATAATCTGGACCCTGCATGACTGCTGGTCATTCACGGGACACTGTACCCACTTTGAGTATATAGGCTGCATGAAATGGCAGAACGGCTGCGGAAACTGTGAACAGCTGCGGGAATATCCGGGCTCCTGGATAGCAGATTCATCCGCAAAGAATTTAAGGCAGAAGAGGGAGCTGTTTTCGAATGTGCCGGATATGGTCCTGGTCACTCCCTCCAAATGGTTGAAGAGTAAGGTACAGTCCTCCTTTATGTCGCAGTATCCCGTCACCGTCATACCTACGGGGATAGATCTTGAGGTGTTTACTCCCTCGCCTTCCGATATAAGGGCACGGTACGGCATAGGTGAGGATAAGTATCTTATATTGGGCGTGGCCAATCCCTGGAGGGACCGTAAGGGCCTGGATGAGTTTAAGCGCTTATCAAGGATACTGCCGGATAAATACAAGATAGTGATGGTGGGACTTAAGCCCCGTCAGGCGGCGACCCTGCCCCCTGAGATCATTTCCCTGCCCCGCACCGACAGCATAAAGGAAATGGCCCGGTGGTACAGTGCCGCGGATGTGTATGTGAACCTGACGCTGGAGGATACATTTCCCACTACGAATATAGAGGCTCTGGCCTGCGGTACTCCCGTAGTTACCTATAAGTCCGGGGGAAGTCCCGAGAGCATAACCGATAAATGCGGTATAGCGGTGTCAAGGAGCAATATAAGCGCCGTGGCCGCGGCCATAGATGTGATCGTTTCAAAGGGCGATCTGACGGACGCGTGTGTCAGAAGGGCTTCCATATACGGAAGCTATGAGCGTTTCGGTCAGTATTATGATGAGGTCTATGAAAAGATTCTGTTATAGATTCCAAAAATCCATACTGTTTTTCATGATGATGCTGCTCTACATAGGCAACTATGTGGTCTTTTTCGCCCTTTTGGGCCTTAAGAACAAGCAGCTTCTGAATCTCTCCAGAACTTCGGTGGTCATCACCTTTTCCTGGATCATAGTCACCTGCCTTTTGACCTCCATATACGGAAGCTATGACGTGGGTATCCGTAAATCAAGACCCATCATCACCTCCGTCACCTTGACTACTTTGATAAATGATGTTTCGTCATATCTGCTTCTCAACATCATGAACCGTAATGATGACAATAATAAGACCTTCAAAATAGAATTTATCGGGATCTTCATGTGCATCGTCATCATCCATATCATATGGATAACCCTGCTCACCAGGGCGGGCAACGGCTTTTATTTCCTGGTGAATGAGCCCGAGGATACCCTGGTGGTACTTAACGATATGTCCCAGGAGGAGTTCATGCGGCGCATAGTGGGGGTCTTCCACAAAAGATATAAGATCACACAGGTGATCGAGGATACATCACCACTGGTTGAAGAAGAGATATCAAAGTCAAAGACCGTATTTTTATATAATCTGCCCATGGTGCGCAGGATGGAGCTCATCGATCTGTGCTTCAGAAAAAAGAAGAATGTATATTTTAATCCCCAGATATACGATATCCTGATCCAGACCTCCATGCAGTCTCTGTTTGACGACGTGACCTTCCTGGCTTCCAGGCAGAATACCATGACCTTTGAGCAGAGGATCATCAAGAGGCTCATGGATATAGGCGTATCCCTTTTCGCCCTTATCATAACCTCTCCCATATTTGTGATAGCCGGGATAATGATAAAGGCAAATGATGGCGGTCCCGTATTTTTCAGACAGAAGAGGGCTACCATAAACGGTAATACCTTTACCATTTACAAGTTCCGCACCATGAAGACGGATTCGGGTAACCGATCGGTAACCCAGGATGACGACAGGATCACTTCCGTGGGAAAGGTGCTCAGAAAGTACAGGCTGGATGAACTGCCCCAGTTCATCAATATCTTAAAAGGCGAGATGTCCCTGGTGGGCCCCAGACCTGAGATGTTGGAAAATGTGGAAAAGTATACCAGTCAGATGCCTGAGTTCAGATACAGGCTCAGGATGAAGGCGGGACTCACCGGTTACGCCCAGATAGTGGGCAAGTATAATACCACCCCGGCGGACAAGCTGGTGCTGGATCTGTATTATATAGAGACCTTCAGCATACTGAGGGATATCTCTCTTTTGTTCCAGACAGTGCTGGTTTTGTTAAAGGCCGATGACTCAACCGAAGGATTTAAGAAATGAACATATTATTTGTCACACAGTTTTTTTATCCCGAAAATTTCAGAATAAACGACCTGGCGGTGCGCCTCATGCAAAAAGGCCACTCGGTGACGGTGCTCACCGGTATTCCCAATTATCCCGGAGGGGATTTTTATGAAGGCTACGGCCTGTTTGGCAAAAGGTACGAGCTCATGGACGGCGTCAGGATAGTGAGAGTCCCGGTCATCCCCAGGAAAAAGGGCTTTGCTTTTCTTTCGCTGAATTATCTCAGCTTCATTATATCGGGCTGCCTTAAGGCACTTTTTATGAAGGTGGATGATTTTGACATAATCTATGCTTTCGGGACCTCTCCCATAACCCAGGCCCTTCCCGCCCTGGTGGTGAAGAAACGCACCGGGTGCAGGGTGATCCTCAATGTCCAGGATCTGTGGCCCGATAATGTGACTGCCATAACGGGGCTTAAAAACCCTTTCTGTCTCTTCTGGCTCGGAGAGATGGTGGATTTCATCTATAACCGCTGCGACCTGATACTGGGCACCTCGAAGAGCTTTGTAAGGGCCATCAAGTCAAGGCACTCCCTTAAGGAGAAGCGTAAGGTCACCTTCTGGCCACAGTATTCCGTGGTGGAAAGATCCCTTGAAAAGAGACGGGATCTTCTTAAAGAGGGCGTATTTCATGTGGTATTTACGGGAAATGTGGGTCAGGGCCAGGGCCTTGATACTGCCATAAGGGCAGCTAAGCTTCTTAAGAAGAAATATGAAGGCAGGCTCTGTTTTGACATAGTCGGAGACGGACGGCACAGAGAGGCTCTTGAAAAACTGGCGAGGGAACTTTCGGTGCTTGGGAATAAACCGGATGTTTATGATGGAACAGGGATGGTGGTCTTCCACGGGAGCTTTCCCGAGGAGGAGATCCCGGCCATATTAAATACCGCCGACGCCGCCCTTCTGATCCTCAAGGATGATGATATATTCAAAAGGACCATACCCGCGAAGCTCCAGACCTATCTGGCCTGTGCCTGTCCCGTGGTGGCCTGTGCCAAGGGTGAGACCCGTAAGATCATAGAGGATAACGGCATAGGCATATGCAGCAGGGAAGCCTTCCCCTCGGATCTGGCAGACGCCGTGGAAAAGATGATGTGTGAGGGAGAGAAAGGCAGACGTCTCATGAGCCAGAGAGCTTTGAGACTCTCAAAGGAGATGTTTGATGCAGATGCTCTCATAAGCGAACTGGAGTATTACATGGAGCGCCTGTCATGATCATCACCTTTTTTTCGAATTATTATAACCATCATCAGGCTGCGCTGTGCAGGAGCCTTAGCGAAATACAGGATGTGGAATTCTACTTTGTGGAAACCGAGCCCATGGAAGCTTTCAGGAAGGAAATGGGCTGGGGAAATATAAACAGGCCGGATTATGTGATAAGCGCCTACGAAAATGAAGAGAAAAAGGATCTGGCCCTTCATCTGTCACAGGTTTCGGATGCGGTGATCGTAGGTTCCGCTCCCGAGTGGTATGTGGAAAAGAGGATACAAAGGAACGATCTGACCTTCAGATATACGGAAAGGCCCATGAAGGAAGGGTGGATCAAGATGTTCATCCCCAGGCTCGGCCTTAAGTTTTACCGTATCCATTATAAAAACAGGGATAAAAACCTGTATCTGCTGGGGGCCAGCGCCTTTGCGGCAGCGGATTATGCCATATTGCATTCCTATCCCGGCAAATGCCTTAAATTCGGTTATTTTCCCGAGGGCGAGAAGCTGTCCATGGAAGAGCTTTCGGGGATGAAAAAGAAGGAAGGCCCCCTTTCCATATTGTGGACAGGCAGGTTTTTGAAACTGAAAAGGGCGGATCTTCTGATAAAGGCACTTAAGATACTTTCCGACAAAGGACTTGAATTCACCGCCACCTTAGTGGGAGACGGTCCCGAAAAGGACAGGATCAAGGCGCTTGCTTCATCCTGTAAGCTTGATGACAGGGTGACCTTTTCGGAATTTGTGAAGCCGCATGAGGTAAGACAGATGATGAGATGCTCCGACATATATGTGATGACCAGCAACCATCTGGAAGGCTGGGGCTCCGTCATCTATGAGGCCCTGTCCGAGGGCTGTGCCGTGGCTGCAAGCCATGCCTGCGGCTGTACGAACTGGCTGGTAGTGCCTGGTGAGACAGGCCTGGTGTTTAAAAGCGGTGACCATGTAAGCCTGGCGGATAAGCTGGAGAGATTCATAACCGATGATGACCTTATGAAGCGCTGTCAGAGGGGGGCAAAGGAGCAGATGGAAAAGCTCTGGAATCCCGAAGTGGCCGCAGAAAGAATAGCAGAGTTTACCCGGCGATACAAGGCGGGAGAGGAGGTCTTCATATATGAGGACGGCCCCTTAAGCCCGGCCGGTATCCTTAAGAATAACTGGTTTGATGACTGAGAATAAAAAGAAAATCTTATACCTGCTGGAATATCCCCTGGATCTGCCGGGGGGAGCCCAGATGTCCACCCAGAGCCTTTGCGCCTCTCTCATGGGCAGCAATTATGAGCCTGTGGTGGTGTGTCCCCATCTGCTAAAACCGGATTCCGTTTTCCCCTACAGGGTCATTACTTACCCTATGGGCAAAAACAGGATACTTAACCTGATAAAGAGGATCTTGTACTTTGAAAAGACGGTAAAGGATGAGGCACCGGATATCGTGCACATACAGATGCCCGAGTCTCTTATAACCTACGGATTCTGCTCTGTGGGCAGGAAGAAAAAGCGTCCGGCCCTTATTTTTACGGACAGGGGACTGTTCTACGGATATAGGGCTCATTCCATGTTTTTGATGAAAAGAGCCTTAAGGCGCGCCGACCTTTTGCTGGTGACCACGGATTATAATAAAAAAATGTGGGAAAAGGGGACGGATATAAGGCCCATAGAGAAGATAGCCAATACCATAAGCTCTGCTTTCACCTTTTATGATGACAGTATCAGAAAGCAAAAGGATGAAAAAAAGAACGGTCTTCTGACTCTGGGGCTTGCAGGCCGTATCTGTGAGGAAAAGGACTGGCCATTTGCGGTAAAGCTGATCGAAAGAATGGCAGGTGAGGGTCTTGAGTTCAGGGTGGATATGGTACTGTCCACTTTCGAGGAAAAGGATGCCGAGATGGTGGAGATGATAAAAAGTACCCTGACAAAGGTTCTTGGCGACAGACTCACCATCAACATGGACTTTACCCAGCAGCAGATGCAGGAGTATTATTACGGAGTGGATATATTCCTTATGACCTCCGTGTTTGAATCCTTTGGCAAGGCGGCGGTGGAAGCCATGAGCAGGAAATGTGCAGTCCTGTCCACTGATGTGGGAGGCCTGTCGGAGGTAGTGGGTAAGGAAGATAACCTGTATACGAAAGAGGATCCCTCAAGGGCTGTGGAATATGTTAAAAAATGCATTACGGACAGGGACTTTCTTAAAAAGGAACAGGAGTATTTCCTTAACAGGTACAGGGATAATTTTTCCATAGAAACCTGCCTTACGGAACACCTTAAGGTTTATGACAATATACTCTCCGGACATTGATATAAGAGCAACCGATACACTGGCAATATATGGATAATAAAAACGATAAAAACAAAGTGGATTCTCCGCTGCAGGGGTTCTTAAGATATTTCTACGGTAACTTTGTAGTGCTGCTTCTGGGCTTTGTGTCCATTCCTTTAATAACAAGAGTTATGTCAAATGAGCAGTACGGCAGGACCGGAATGTTTACCAGCGCAGTGACCATCCTTTACATTTTTGCTATCCTGGGAATGGATCAGACCTATATCAGATATTATTATCAGAAGGGGGTGGATCGAAGGGAACTGATGTTGAGATGCCTTCTGCCTTCCCTGGGAATAGTGTCCGTGATATGTATAGTTTATGCACTGTTATCTAATTATGCCAATGACTTTCTCTTCGGAAGCAGAGGCTGGGATCTCACCCTGCTGGTTATAGCATATACTGTTATTTCCGTTTTTGAGAGATTCCTTTTTCTGGACATCAGGATGTCCCAGAACGGCAGATTGTATTCCAATCTGAATATTCTGTCGAAGGTTATTTATATAACCCTGATTATTTTATTTGCCCGTATCATGGGGGATGATTTCAGGGTTGTGATGTGGGCCATGACCCTTTCCCTCGGCTTAATAACGATTGGTATTTTAATTCGTTATCTGGCCATCAATTTTGACGGAAAAATTGCAAAAGGCGATATTGAGCGGTTGAGTCAAAAAGAGCTTATACGCTACGGAGCCCCGTTTATACTGGTTCTTCTGCTTGAATGGCTTCTTTCATCCTGTGACAAATGGTCCATCAGGATCTGGTCGGACTACGGTGAGCTGGGCATATATAATTCGGCCATGAACATCATGTCCATCCTCCTGACCTTCAAGGCAACCTTCGTGGCCTTCTGGTCACCGGTGGCCATGCAGAAATATGAAAACGATACCTATGAAAACTGTGTTGACTTTTTTAAAAAGGCTTTCAACGTCACTCGGTTTTTATGCATCGCGGCAGGCATAGGCTTGATTTTGTTACGGGGTGTTATCGTATTGGTCCTGGGACCGGACTACAGGGGGGCGGTGCAGGTGATCCCCTTCCTGACCCTGATGCCGGTGTTCTCGATTCTCTTCGAGATCACGAATCAGGGAATCAAGTTCAAGAAGCTTAACCACTATTTAAATTACGCCTCGTTATTTGCCATCGTGGTTAACATTTCCGGGAATGCACTTTTGGTTCCACTCTACGGAGGAAAGGGTGCCGCCATTTCCACGGGAATTACATATCTAATGTATTTTGCCATCGGGACCTTTTTTTCTAACAGGTGTTATGAAGTGGGCTATGATGGAAAGAAGACCATGGTGATGGGAGCCATCCTTCTTATATATGCCTGTGTGGCTTCGATCTTAGAGCCCTCCTGGCAGGATGCCCTGGCAGGACTTCTGGCCCTGGGACTTGTACTGCTGACGGACAGACAGACCTTCACCCTGTGTATCGGCCAGCTTATGCAGATGTTAAATAAATTTAAAGTGAACAGGAGTTAACTTATGCCTGAAAAGGGAATAAAAAGAGTATATGAAATATGCAGGCTTTCGGTTCTGACCCTTGTCTGCCTTGTCTTTTCCATAGCCAGTCTCATATATAATAATAATGCACTGTCGAAGATCTTTCCCGTGCGTCTTTTTACCGACCAGCACATCTATCAGGATGAGGACTATTTAAATAAGGAAAGACCGGATGCCTATTTAAGGGAGCTTATCAGATACAAGTCGGTTTACGTGCCCTATGATGTGAAGCTCTATGAATACTACAATCCCATCAGGGATGAGAATGAACGAGGCTCCGGTTTCGTGAGACGCTATTATACCGAAAATAACTATACCAGATACTTTAAGGAGTATTCAAAGACCTGTACGACGGATGCATCTCTTCCCATGAACGAGGCGGTGGGAGAGGTCATGGAGGCTCATAGGGGGGATTTCAACGATCTGGGCATAGCCAATGACATGCTCAGATATACCTTCCTTCTTAACAAGGAGCATTCGAAAGAAACCAAGTATTTCTGGTATTCCTGGTATTATTACAGCTTTGCGCAGGAGGAAAGTTATTTTCCCCATGTGTACGTCAAGATGGATGAGGTCGCCGATGCGGATGAACTGGTGGCCATCTGGGATGAGGGCGAGAATCTGTATGTTACCACCAGAAGTGATTACGAGAACAGTCTGAAGGGCGTTTTCGGGGAGATAAAGTAAAATGACCAGAGAGTTCTTTTATATGATGAATCAGATATTCTGTATCATATTCCTCTACATGAGCGGATATTTTTTTCTTCGCATTCTGGAGGATGTTACCATCAAGTGGCAGAATAAGCGTTATAATACCAATCTTAAAAAACATGCAAAGCATTCCCATTCAAGGGCCAGGTGGAGATTTGTCCTGTCCTTTCCCATCGGACTGTCACTCTGGGCCCTGATCGGATTTTTCCTGCTGGTGCTGTCCATTCCCTATACTTATGGGACCATAGTACTGACCTATGGTATCATATATATGTCCTTACTTTATATGTATATAGATACCAGAAAGGATTTCATCATGCCCCGGGATGTAAAGATGAATCTGGCCATGCAGCTGGTGATAGTATTTACGGTGGCGCTGGTGTGCTGCAGCGGTCTTTTGCCCATAAGCATATCCAACGATTCCTATTATTATTATTCCGTCTTTCCCCAGACCATAGTAAAGGAAGGTTTTTATCAAAGATGCTATGATGTGTTCCTTACCGATGTGGGACAGGCTTCGGCCGTTATAGGTACCCTTCCCTGGTTCTTCGGCTTTGAGAATACTTACGGCATCCAGCTGTTCTTAGGCTTTGACCTGGCGGCTGTCTACGGTGTGACCATATATGAGAATGTATATAAATATATGCCCGGTAAGGCTGATGTAAAGTTTAAGAAAAGGTCGGTGGCTCTGTTATTGTCGCTGATCTCAGTATTGGTGTTCATCAGCTCCACCTGCTTTTACGTCATGACCAGATGGTCTCTTGCCAATATTTATTTTATGACCTACTTTTTCATCATCTTTGCCCTGACCATAAGGCTATCCCACGGCGAGGATGTGCTGACCAGAAGGGACAGGGCTCTGATCACCATCTTTATGGCGATGCTGTCCATACTGCGCATGGAGGGAGGGATGTTTGCAGGACTTCTCATCTTGTGTGCCTGCGCCCTTGACATACCGAAGAAGGTGCTGCTTAAGAATTATACCCTTCCTTTATTTGCCACCCAGATCCCCTATTACATAGTGGTGTTCGGCATATTGAGGGTGAATCCCCTTTACAGTTTCCTTCGGACCTCAAATATCATAGTCATGCTGGTATTCTTACTCATTATCTTGGTTTATATTGCGTATATCAGAGATAAGTTCTTTAAGGACCGGGGCCTTTTGTATGCGGTCTTGCTGCTTTTGGGGCTTCTGGCAGGAAATGTGCTGATATGTTTTATCAGCACGGAAAGATATATAGGAAACCTGAGATTCTTCAGGAACAATCTGATACATTCAAACGGCTGGGGATATTTTGTAATACTCTTTGTGGTGCTCATTGTCTGTCTGCCCTGGGGGAAGAATCTCTTTAAGGGAACGCTTTTTCCTCTTACCTTTGATATAGGATATGTATTTTTTACCGTGGCTCTTTGCTGGGCCAGGGACGGTACCTTAAGAGAGGGTATAGGTGATTCGGGAAACAGGGTGCTCATGCAGATAGTTCCCTTTGTGATGTATACCTTCACCTTCATGCTGGTGAGAAAAAGATCCGAGTCGGCGGAGTAGCGGATGGAAAACAGTATCTATCTTCATATACCCTTTTGTGTCAGAAAATGCGATTACTGTGACTTTTTATCCTTTCCGGGATCACTTTGCCCTGATGATATAAAAGCCGCCTATGTCGACGCCCTGATAAGGGAGATAAAACTGATGCCAAAGGCTGCGGACAGGATATCCACCGTATATATAGGCGGAGGGACTCCCAGTCTTCTGGAGCCTTCATATATGGACAGGATAATGACAACCCTTCATGAGGAGTATGACATAAGTCATGACGCCGAGATTAGTATGGAGGTGAATCCCGGGACTGTGGACATGAAAAAGCTGGGCATATTAAGGCGCCTGGGGATAAACAGGCTGTCCATGGGAGTTCAGTCCTTTGATGACAGGGAACTTAAGCTTTTGGGGCGGATCCATGATTCATCCGATGCGAAAAGGTGCTACGAAGATGCCAGAAAAGCCGGGTTTACAAATGTTAACATAGACCTTATGATACACATTCCGGGTCAGAGCACAGGCAGTCTTAAAAAGACTCTTGAGCTGGTAAGACAGCTTGCCCCCGAGCATTTGTCCTGCTACAGTCTTATAATAGAAGAAGGTACCCCCTTTTATGACAGGTATTCGCAAAGACCCATGGACGAAGATACGGAAGCCAAGATGGATGTCCTTATGAGAGAAGAACTCAAAGCCATGGGCTATGGGCGCTATGAGATCTCCAACTGGGCCCTGGAAGGCTTTGAATGCAGACATAATCTGGGCTGTTGGCACAGAGATCCCTATCGTGGTTACGGTCTTGGAGCCGCAAGTCTGTACAGGGATATGGATGGGAAGGAATACAGATTCACCGGCGAAAGAGATCTTCAGGTTTACATAACAAAGATGCAGGCTTTAAATCCCGGGGATGATCCTGACATGGGAGAGCCCCTGACTCAAAAAGATCGGATGGAAGAGTTCATGTTCCTGGGGCTCAGATGTATAAAGGGGATATCTTCCCTGGAATTTAAAAATGTATTCAAAAAAAGCATGGAGGAAGTATACGGAACTGTCCTTGACAGATATCTGGCCATGGAGCTTATGGAAAAAGACGGGGACAGATATTTTCTCACCTTAAAGGGACTTGATGTGTCCAATGTGATATTGGCGGACTTTTTATTATGAAAGAAAACAGGCCTTTTGGCTCAATGATAAGAGAATATCTGCCCGTTCTTATGATATTGATGGGAGCTTTGGTCCTTATGTACAGAGCTTCCTGTTCTTTTTGCTACTCGGATGAGACCTTTTATTTTTCCACGACCCACAGATTCATATCGGGTGACAGCCCCTTTGTCCATGAGTGGTTTCCCACCCAGATGGTGAGCCTCATCCTCATGCCCTTTCAGGCGGCATACCGGCAGCTGACAGGTTCCTATGACGGCCTGATCCTTTATTTCAGAATACTCTATGTGGTTTATGAATCACTGGTGGCATTATTCATATTCAGGGTGATCAAAAAGCACAGCGGTGTTATTACCGCTGTCGTGGCGGCGCTGTTTTTTCAGTTTTATACCCATCTTAATATAGCCACCCTGTCCTATTATACCATTTCCGTCAGCATGCTCCTTATAGCGCTGCTCCTTATCTTTAGCGAATATGACGGGGATAAGTCGGAAAAGGGTTCAAAGGCGAGAAAAAGATCCGACCTTTTCCTTGTGCTGTCGGGAAGCGCCCTTTCCTTAAGCGTATTGTCCCTGCCCACTTTGGCGGCGGCCTATTTTATAGCAGTATTCTTTGTACTGGTCACATCCCTTTTCCTTAAAACCGAAGGGAAAAGGTTAAGGCGGGTACTTTTCCTGAATTTCTGCGGAATAGTACCGGTGGCGGTCCTGGTCCTTATCTATCTATATTTTGTGACGGGGATCGGCGGCATAGCGGACAATCTTACCTATATACTGTCTGATGAAGAGCATACCCAGGGACTTATCTATCCCTTTAAAAACTTCTTCCTGTCCGTCTTTGACGTATTTGGCAGGGAATATGTGGCGGCAGAACTGCTGCTTGCTCTTTTGGGACTCATCTATTCCTTCCGTGAAAAGTTAAAAGGTCTTATGCCCTTCTTGTGCCATCCCAAAGTAGATCCGCTTTATGTGAAGGGAATCCTCCTTTCTCTGGATGCGTTTTTGTATATGTATGCTGCGGAAAGAGGGGTCTGGCCCCATACGGGTTTTACCGGAACCATGCTTTGTCTATTTGCCCTGCCCCTTTTCATGGCTACGGAAAATGACCTTAAACAGGTGAAGCTGTTTTTTACCGTCTTTATCGGAGGCCTTGTTTTTTCCATGGTATTTTCTTATTCTTCCATGTGCGATCTTTATGTCATCAGCATAGGTCATAATCTGGCGGCGGTGGCGGGGATAGTTTTCTCCATGAGATTTATTGACGATCTGAGGCGCGTGTCTTTAAAAAAGGACGGCCTTGAGGAGTATTTTGGCATGATCAGCCCTTTTGTCCTGGCGATTGCGCTTTTTACCTGTGTCAGCTTAAGGCTTATCAATATCTACAGGGATGCGCCTTCTTCAATGCTTAAGTACAGGATAGATTCCGGAGTGGCAAAGGGGCTTTATACCACCTGTGAGCATAAGGCGGAATATGAAAGCCTTTTAAAGTGCATAAGAGAGAATACCGGTGATGATAGTGATACCGTTCTTTTTACAAAGCTCCTGCCCTGGGGATATCTGGAAAGTGAGGCAAAATGCGCTTCCTACACTACCTGGAGAGTACCTCTTTCCTCCGAAAGATTAAGGGAATATCATGAAGTCCATCCGGAGCGCATTCCAACGGTCATTATTTTACTGGATGACAATGTGGGCAGCTATGAGACCTGCGGCGATGTGGAGGCGGATCCCAGTCCAAATCTCAATGAGAAGGAAGGCTATGTATGGGAACTGATAAACGATCCCTCCTATGAGATGACCCGGTATGATCATTGTACGGTATACAAGGCTGTGAAATAGAAGCGTCTAAATTGCAGGGAAGATGTTCTTTTCCTTTTGAGCCAGTATCCGTCTGTCTAGTTCCAGCTTTTCCCAGCCCGGGGGAGGGAAACTGTCCCAGTCAAACTGTGCGGGATACAGACACAGCTTCAGCATTGGGGCCTTATATATGAGATCCTCATATTTTTTCAGATCGTACTCATCTATGAATCCGTAGACGAACAGCTTGCACAGGACATAGACAGGATTTCCCTTATGGGCTTTGGCCAGTTCGTTTTCATCCAGTTTTTCCATTTCGCGGTGCATCCGCTCCGATATGTCCTCATCATAGCGCAGTACGCCCGAAAAAATTGCATCCACCATGGCGTCATAGCTTATGTCGCTGCGGGTATTCTTAAGGTCATTCAACAAAAAGATCTGTGCATCCCGTTTGAGGCAGTAGAGGAGCTGGCCGAATATGCAGACTCTGATCTCGTAGGGGGCGTTTTGAGTCAGGGTGAAAAATTTGAGGAAGGTCCTGCTGTTCATGGTATAGACTGTGGACATGAAGCGGCTTGGTGTGAACAGGACCTTACCGAAATATTTGCTTTCATGCAAAAAGGAGATGAGGTTGTCTTCGCAGCCTGAGTTTCTGGCTTCTTCCAGTATCTTTGTCAGAAGCATGAAGACAAGGTCGTGGTTTTTGATCTTTTCAGTGGCACCCTGGCATTTTAGCACTGAGGCGGTGGCTTTGAAGACCTGCCTTTTAAGCTCCCGTTTTATGTCGGTGGTTTGGTCTTCGTTCCAGTTTGCGGATATCTCACGAAATATGTTCTCCAGATTTTCCATAAGTTATGTAACCTCCCCTTTGGATGTAAAAGGCCTTATATTACGGAAAAATAGTATCATTATGGTTGACATAATTTCCATTGTTGTATCACTACTTTACGTAGCATCACGGAGCGTGTTTACTACATAAAAGCCAATTTCGTGTCTGCCCTTGAAATGTTGTATGATTTATGAGAAAATAAATGGATTATGAATATACTCATCGTTTCACAGGAATATCCTCCCATAGGTGGCGGCGGATCCAACGCCTGCATGTTTTTAAAGAGCGAATACTTAAGGCGCGGCCATAAGGTGACTCTGGTCACTGCCCGTTTTAAGGATCAGCCCTTACATGAGCGACTGTCGGTCACAAACTTAAGTCTTGCGGCTGATGATCCCGAAGCTGCCATGGATATATACCGTGTCAGGTGTAAAAGAAAATATAAGGAACACTGTACTTTCACTGAGATGCTTGACTATGTGTTAAAGGCTATACCCGTCTGCTCGAAGCTGGTTAAAAAAGAGCATTTTGACGTCTGCATGGTATTTTTCGGCATTCCCGGAGGAGTGGCGGGCTGGTATCTTAAAAAGAGATATAAGCTTCCATACATAGTCAGGTTCGGAGGCGGGGACATACCCGGATTTCAGGAGCGGTTTAAGGCTGTATATAAGGTTCTGGGACCTTTTGTGAAGCAGATCTGGAAGGAGGCTTCGGGACTGGTGGCCAACAGTTCGGGTCTTCGGGATTTTGCTCTGAATTTCTGTGATAAATATAGGATCGATGTCATAACAAACGGCGTGGATGTGGCATCCTTCAGTCCCGGGCAAAGAGATGAGCATGACACTTCAAAGGAAGTGCGCCTCTTATTTGTTTCAAGGCTCATAGAAAGAAAAGGTCTTCAGTTTCTGATACCCCATCTTTCAAGGATAGAAAAAGAATGTGAACGGTCGGTAACACTAACGGTGGTGGGAGACGGACCTTACAGGGAAACCCTTGAAGATATGGCTCGCAGTGCAGGGGTTCAGGATAAGGTGTTTTTTGAAGGCCAGAGGGATAAAAAAGAGCTTCCCGGGTATTTTGCCCGTGCCGATATCTTTGTACTGCCCTCCATGAGGGAGGGAATGCCCAATGTGGTCCTGGAGGCCATGGCCGGAGGACTGCCCATAGTCATGAGCGCCTGCGAAGGCTCGAAGGAGCTGGTGGACGGCAACGGATATATCGCAGGAGATGACTTTGCGGCCACTCTCATTAAAGCCATAAATGAGGGAAAGCTTCGTGAAATGGGAGATTTAAGTAAAAAGAGAGCCGGGGAGATATTCTCCTGGGAAAATGTCGCCGAAAGATACCTGGAACTTATGGAACAGGCTATAGAGGAGAGATAATGAAAAGCGTATCGGTAGTAGTACCTGTATATAACGAAGAAGGAAATGTAAAGGAACTCCATGAGCAGATCCTGAGGACCTGTCTGGAGGCGGAGCTTGATTTTGAGATCATCTTTGTGGATGACGGCTCCACTGACGATACGGCCCTTATATGCAGGGAACTCACTCCTTTAAAACTCATAGAATTCAGAAAGAATTTCGGTCAGACCGCCGCCATGGATGCGGGCATCAAGGCCAGCACGAAGGATTACATAGTCACCATGGACGGGGATCTGCAGAATGATCCCGCGGAGATCCCTAATCTCATCAGATATCTGGAAGAGAATGATCTGGATGTGGTCTCGGGATGGAGGAAGCACAGGAAGGATTCTTTCTTAAAGAAGTTCACTTCAAGAGGAGCCAATCTGTTAAGGTCCATCATAGTCAAGGACGGTATACATGACAGCGGCTGTTCCCTTAAGATATATAAAAGAGAGTGCTTTAAGGGCGTCAATCTCTACGGCGAACAGCACCGTTTCATCCCTGCCCTTTTAAAGATCAAGGGCTTTAAAGTGGGAGAGATGGTGGTGAATCACAGACCCAGAGTGGCCGGAAAGACTAAGTACAACTGGCACCGCGCCATAAAGGGATTCGTGGATATGGTCTCCGTATGGTTCTGGAACAAATATGCCTCCAGGCCCCTTCACATCTTCGGCGGACTGGGCATGCTCTTCATGCTGCTGGGAGGCATCTGCGGCATCGAGACAGTGGTGATCTTTATAAAGGGCTATAAGCTGAACCGTTTTATCATGTGGCCCCTGATGACCATATTCTTCTGTATCATAGGGCTTCTGATGTTTGTGTTCGGTCTCATGAGCGAGATCATGATGAAGACTTACTACGGCGTCCACGTGGATATGCCATACAATATCAAGGAAGTGAGTGAACGGGATGAGATCCCCAAACTCCCCGAAAAAAAGTCAAAGGAAGAAAAGGCGGCAGATAAGAAAGCTCCACCGGATACAAAAGAACGCTCAGGTAAAAATGGAAAAAATAAAAAACGTCGTAAATAATTATTATCATTTTGTCTTTATAGGTCTGATACTTTTCTTCAGAGGGTTTTACCTTCTCAACGGCTGGGGACTGGGACATATGGCGGCGGATTCCAATTCATATCTTTATGCCGACCTGTCCATATCTGCCCTGGGAGGAAGGGTTCCGCTGTACCCTCTGTTTTTAAAGGTTTGCAGACGCATGGTGCGCTGGGATGAGTCCATGGCCTGCGCCGTGGCAGGCATACTTCAGCATATTTTGTCGCTCTTGGTGCTCATCCTTTTGTACAGGGTATTGCTGATCGTCACCCATATAAGGCTTCTGGCCTGGATCACGGTCCTGTTTTACGGCTGTAATGTGGCGCTTTTAAATTGGGACAGCGCCGTTATGAGCGAGTCTCTGGCCATAGATCTGGTCATAGTGTTCATCTATGTGACCGTCAGGTACTTAAAGAGCAGATCCGCCCTGTGGGGCTGTCTTTGCGTGCTGGTTTCGGTGGCAGCAGCCATGACGAAGCCCACCTGCGCCGTGCTCACGGGGGTCTGCATAGTGCTTGCGGCCATTCAGTTTTTCCGTTTTAAGCGTATGAGAAAGACTGTCATAAAGGTGTCGGTGGCCATACTCCTGGCGATACTTTTCTACATGGCCTACTGTGCCAATACCTACAGGAATTACGGAGTGTTCAATCTCACCAGGCTGGGCCCCAGACACAATCTGGTGACGGTGCTGGTGACGAGGAGTTATCTCAATTATCCGGACAAGGAGCTGGTGGATAAGATAGACGCCATAGTGAAGGCGGATGAGGCGGCCGGGATAAACATAAGACGTTATCCCACCACCAACAAGGTGATGGATCTTTTCGGAGACAGTGTAAAGGAAAAGAATCTGGCTCTGTCAAAGTTTAACAAATACTGCGCCAAAAGCGCCAGGTGGGACCATTTCATGTTCCACATCAATAACATAACCGATTACTGGGACACCCCTTATGAGAATACCGACTGGAAGCTTTGGGACTATGCCATAGAGTATTCCTCCTTTGAGCGTGGGGTATACTGGATCATGAAGAACATTTTTTCCTCCATGCACATATGGTTTTCCTTCCTTATGCTGGCGGTGACACTCATCATGAGCATATACACCCTCATCAGGGACAAGGACGTTCCCTGGTACTGGCTGGGGATGTGGGGGAGCATGACGGTGCTTTTGTATGCGGTATACAAAAATGCCTATGCATCCTTCTACAGGCATACGCTTTTTGTGCTGCCTTTTGTGTATATCAGCGTGGCTATGCTCCTGTCTGTGGGAGTCAGGATCATCATAAAAAAATACCTTAAAAAACAAAAAAACGACAGGGTTAATTCGTATAAAAATAAGCAGAGGTCTTAGCTGACTTTTGCGTTTTCAGATTTTGCTGTGGCGGCAGGCACGATTCCGTAAGATGAGTTTTTCCGAAGGAATGTTGATGCTACTTTGAAGCGCGGATTTTGGTGATATGGTCGGGTCGTCACTTCCATTGACCTGAAGTTTGCAATTCGGAGTGCCTCAGCAGTGTGAACGACTGATAACCATTCTGATCCGGGTAATGCATGCCCCGGAGAGGAAGCGCCGGATGGATGTCGACGGATTGATATCCGGCATGGCTTAAGGGAGTTTGCTCGGGCCTGCCTGCAAAGCTTTGATTGACCCCGGAGTTTACTGGCTCCGGTTTTTTTATGGGAAAAAGAGAAGAATGCTGTTTAATTCCATACAGTTTGCCGTTTTCTTTCCGATAGCGGTACTGGTCTATTTTATAATTCCATACAGATTCCGCAATATCTGGCTGCTTGTGACCAGCTATTTTTATTATATGTGCTGGAGGAAGGAGTACGCCCTTCTGATGCTCTCATCCACCCTCATAACCTACCTTAGCGCCCTGTTCATGGAAGGCAGATCCTTGGGCGCAAAAAAGGCGGCGGTGGCTGTGAGCTTTATCCTTAATCTTTCAATACTCGGGTTTTTCAAGTATTTTCATTTTTTCTTTGATTCCCTGGATTTTCTGGTGGATAAGGCGGGAGGCCATCTTGACAAGCCGGCCTTTGACGTACTATTGCCCGTGGGCATATCCTTTTACATCTTTCAGGCCCTGTCCTATACCATGGATGTATACAGAGGCGAGGTAAAGTGTGAGAAAAACTTCTTAAAATATGCACTCTTTGTCTCATTTTTCCCCCAGCTGGTGGCAGGCCCCATAGAGCGGTCAAAAAATTTGCTGTGCCAGTTTGACGAAAGGCATGAGTTTGAATATAAGAGAGTGAGGGACGGCCTCTTCAGGATGCTCTGGGGCTTCTTTTTAAAGCTGGTGCTGGTGGCAAGACTCAGTGTCATAGTGGATCTTATATACGGCAACAGCGCGGACTGTACCGGGTATCAGCTCATGCTGGGCACATTTTTCTTTGCCCTTCAGATATACTGTGATTTTTCGGGTTATTCGGAGATAGCCATAGGTGCCGCCAAGGTGCTGGGCTTTACCCTCATGGAAAATTTCAGGCAGCCCTTTTTCGCCACCTCCTGCAAGGAACTGTGGAACCGCTGGCACATATCCTTAAATACCTGGTTTAGGGATTATCTGTATTTCCCCCTGGGAGGCTCCAGAAAGGGCGCTTTTCGAAAGTATGTGAACCTGATGATAGTCTTTGCCGTGAGCGGACTGTGGCACGGAGCGGCCTGGACCTTTGTGGTATGGGGAGTGCTCTCAGGACTCTTTCAGGTTCTCGGGGATCTTTTGAGACCCTTAAGGAAAAGGCTTCGGGAATTTTTACATATCGGCGAAAAGAATCCCGTTCTGTATGTGCTTTCCGTCATCATGACCTTTATGTTTTTCTGTATTTCACTGGTGTTTTTCAGGTCCCAGTCCATGGAACAGGCGCTTTTTATCATGAAGAGCATTTTTTCGGCCTTTGATTTCGGCAGTGTGATCACCACCTCCCCCGCTTCTTTGGGGCTTGGGGTATTTCACCTTGCAATACTCATATTTTCACTTATAATACTATTTGCTGTTGATTTATATAAAGAAAAAGGATATATTTTTACGGGAATATTTGCCCGCCGTCCCCTTGTGAGATGGGGGTTTTACTATATGCTGGTGACACTTATCATCCTTTCCGCCAACTTCGGCGCGGAAGAGTTTATTTATTTTAGGTTCTGATCATGAAAAAGCCCACTTATTTTAGGAAAAATTTTACGCCCTCCCTTTATCTTTTGAATCAAAAGTTCAAGGGACAGAGCACCCCTTTGGATTATCTGAGGGTCATGAGGGACGGACTTATCCCGGGCAGGAGGCTTTATCCCAGGCTGGTGCTGGTGATGACCACCTTCTGTTCCCTTAAGTGCAGGGACTGCAACAATCTCATGGCACGTTATAAATGTCCCACCCATTATGAGGTAAAGGACCTGTTCTACGATCTGGAAGCGGTGCTTGACGGACTGGATACTCTGACTGAGCTTGAGCTCATCGGAGGTGAGCCCTTTATCTATCCCCATCTGGCTACGGTGATCAAAAAGGCCCTTGCCAATAAAAAGATAATGTTTGTGTCTCTCACCACCAACGGTACCGTGATACCTGATGAAAGGATGATGAAGCTTTTGTCCGATAAGAGGATCAGGGTGGAGATATCCGATTACGGCGTTAAGAGCCAGAAGATCGATGATCTGGCGGAGGCCTTTGACTATCACGGCGTCAGATACGACAGGAATCTGGACCTGTCCTGGGTGGCTCCCGGAGATGTGACTCCCAGGAATAAATCAAGGGAACAGCTGGCTGCGGAGTATCAGCAGTGCTTTTCCTTTAAATACTGCAATACCATTTTAAAGGGCCGGGTATATCATTGCAGCAGGGCTGCGCACCTTACGGATCTGGGATATATGGATCATCCTTCGGATTCCTATGACATACATAAGGTCAGGAGCCGCGCCGAAAAGAGGGATGCC
>Ga0247608_10001385_pt1 | contig 33760 bp, 29 predicted proteins | sample 176DNAGHGlowgp2_FD_193490 | JGI IMG/M metagenome (GOLD analysis project Ga0247608, IMG submission 193490) | Sheep rumen microbial communities from Palmerston North, Manawatu-Wanganui, New Zealand - 1766 DNA GHGlow gp2 | ecosystem: Host-associated > Mammals > Digestive system > Stomach > Rumen ...
GCTGAATCCAAAAAACTTATCATAACTCATCGTAATCCTGCACAATCCTGATGCGTGAGGCTAATGCCATAAGATAAACAGCTACAACTCAGCGATGAGAAAACCTCTATGAATTATACAGGTTAAAACATAATGCTATATGAAAAAGATTATTAACTTGATTTTCACCATGTTAGCAATGTGCAGCATGGGAGTACAGGGACAAGAAAAGACGGAAATGGTTTACCCGCAGGCGGAATGGTCGAAGGCTGGCGACATCCTGATGTACACACCAGGCCAGGAACTGTTTAATGGCGTCATTCACCCCTCTGCAGGACTGTTTGAGGATTACTTTGATGTGGATAAGGCGGCTGAGGAGCATCGCGGCTATATCCGTATGCTGGAAGCAAACGGTATACGTGTGCACACGATATATGACATCTTGGAAGAGGTGGGCATTGACAGCCTGAGGGCTTTGGCAGGAAAGGTGCTGGTGTACGATATCAGCAGCATACCTGATGAGGATGCCGAGAAGACGGAAGCCTATCGTCAGGAGGTGCTGCAGAAGATGAGCCGTAACGACTTGATACGCTGCATTCTCTTACAGCCAACGGTGAAACTGTCGAAGACGGACAACAATACGGGCTACGAGGCTCAGTATATCCAGAATCCGCTGATGAACCTTTATTTCACACGCGACCAAAGTATCACTACGCCACGTGGACACATCATCTGCAACATGAACAGTAAGCAGCGTGCGCCTGAGACGGAAATCATCAATCTCTGTTATGAGCATCTGGGCCTGAAACCCATCTTGCACGTTGCTGGTGATGGCCGATTGGAGGGTGGTGACTATATCCCCGCTGGCAACATATCGCTCATTGGCTGCGGCATGCGTACCAACGACGAGGGCATCCGTCAGCTGATAGAGGCTGATGCCTTCGGACATGACACCGTTGTGGTGGTTCGCGACCATAAACTATGGCAGATGCAGATGCACCTGGACACGCACTTCAACATCATCGACAAGGATCTCTGTACGATGGTGAGCAGCCGGTTGAATGCGCACCCAGGCGATCCGGAATACAACACCTGCGACATCTGGGCTCGGAAACCAGGAACCAAGGAATACGCGCTGTGGAAGCAGGATCAGCCTTTTGTGGAGTTTATTCGTGGACGGGGTTTCCAGATTATCCCGATAGACTATGATGACGAGATGCACTATGCCAACAACTTCCTCACCATCGCTCCACGCCACATCATGGCTGTAGGCGGACAGTCGGAAGAGTTGCAGCAGCGGTTCCGTGATGCAGGTGTCAACGTGGAGTGGATACCGTTGGAGAGTCTGATTGACGGCTATGGTGCTGCCCATTGTATGACGCAGGTGCTGCAGCGCGAGGCCTATAAGCCTGGAGAGGATCCAACAGGTGTACGAGGTGTGAATGCCCGTGCCGCCGAAGCCCAATCAGCCTATCGTCTGAATGGGATGGTCGCCAATGAAAACGATCGCGGCATCATCATTCAGAATGGCAAGAAGTCCATAAGGAAGGAGTAAAGGAAACCAGTTTCCGTCATCCGCAATACCATAATAAAATAGAGGGGCATCAAAATTCTGATGCCCCTCTATTGGTGTATATTGGTTTTTACTGCTTGTCGAGTTCGGCAAGATTCTCGGCAATCATCTCGTCGGTGACGGTGTAGTTCTGCAGGTCGCCCTTGATGTAAGCCTCGTAAGACGGCATATCGATGAGTCCGTGACCAGAGAGGTTGAAGAGGATGACCTTCTCCTCGCCCGTCTCTTTGCACTTCTTGGCCTCGCGGATGGTGGCTGCGATGGCGTGGGTGCTCTCAGGGGCAGGGATGATGCCTTCGGTGCGGGCAAAGAGCATACCAGCCTCGAAGGTCTCGAGCTGTGGGATGTCGACGCCGTGCATCAGTCCGTCCTTGATCAACTGTGAGATGATCATGCCGGCACCGTGGTAGCGCAGACCGCCGGCATGGATGTTCGAGGGCTTGAAGTTGTGGCCCAGGGTGTACATCGGCAGCAGCGGGGTGTAGCCAGCCTCGTCGCCGAAGTCGTAGCGGAACTGGCCGCGGGTGAGCTTAGGACAGCTGTCGGGCTCGGCAGCGATGAACTCAGTGGTCTTGCCGTCGAGCAGGTTGTGGCGCATGAAGGGGAAGGAGATGCCGCCGAAGTTGGAACCGCCGCCGAAGCAGCCGATCACGATGTCAGGGTATTCGCCTGCCATCTCCATCTGCTTTTCTGCCTCCAGGCCGATGATGGTCTGGTGGAGGCCTACATGGTTGAGCACGGAGCCGAGGGTGTATTTGCAGTTCGGCGTGGTGGTGGCGAGCTCGACGGCCTCGGAGATGGCTGTGCCAAGAGAACCTGAGTGCGTAGGATCCTTCGTCAGAATGTCCTTACCGGCACGGGTGGACATGGAGGGAGAACCCTCGACGACGGCCCCGAAGGTACGCATGATCGACGAGCGGTAGGGCTTCTGTTGCATGGTGATCTTCACTTGATAGACGGCGCAGTCGAGGCCATAGATCTTGGCTGCATACGAGAGGGCTGCACCCCATTGTCCGGCACCCGTCTCAGTGGTGACGTTGGTGGTGCCTTCCTGCTTGGCATAGTAGCACTGGGGCAGGGCAGAGTTGATCTTATGAGAGCCTAAGGGGTTGGTACTCTCGTTCTTGAAATAGATGTGGGCTGGTGTGCCGAGGGCCTCTTCGAGGGCATAGGCACGCACCAGAGGGGTGGAACGATAGTATTTGTACTTCTCGAGCACGTCTTCGGGGATGTCAATCCAACGGTGCTCGGTGTCGAGCTCCTGAACGCAACATTCGCGGGGGAAGATGTGTGCAAGGTCGTCAACGCCTAAAGGCTGCTTCGTTGCAGGATGGATGGGCGGCATGGGCTTGTTGGGCATGTCGGCCTGGATGTTGTACCACTGTGTTGGGATTTCACTCTCTTGGAGGATGAATTTTTTCTGTTTAGCCATAATTTTTGTTTGATGATTGGTTTTTATTTAACTTATTCTTAATCCTTATTATATATATATGAACTCTTCACTATGAACACACTAAAGGCTCTCCATGTACTCCTTGGGCTGCACGCCGAACTGTTTCTTGAAGCAGGTGGAGAAATAGCGGGGATCACGGAAACCCACCTTATAAGCAAGGTCGCTGACACGCAGTTTGGGGTCTTCCTCAGCCATGCGGCGGGCCTCCTTTAGGCGTATGTCGCGGATAAAACTCGAGACATTGAGACCCGTGATGGAGCGGAGTTTGTTGTAGACGGTAGATGAGCTGGCTCCCATGTCGGAGGCGAGGGCTTCGCGGTCGTATTCTTCGTCGGCGAGATGTTCGATTACCAGTTCGAGGGCGCGGTTGAGGAATATCTCGTCAGGTGTCTTCGGAGCGGCTACCTTTTGGCGGGTCTCTGCGGCACTCTCCTGACTATACTCCTTCTGGATGCGCTTGCGGTTTTCGATGATGTTGTCGATGTGCAGTTTGAGGTCGCCCAAGCGGAAGGGCTTGGTGAGGAATTCGTCGGCACCTATCCGTAGGGCCTCTTCTTCGTCTTCTTCCTGCGTCTTTGCTGTCAGTAGGATGATGGGCAGATGGTTGTAGTCGGGGTCGTTCTTCACAGCCGCAGTCAGTTCGTAGCCGTCCATCTCGGGCATCATCACGTCGGAGATGATGAGGTCGAGGTCTTTCTGGCGGATGATCTCGATGGCTTCAAGGCCGTTCTTTGCGACATAGACACGGTACGTGGGTCTCAGCAACTGTCGCATGAGCATGAGCAGCTCGACGTTGTCCTCTACGATAAGCAGGCGGTAGATGTCTTCGTCGGATTGTTCCAGAAGGTTATCTTCGTCGTTGTTCACATCGGGCACGAGGGCCTGGACGTCGATGATGGCATTCTTGGGAATACTCAAGTCTATCGTGTGTTTCTCGTCTATCTGTTCTGGCTGGAAGGATTCTTTGTTGATGGGCAGGGTGACGGTGAAGGTGGTGCCCTTTCCAATTTCGCTATCACACTTGATGGTGCCCCCATGCAGAAAGACAAGGTCGTGCGTCAGAGCCAGGCCAAGGCCTGTGCCGAGGGTCTTGTGGCGACGGTACTCACCGTCGTGGAAGCGCTGGAACAAGTGCTTCATCTGTTCAGGGGGAATGCCGTCGCCTGTGTCGCTCACCTCGATCCTGATGTGGTCGTAGGTCTTGTTGGTTTGGGCCTTGATGGTCACCTCCCCACCTTCGTTGGAATATTTGGCGGCATTCGACAACAGATTGTAGATGATTTTGTCGAGTTTGTCTGTGTCAATCCATCCCATCATGCTGCTTGGGACACAAGTGACGACGAATTTCTGCCGTTTTCTCGACAGTAAGGGCTCCAGGCATTCAGCAGTTTCGCGGATATACTTCATTACGTCACCTTGTGCAACGAGCAACTTGAGTTCTCCAGCCTCCGACTTGTTAGTCTCGAGTATCTGTTGGAGCAGGCGTACCATACGCTGGATGTTAAGCTGCATGAGGTCATAGTCGCGTGTATGGCTGGGTGCAACGTCGCGGAGTTTGTCTACGGATGCGGAAATGACAGTCAACGGTGTTAGCAGCTCATGGGTGATGTTGGTATAGATGGCACTCATCTGCAGTCTGCGGCGCAATCGCTGGCTCCGCAGGTAGAGATTCCGCCCTACGGAGAGGATAACAATGACGATTGCGAATACCGCAAATATAAGTAGAATGCGTGCGACCATGATAGATGATGGTTGTCAATCCTCTGCAAAAATAGTGCTTTTTTCTGAGAAACGGCATGATAATCATAAAAAACTTGTGATTTAGGGCCTGAAAATGTTTAATATCCGTGATTTTGTGTTTAAAATGCGTGAAATCACGGATTTCAAACATCAAAAAACGGTAATTCAACATGGTTTGGAAAAATTTGTTGTACTTTTGCATCAGAAAAAGATTTTAATGGTTAAGGTTTATGGTTGATTAATTTAGTTTTTTAAGTAAATAGGAAAAGGCTCGTTGTGAAACGGGCCTTTTCTTTATATATATAATATGTTCGCGTGAAAGAACGATTCTCGCTATTTCAGAAGCTCTTCGATCTGAGCCTCGATATTGGTGATCTTCTCTGTGGGCTCGAAGCGGGCCACTACCTGTCCCTTCTTGTTGATGAGGAACTTGGTGAAGTTCCATTTGATGTCGGGCTTCTGCTTATAGTCGGCATCAGCCTTGCTGAGCATATCGTCGAGAATGTGGGCGATGGGGTGCTCCATATCCCAACCGGCAAAGCCCTTCTCCCCCTGTAGGAACTTGTAGAGGGGGTCTGCGTCATCACCGTTTACCTTAATCTTCTTGAAACGTGGGAATTCCGTGCCGAAGTTCAGCTTGCAGAACTCGTGAATGCTCTCGTCTGTTCCGGGAGCCTGCTGTCCGAACTGGTTGCAGGGGAAATCGAGGATCTCGAAGCCCTGGGCGTGATACTTCTCGTAGAGTTTCTCCAATTCATCGTATTGCGGGGTAAACCCACACTTGGTAGCTGTGTTGACAATCAGCAACACCTCGTTGGCGTATTCCTTTAGGGAAACGTCCTTGCCTTTTCTGTCCTTGACAGTGAAGTCGTAAACTGTTTTCATATTCTATAAATTCGTATGGTGTTAAGTTCTGGCTACAAATTTACACATTTTCCGTGTTTCCACCAAATAATTGGCTAAAAAAAATGCGCTTAGGCATATGCAACTACCTAAGCGCAATTCTTTCGAAGAAATGTGTATGTTATTTCTTGGCGGCCTTACCGTAGCGGCTCATGAACTTATCAACACGTCCAGCGGTGTCGACGAGCTTGCTCTTACCAGTGTAGAACGGGTGAGATGAGCTGGAGATTTCTACTTTTACCACGGGGTAAGTTTCGCCTTCGAATTCCACTGTGTCGTTGGTCTTTGCTGTAGACTTCGAGAGGAACATATCGCCGTTGGACATGTCCTTAAACACGACGGGGCGATAGTTTTCGGGATGAATACCTTTTTTCATTTTGAGTTTAATATTAATAATGTAAATTGTTCAAATTCTCACTTTGGGCTGCAAAGGTACTGCTTTTTTTTGAACTTTGAGGGTTGAGCCATGAACTTTATGATTGCTATTAACGATTATTAACGGTGTAGACTCAAAAAAGTTGGATGTCCAAGTTTTATGTTCCAGTTTTTTTTGTATCTTTGTAGCCAATTAAAGTACAATAACTATGATTATTATCGGAATCGCAGGCGGTTCAGGTTCAGGCAAGACCACCGTCGTAAAGCGTATTGCCAAGGCTTTGCCGCCGCATTGTGCGGCCGTCATACCGCTTGACTCCTACTATAATGATACCACCAACCTGACGGATGAAGAGCGGAAGCAGATAAACTTCGATCACCCTGACGCCTTCGATTGGAAACTGCTGACCGAGCAGATCAAGATGCTGAGGAACGGTGAGGCCGTTGAGCAGCCAACTTATTCGTATGTGCTGTCTAATCGTCTGCCTGAGACCATCCATGTGGAGCCGAAGCCGGTCATCATTCTGGAGGGGATTATGACTCTGCACTATAAGAAGCTGCGTGACATGATGGACTTGAAGATCTATGTGGATACTGACAGCGACGTAAGACTGATTAGAAACATCCGCAGGGATGTGGTGGAGCGTGGCCGTACCGTCGACATGGTGCTTAACCATTATGAAAATGACGTGAAGCCCATGCACGAACAGTTTATCGAGCCCACGAAGAAATATGCAGACCTGATCATCCCCTGGGGACGCGAAAACAAGCGGGGCATTGATATCTTGAAAACTTATATCGAGCTCTTCTCGAAAGAGGTTAAAGAGGAAATGGGCAAGAAGTGAAAATCAGGGCGACCATGCCGTCGTCACTCGATAGAATCTGCTTTTTGTGAGTTTTCTTCTATCACCTCTGCCGTTATCTCCTCAGGTATCTCGTCCGCAACCTCTTCAGCCACAGTAATCTCCTGATTTTTCGCTAATTTGCGCTTGTCAGAGTGGAACTTCAGGGAGTTGATTAACTCCGTGACGCCATAGAGCAGCGTGCACCACCCAAGAATCAGCATGGCCACGCTGGCAGGATCCATTGGCCGTAGCATTACATAGATGCCAGTAATCAGGATGATGGAGGGGAAGACCCAGTATCCGAAGCCGATATGGCCGTATTTCCGTGCATTAATCAGATTCATGTATTGGTTGATAGCTCCCAGAATGAGCATACCGCCGATGATGTACATCAGGGCCGTGATGAATATGTTGGGTGTCAGCGCAAGGATAGCTCCCAAGATGATGCTTCCTACGCCGACGATGGGGAAGGTGGGAGGCTCTCCGGCTATGACATTTCCCTCCGCATCAGTAATTTTGTATTCAGATACATGCTTTCTGGCGTTGATATATACCACGAGCGAGATGACACCCGAGAGGAAGAACAGCACACCGATAGCAACTGTAATCCAAGTGACGGTGTTGTCTGGATATTTGATGAGCAAGATGCCAACAGCAATGGCGCAGATGGCACGGAAAACGGAACTCTGTAATATCTTCATAATACGTAATTATTCAATTTAACGCTGCAAATATACAAAAATATAGTGTAAATAGCAAATATTTCCGTATTTTTGCATAAAAATTAAGAGAATGAATACTATTTTATATCTTGTGAGACATGGGGAGACGGTAGATAATGCCTGCCAGCTGATGCAGGGGCAGACTCAAGGTGAACTGAATGAAAACGGTGTTCTTCAGGCCAAGGCACTTAGCGAGCAATGGAGGAATCGAGTGATTGATGCTGTCATTTCCAGTGACCTTAAGCGTGCTGTCGATACTGCTGCCGTCATTGCGGCTCCTCATGGGCTGGAGGTCATGACGACTTCTCTGTTGAGGGAGCGTGATTGGGGTGACTTTACTGGACGTTATATTCCCGATCTTAAGAATGAACCGTGGCCTGAAAATGTTGAGTCATTAGAAAACCTTCTTTCCCGGGCTGGCGAGTTCATCACCTATGTCAGACAGACATTTCCAGGAAAGAAGGTGCTGGCCGTTGGTCATGGCATCATCAATAAAGCCATCCAAGCCGTCCTTTATAATAAGTCAATGAGCGAGATTTTAAAGATGTCGAATGCGGAGGTCAGGGAACTGGTACTCTGACTTATCGGCGACCACCACCGCCATGAGAACCACCATGTGAACCGCCACCGAAATGACCGCCACCGTGGCTGCCACCGCCGCTGTGCGAACCACCGCTAAAACTTCCTCCGCTACGCGAACCACCGCTGAAGCTTCCACTACTGCGAGAACCCCCAAACGAACTGCTGCTGCGTGAACTGCCGAAGGAACTGCTACGAGAGCTACCCATAGAACTTCTGTTGTGCGAGTTGCCGAAAGAGCTGTGATTGTTACTGCGCTCAATGGTGCGACTTCCACGTTCAATGGTGCGACTTCCACGTTCGATGGTGCGGTTTCCACGCTCAATGGCACGATTATTGCGCTCAATGGTGCGGTTGTTACGCTCAATAGCACGATTGCTGCGTTCTACGGCTCTGTTGCTGCGCTCGAGGGCACGATTGTTGCGCTCAATGCTGCGGCTACCACGTTCGATTCCGTGGTGATCTCTGGAGCCAGTGATACGGGTGGAGCTGTGACGGTTGCCGCGGAAGTCACCACGATTCCAGCGGTCGTGCATGCCGAAGTGCTCTCTGTGAGGGGCACGGAAGTGGTTGCTGTGCCCGTGGTAGTAGCCTCGTCCGCCTACTCTGTGCCAGGCATGGGCACCATGATAGGTATTGTAGAAGTGAGGACGGCCGAAATAGAAGTAGTCACGATACGGATAGCGGGCATAGATACCGAAGTGCCAGTAACCAGCTTCCCAGTAAAGCGGACGATAGAAATAGGAAGCAGCGATAAAAGCATTCCACTGCCAGTCGAGGAGTATATAGCTCAAGTCCAGGTTGCGGCGCTCCCAGTAGGTTCCGAACACATCAGTACGGCTCGTGACTCCCATCAGGTAGTCGAGGTTGATTTCGTAGCATGCCTCATATTGCTCATCTGTCAGATTCAGCTCGTAGGCCATCTTGTCGGTCAGGAACAATGCCTCGTTACGGGCCTGCTCATAGCTCATGGCATTTGCTGGGACGGCTGCTGTCAGCAGCATCATCAGTGCGAAAAACATCTTCTTCATACTCGTATCTTTTTAAAGGGTTTGACAATTAATTTCTTGTTTACGCTGCAAAGGAACAACAAAAAACACTCATATGCAAAGGATTTTCCCTAAACCGGGAGGGGAAAATCCCTAAACAGTCTTCTTTTTCATTTTATTTTTGTACTTTTGCAGCGTCAAAAGAGCTTTTTAGCATTATGAGAATCTTTTTTTCAATCATATTATCATTAGTCTCGCAGCTGACGACTCAGGCGCAGGAGCGCTCTTTGTTTGATAGCCTTGCCTATCGCGCTGAAATGCAGGCAACCCTCTCGGGTGGCGACCATAATCCCCTGTGGCTCAATGCCAACAGGTATGGGTTGAGCTCGTTGAAGAATACGAATGGTTATCTGCGTGGTGCCATAGGACGGCCTTTGTCACTTGATGCTGGTCGTAAGTGGGGCATCGGCTATGGGCTCGACGTCGCCGTGGCCGCAGGATTCACTAGTAAACTGGTTGTGCATCAGGCTTTTGCTGAGGTACGATGGCTGAAAGGTACGCTGACCGTGGGTGCCAAGGAACAGCCGATGGAGCTGAAGAACCAGGAACTGAGTTCCGGTGCGCAGACCTTTGGTATCAATGCCCGTCCTGTGCCGCAGGTGAGACTTGCCCTGCCTGACTACTGGACTATTCCCCATACGAAGAACTGGCTGGCGTTGAAAGGTCATATCGCCTATGGCAAGACGACTGACGATGGCTGGCAGAAGGACTTTACCAGTCAGCACCACAAATATACCGAAGGTGCTTTGTATCATTCCAAGGCGGGGTATCTGAAGATTGGTAATCCTGAAGATGTTATCTTTTCTGTAGAGCTTGGAGTCGAGTTTGCCACCCAGTTTGGAGGCACATGCTATCGTTTCTATTCAGATGGATCACCTGATGATGTCGTCCATCAGGAAGGAGGGCTCAAAGGTATGCTGAGGGCATTGATACCGGGCGGAAAGGATACGGTAGACGATCTTTATACCGGTGGTGCAGGAAATAGTCTGGGCAGTTGGCTGGCACGTTTTAATTTCGATACAGACGAATGGGGCTTCAGCTTCTATGCCGATCATTTCTTTGAAGACCATTCTTCCATGCTCTTCATGGACTATGATGGATATGGCAAGGGTTCCGAGTGGAATGTCAAGAAAGAACGTCGTTATTTCCTTTACGCCTTGAAGGATATCCAGTTAGGGCTTGAGATCCGTTTCTTTGATGCTCCTTGGTTAAACAATATCCTGTTTGAGTATCTTCATTCCAAATACCAGAGCGGTCCTGTGTACCATGATCATGATGAGGTCATCTCTGACCATCTGGGGGGACAGGATAATTATTATAACCACAGCCTTTATACAGGTTGGCAGCATTGGGGGCAGGTCATGGGTAATCCGCTCTTCCTGTCGCCTCTTTATAATACTGACCAGTCGATAGAAGTGAAGAACAATCGTAGTCAGGCTTTCCATATCGGATTCAGAGGCGATCCTTTTTCTGGTCTTCATTATCGCTTTCTTGGAACCTATCTGAAAGGTTATGGAACCTACGATACACCTTACTCTGAGCCACGTTCTACATTCTCAATGCTTGCTGAAGCCACTTATTCTTTCGCAAGCACTTCCAATCTCAAGGGGTGGAGCATGAGAGGTGCCTTGGGCATGGACTTCGGAAAACTCATGGGTAATAATTTCGGTTTGCAACTAACAATCGCCAAGAACGGCATTATCAAAAAGAAATAGGAAATGAGAAAGATAGTATATATACTGACACTCTGCGTGACACTTGTATCCTGTGAACTGGAGACCTCAGGCAACAAGGAACTGGATGGCTATTGGCAGATGAATCAGGTTGACACCTTGTCAACAGGCGGGGTTGCTGATACGCGTGAGGCTCTTATCTACTGGGGTGTCCAGGGAAAGCTGCTGCAGATCCGCTTCTCTGAAACCGGGAAGTATCTGGGAGAAGGCTTCATGTTCAGGTTCAACAGAGAAGATGATTTTCTTACCTTATCGTCTCCAATCCTTCACCATCTGTATAAGACTGACGAGCCAGTCAAGGATGTGGAGGTTCTAAAGCCCTATGGCATCTTCAACTTGGAACAGGTTTTCACTATCGAAGAATTAAATGATAAGAGGATGGTGCTGACCAACGATGTGTTGCGTCTGCACTTCCGAAAGTATTAGGGTGTATCATCTTAGGGCTTCGTCCAGTTTCTCGTAGACAGAGTTCTGGCTCCTGTATTCAGGCACAATCTGCTTCATCTTCCTGACTGTCTCAATCTTGTCGTAACGCTCACAGATGGTGAATAGTTCATCGATTTCGCGGCATACGGTTTCGTAATCATATTCCTTGACGTCAGCGATCCTTATCTTCTTATGGAACGATGGTTTGGTGGTCTCCTCCACATTCAGCAGTTCCTCGAAGAGCTTTTCGCCCTGACGGAGTCCCGTATACTCAATCTTCACGTCCTTGGCACCGCAGAGTTGTATCATACGGGTGGCAAGATCAGCAATCTTCACGGGCTTGCCCATGTCGAACATGAATATTTCGCCTCCATTACCCTTGGTTCCGGCTTCGAGCACCAGCTTGCAGGCTTCCGGAATGAGCATGAAGTAGCGAATAATTTCTGGATGCGTAACCGTGACGGGGCCTCCATTCTTGATTTGTTCCTTGAAGAGTGGGATAACGGAACCATTTGATCCCAGAACGTTGCCGAAACGGGTGGTAACGAACTGTGTCACTCCATTCACCTTTCCGCTCTTGATGGCTTTGTCGAGGCTCTGCACATAGATTTCGCAGATGCGTTTCGAGCAACCCATCACGTTCGAGGGGTTCACTGCCTTGTCGGTGGAGATCATCACAAACTTCTTCACGCCATACTTCACTGCGAGGTCTGCCAATACGCGCGTACCATATATATTATTATAGACACTCTCCTCGGGGTTGTCCTCCAGCATCGGCACATGCTTGTAGGCCGCGGCATGGAATAGGTAGTCGGGCCGATATTCACGGAAGAGCGACTCCATGTGCTTCTGATGACAGATGCTGGCCACGAGAATCTCTGCCGGAATGTCTGGATGCTCGCTCATCTTCAGCCTGATGTCGTGCTGGGGTGTCTCTGCCTGGTCTACAAGTATCAGGTGCGCGGGCTTGTATTTGCAGATCTGCTTCACAATCTCTTCTCCGATGCTGCCTGCAGAACCCGTGATCATGATACACTTGCCCTCCAGTTTTTCGCCTACCGACTTCATGTCGATGGTGATTTCCTGTCGCGGCAGCAGATCCTCGATACTGATTTCCTTCAGCTGCGGCGAGGCTCCGCCTATCACCTTATCCCACTCCTGTGCTTCCTGGGTGAAATAGATGTGAATGCCTGCCTTGATCAGTTCATCGACCAGTGCCTCATTCTTCAGGAAGGTCTCCTTGCGGTAGGGTGAAACGATGAGCGCCTCGATGCCCTCGTCAGTCATGGTACTCACCAGCTCTTCGTCGAGTTTGTGAACTCTTACGCCCATGAGGATCTTGTCTTCCACCTTCCTGTCGTCAGAGATGAATCCCTTCAGGTCGAACCTTGCTGGATTCTCGTTTCTGATGTGCTTGGCAATGGCAATGCCGCCGTTCTTCACACCATAGATATAGGCATACTTGGAGTGGATGCCTCTGAGGGTGACGTCGTAGACGGTTTTCACGCCGATACGCACCAGCCACAGCAGGAAGGTAGCGAGGATGGTGGCCAGCAGGATATGCACGGTTGTCAGATAGGAATAAGTTTCATGCTGGCACAGCAGGAAATGCGCCCCTACAGACATTGCCAGTCCCAAGAGCGTGGCATAGCCTACCTTTTTCAGGTCAACAAACGAGGAATAGCGCAGGATGCCTGAGTAGGTGCGGAATATGCGGAAGCCGAGAATGTAGAAGCAGAGGTAGGTGAGTATGCATAGCGACAGTCGCTCGATGATGTAGAGTGTGTCCTTGCCGCTGTTGAACTGCTGATAGACGAACAGGAACGAGAAGTAGACTATGGCACAGTCCATGAGGAAGATGCCCCAGAACGGTAGCGACTTCTTGTTGAAGTACCAATTGATGAGCTTGTTGAAGCTGCCGATGCTGGCAATACTCTTCAGCGTGAGGAAGATGATCTTGAAATACTCCTTCAGGCTCTTGTTCTGAATGTATTTCATGTTCAGCTTCAGCTTGTTGGGCATCACCTGTTCGATGTACACACGGTCAGGATCCTCGGCATTGCCCAGCAGTTCGTTCTCGTTCACGTATTCTATCGAGGCATAGTCGGTGATGCCTGGCTTCACGTTGAGCACCTTCCGCTGCTCGTCGGTATAGAGGTCCACATATTTCTTTACCTCTGGTCTGGGACCAACGAGGCTCATGTCGCCCTTCAGTACATTCAGCAGCTGGGGCAGTTCGTCGAACTTGTATTTGCGGATGAAGTGCCCGATGTGTGTAATGCGGTGGTCGTGGGTGCCAATGGTAATCAGGCCCTCGTTCTCAGAGTCCGTCCTCATCGAACGAAACTTATAGAGTCCGAAGGGCTTTCCGTCCTTTCCGATGCGCTCTTGTATGAAGAATCCCGGCCCCTTGCTTCCCAGCTTGATGAGCAGCCAGAAAATCAGGAACAACGGGGAAAGAAGTATCAGTCCTATCGCCGAAAAGAGTATGTCGAAGAATCTGATCAATGTACGATGTCTTTGAAGTTCGTGAGGATGTAGTCAGCTTCTTCGTCTGTCAGTCTGCTGTGCAGAGGCAGGGTGATCTCGTTCTTGAACTGGTTATAGGCATTGGGGAAATCCTTGATGTCGAAGCCCAGGTTCTTGTAAGCCGTCATCATCGGCAGCGGCTTGAAGTGCACGTTGCAGGCAATGTCGCGACGAGCCATCTCGGTGATCACCTCGTTGCGCTCCTCAGCCTCCTTGTTCAGCAGCCTCACCTGATAGAGATGTCCTGAGGAGGTGTGCTCGCTGGTATAGTGGTCGCGCACCTGTAGGGGCAAACCTTTCAGAGCCTCGTCATAGCGCTCAATCAGCTCCCGCCTTCTGGAGAGCATCTGAGGATAGCGCTTCAGCTGCACCAGTCCGATGGCAGCAGTAAGGTCTGTCATATTGCACTTGTAGGCGGGTGTCAGCACATCATATTCCCAAGCGCCCAGTTGAGTCTTTGCCAGCGCATCCTTACTCTGGCCGTGAAGCGAGTTCAGCTGGAACTGCTTGTAGAGCGCCTCGTCGTCGATGCCGCTGATGGGGCACCACATGAGGGCTCCTCCTTCTGCCGTTGTGAAGTTCTTCACGGCGTGGAACGAGAACGACGTGAAGTCGCTCACAGAGCCAATCATCTTTCCGTGCCATTTCGCGCCGAAGGCATGGGCGGCATCATCAACTACAATCACGCGGCCGATGGCTTCCTGGATGGCATTGGCAGGACGGAACAAGCTGCGCCTGCTCTCTACAGCTGCCATCACTTTCTCATAGTCGCAGGGCACACCACCCAAATCGACAGGAATCACCACCTTTGTATGTTCGTTGATGGCCTGTGCCATCTGCTCGTAGTCCATCTCGTAAGAGTCGGACAGAGTGTCCACCAGCACTAGTCTGGCACCCACATGGCACACAGGACTGGCTGTCGCCGTGTATGTATAGGCCGAGGTAATCACCTCGTCGCCAGGGCCTACGCCAAGGATGCGGAGGATAGACTCCAGACAGGCAGTGGCCGAATTCTGGCAGACCACTTTCTGCACATGGCAATAGTCGGCAATCTGCCGCTCGAACTCCTTGGTTCTCGGGCCAGTCGTAATCCATCCTGAGAGCAGCGCGCGGCTGACCTCCTCGGCTTCTTGTTCAGTTATATCTGGGGGAGAGAAAGATATCTTCATAGACTATCTGTTTGATTTGACATTATATTTCCTGTTGCCGCACACCTTGAAGATGCCTCGCAGATAGCCGAAGCCATAGCTTAGGTGGATGTTTAGGAAGATATATGGCATAAGCGGCATCACAGCCAGCCTCCGAGTGCGGATGGCTCCCATTGCTCCCACCACCAAGCCGATGAACAGGTATAGCAGCAGTATGGCTGTGTAGAGCTTCAGGATCAGGGGCGAGAAGCAGCTGGCTATGGCTCCAAAGAAGAGTCCTAGGAGGAACACCAGCGGGAAGAACTGCCTGATGGTGGCAGGCGAGCCCAGTTTCTTGTTCACTAAGGGCTTGTACAGACCATACTGATAGTACATGTGGCGCATTTTGCGGATGGTGTCGCGGGCCGTGTAGTTGATGATCACCTGAGGTATCAGGAATATCTTTCCGCCCAGATTCTGCAGACGGCCGTTGAACTCATCGTCCTGATTGCGCACCAGGTCGGTGTCAAACTTGCCTGTCTTCTCAAACACTTCGCGCTTGTAACAGCCGAAGGGCACCGTATCGGTCTCCATGATCTTCGAGGCTCCAATCTTGTGCATCGAGCCGCCCACGCCGAAGGGATGGCTCGAGGCCAACGCGATGGCATGGCAGACAGCCGTATCTTTAGCAGGCTGTGTGTTCCATACGCCACCCACATTGTCGGCACCGAGTTCATAGAGGTATCTCACCAGCTCAGAGATGTAGTTCGTGGGGTAGGTACAGTGGCCGTCGATGCGCATGATTACTTCACCTGTGGCCACCTCCAGACCCTTGTTCAGGGCGTAGGGTACCACGCGTTCAGGGTTATCAAGCAGCTTGATGAAGGGGTATTGCTTGGTATAGCTTCTTACGATATCAGCGGTAAGGTCAGTACTTCTGCCGTCGATGAAGAGCACCTCGAGCTTATCCTGCGGATAGTCCTGCTCCAGAATCGACATGATGCACCTCTCAATGAACTTCTCCTCATTGAAAAGCGGGCAGATAACAGATACTGTTCGAACGTTCATTTATCCTTAAAACGAAGTTTTTTTGCAATTAGTGTGCAAAGGTACAATTATTTTTTGTACTTTTGCACAAAATTTGCGAAAAATGAATAAAATCGAGGCATTTATATACGGACGCGTCAAGAATAACTATGTATTGAAAGACGCATTGCGTAATATTTATCAAGGGTTCTTCGACCTGCTCCCCAACTACGAATCGCAGTTTGCGAATCCCCCGATAGTGCTGGAGGACTGCTTCTTTGGCTTCCATGATGTTAAGCCCTTCCGCCGTGACAACCGTCTCCTGCTGAGCAACCGTCTGACCATTCCTTTGCGCATGCCGACAAAAGACGATGTGCTCGAGGTTGGTTATTGGTCAGGCGAGAAATACAGTAAATGGCAAAAGTTGGGTGAAACCCATGCGTGGAATTATCACAAAGGCTGTCGTCTACAATGGCTTGATGAAACTCATATTATTTATAATACCAGTGAGGGTGGTGGTCTGAATGCTACAATATCCTCAATTAAAGACAGTGAGCACAGACTGATTACTTGGCCAATTGATACGGTTAGTGCCGATGGTAAGTGGGCAACCTCTTTCAGTTATGGACGTTTGGAACGCCAGATGCCTGGATATGGTTATTCCGTAAGTGATGATGAATCTTTTTCTGACGAGTATATTCCAGAGAGCACAGGTCTCTATCTCATTGACCTTCAAAAGAATGAACGACAGATGATTGTCAGTCTCAGGCAACTTGCTGCCTTGCAGCCAGTAGCGGATATGGCGGATAAATATCATTTTGTGACGCATACTGAGTTCTCTCCTGATGGACGCTATGTGGCTTTCCTGCATCGTTGGTATAAGGGCACATTCCAGCGTACCCGTCTGATTGTCTGCAATCTGACGACTAATGAGTTGTATGTATCTCCTACGACGGGCATGGTGTCGCATTATGTATGGAACCAGAGCAATGGCATTGTGGCTTATTGTCGTATGGAGGATATCGATTCCCATGTTTATTTCTCTGATCCTTCGATGCGGGAGTGGAAGCGCTGTGGCTATCCGAAACTCAATTCCGACGGTCACCATCATTTCATCGACAATGATACCTTTGTCGTGGATACCTATCCAGATAAATATCGTCATATCAAACTGTGGAAGGTGAACGTCAAGACGGATGAGGTGTCGTTACTGGCTGATGTGAAGAGTCTAAAACAATTCGTTAATCCTGATGATGACCATAATTGGAAATGCGACCTTCATCCGCGTGTCAGTGCCGACGGTAAACTTGTTTCTTTCGACTCCACCCACACCGGTCGTCGAAGTCTTTGTGTGATGAGGATTGACTAATACTGGAATAAAATGAAAATAGCGATATTTTGTGTAACCTATAACTCCGATAAGGAGCGTGACCAGTATCTGGCCTCCATTAAGCGTGCAGCCCAGAAGGCTGGTGACAGAGTCTGTGTGGATACTTATGTCGCCAACAATACGAAGGATGACAATCCCGGATACTTCGGTGCTATCAAACGACTGATGGAGAAGGTCGACGTAACGGCCTACGACTATAGCGTCATCAGTAATGTAGATCTGACGATGGAAGAGGATTTCTTCCTGCAGCTCGCCGATTACGACTGTGCAGAGGATACAGGCTGGATAGCGCCGCAGATATGGTCGCAATTGGAGGAGCGTGACCGCAATCCGAAGATTCTCTGCCGTTATTCTCTACGTAAACTTCAGATACTGAAGACTTTCTACCAGTTCCCCTTCCTTGATGCGCTTTATACCCGTACATTTTATAGAAAAAAGAAATTCGAAAGTCATCTTGCAGGTCGGATTTATGCTGGTCACGGCTCATTTATCATCCTGACAAAGAAATACTTTGAGGCTTGTGGTAAGGTGGACTATCCCGTTTTCCTGTTCTGTGAGGAGATTTACCTGGCAGAACAGTGTTGGAAAGCCGGTCTGAAAGTGCAGTACGTGCCTACTATCAAGGTCTGCGACTCTGAACATGCCTCAACAGGTCAGATGAAGCACAGTTTCTACTGCCGCTGCAACTACGAGGCCATGCAGTATATTATTAGGACTTTCTATCAATAACTTCTATTTAGCAAAATACTTCTTGCCGTTTTGGATGTAGATGCCCTTCTGAGGCTTAGTGTCTAGGCACCGACCGTCAAGGTTGTAGATGTCGGAAGGATGCTGGTCTTCGCTCGCTGCTGACTTGATACCTGTTTCATCGGATTCCTCGAAAAAACAGTCCAACCGGGCATTATCATTCAGTTCCATCGTCAGAGAAACGCCGCCAGAGAAGTCTTTCACCACGTCCAATAGGTTATGGTTCCAATAGATTTGCTTCAGGGTATAGCCTTCGTCGGGGATGAACTGTATGGTGAGTGTCGTTCCTGTCTGGATGCCTAGAGCTTGAACATCGGAGATTTCCTTGCCGTTGACGATAACCGTGCCGCCATTGTTTGCCTTTCTGATACTTAGCAGGCAATTGCCTTCTGCTATGATAGACGGGTCAAATTCGCAGACATAGGGGAAGTCGCTGAAAGCCTTATATTCAAGTGTCTTGTCACCTCCCAGAGGAATTTTGTATGTCGGCTCCAGATAGGTCTCTCTCAAGCCCTTTGGTACAAAAATCAATGCAGGGAGAGCACCTTCATAGTCGCAGTTCATGCCAATCTTGTAGCCGCCATTGACAGGTGGCTTACTACCCAGGAAAAACAAGGTCATCGATGCACGTAGGTTATACTGTTGTGAGTCGTATGTTCTGTCTATGCCAAATGAACCAGGTAGAATCATGAGTTCCTCGTTGTTGTCAATAACTACTGTTAAGGGGGTGCCATATACTTTTTCACCGATGTTTCCACTACTTCGGTTTGCCTCAGCAAAAGCCCAAATCCCAACGTATCTTACATTATGAGGGATATAAATGGAACGAAGACGATAACAGCTGGCAAACGCTCCGGCCTTGATGCTATCTACACTTTCTGGTATTGTGATAGCCGTCAGAGAGGAATTGTCCCAAAAGGCCCTTTCACCAATAACCCTGACATCTTTCAAGAAGTCTATAGAAGCCATATTACGGCAAGAATCAAAGACTTGTTCTTCTAAGACTTCTACACTTCCAGTTGTATTGATTGACTTCAAACCAACACATCCAGCAAACGCCCCATAACCGATTTTTTCCAAACTGTTTGGGAGATACACAGATGCAAGTTCCACGTTTTTAGCGAAAGCGAGATATCCGATTCTCTTTAATCCCTCAGAAACGATGACAGCTTTTATTTTGGCCTGCTCCTCAATGGGATGACCCAGAGACCAGTCATACAGGGACCAGTAAGCATCGCTAAAGGCTAAATCCTCAATACTTACGACTTGATAGGTGAGGCCTTCATGTTCCACAGAGGCAGGTATCAGGAGGGTATCCCCCTCAAACTCCAGAACAAAGTCCTTCATGTTCACCTTTGCCACCTCCACTTCTGTCGGCGATAGGATATTGTAATACAATCCTCCTGCTTTGAAGTCGGCAGCAGAAATCAAACCACAAGCTGTCAATAGCATTATCAAAATCTTTAGTCTTCTCATATCAATCCTATTTAAATTGAAATAATGTATTTGAACAATTAGTAAGTGGAAGATCTGAAGCACCACCACACGAAGAAGTAGTAATTGTTGTTGTTGTAATAATATTCATATCTTTTCCTTTGTCTATATTAAATTGTCTTGTCTTGGACGATTCGTTTCTTGTTCTGTGAGGAGATTTACCTGGCAGAACAGTGTTGGAAAGCAGACTTGAAAGTACAGTATGTGCCTACTATCAAGGTCTGCGACTCTGAACATGCCTCAACAGGTCAGATGAAGCACAGTTTCTACTGCCGCTGCAACTATGAGGCCATGCAGTATATTATTAGGACTTTCTATCAATAATTTCTATTTAGCAAAATACTTCTTGCCGTTTTGGATATAAATACCCTTCTGGGGTGAGGCAATGCGACGGCCATTAAGATTGTAAATCACCTTGCTGTCAGAGGCTGAACTGACTGACGAAATGCTGGTGGCATCATATTCCACAATGTTGAGGAACTTCTTCCATCCCTCTGCCTGAAGGTATTTCTCCTTCGAACCTATTGGTACGTAGAGCGTAGTATAGAAGAATATCTGGTCACCATTCCTGAACTCTATATCCAGGGGCTGTGGCTCTTCACTCAAGGCATATACGGAAAAACCGTCAGTGTTGAAGTTGACCTGACACGTCAGCCTGCTGACACCACTGCCGAGGATGAGTTTTCCTACTGTCATGATATTCTCATCCCATTCTTCCCCATTACCTTGCCACGTCGCATTTCTGCCGAGGTATAGACTGTTGATGGCTGCAAAGCCAATGTCATCGTTGCGGGCGTTGAAATGGTATGCAAGGGTCAGGTCCTTATCCCCGTCTTCAAATACAAGTGACGGAATCTCATTGAGACAGTTAAAGGCCAGGTCACTGATATACTCCACACCGTTGGGGATAGTGGGAATCTCCGCCTGTTTTTCCGACGAGAAAGCATAACTTTTGATACTCTTGATGTCTTTTGGCAAGACGGTGGCAGGGCAGGCAAAGACCAAGGCGTTCGTTTCCGTCTCAATGATGGCGTTACAATCTCCGCGAGAGTCATACTTCTTGTTTCCCTGGTCAACCTGTATGCTGGTCAGATAGTTTCCTTCTTTTCTTGCACCGTTTAAGGCAAAATAGTCTAACTGGCTGACGCTGGCCGGAATATACAGGCTTTCCAAAGACTTGCATCCGGCAAAGTTGGGACGGATGTTGGTCGTACCCTCTTCGATAGTGACACTTCGCAACCGCTCGCAGAAGTTGAACACGTTGTCCTGAAGCGTTCCGTCCGCACAATGGAAGGATACCTCTTCTATGGCTGTGGATGCAAAAGCCTCACCGCCTATGGTCTGGATATTGTCAGGCAATGTCAGGGAGGAGAGACCGGAATATCTGAAGGCGCTTTCCTCTATCACTTTCAGCGACTGGGGGAGTTTGACCTCTTTCAGGTTGCCAGCATTTTCGAAGGCGTGTTTTCGTATGGTCTCAAGCCCCTCCGGGAGATCGATGCGTTCCAATGAACAGTCCTTGAAGGCATACATAGGTATCTCCTTGATGTTCTCGTACAAGCAGACGGAGGTGACATCTTTATTATCCATGAAGCATTCTGACATCATACCTGTTACAGGCAGTTCCTGTTCGTTGTACACAACCGTACGCGGCACAACGATGTCGCCTTTCCCGAAAACACTGACTACGACTACTGAGAGGCTCTCCGACTCATAGCGGTATTTGATGCCGTCCTGTTCGAACACCTGCGCCCATGAAGCAATTGCTACCATGCTAAATGCCAACAGGGCTACCGTCCTTCGATTGTTAAATATTAATCCCGTCATATTCTATATAATAACGAATGCTTTATGATAATATTGTACCATTGTTACTATAAATTAAAACGTTTGCCATTGTCCAGGATTGCCAGCACTTGTACATCTGTATTTAGTTATACCAGAGGATGTATTTGCAAATGCCAAATCTCCAAACAAGTGATAACCACTAGTTGGTTGGTTATGCTCAATCGTGTTTTCTGTCTGAAGATTGGCATTCACGCGATATGTATTATCCGTCTGAGCCACATAAGAGTAATAAAGGCGGTATCTCAATCCGTTACTTGCTCGCTGATTGACAAGATTATTGTCTTTCACGACGATTTTATTATTCTGATAGCTAAAGAAATTAGCAAGTTCATTAAGTACATAAACACGAATCGCAGTGTGAGTATTCAACGTTATAATAGTATTTCGGACAATATTAGTAGTATAAGTAGTATATTGCTTGAAATCAGTCTCTAACGAAATAATATACCAGAATTTGCTGCTGCTGATACTTGAACTATGAGAGAATACAAACTCATTGTCTGTGATATTTAGCAAGGAACATTCATACATCCGTATGCATTGCAGACAATTTGTGTTCAGGTTCTCAAACTTGTTTCCAGAAATGGTGATGTCCTTAATAAAATATTGATAAGTGGCCGTATAAGGGTTATAGGTATTATAACCAATCATAATTGCCGGATAATCTACCTCCACAGTTGAAGAACCAGTGTTGACGGAATGAGTTCCTTTATTGATAAAATGATTGTTTTTAATTGTTATCCCATACATATCAGCATAACAGGCTTCACTCATAAATGATGAGTCTGGATAACTATAGATATGAATGGATACATTATAATTGTCAACAAAAGTGTTGTTGGCCACAAGGATATCCTGTGAATCCCTGAATATAGCAATTGCTGCCTTAATGATCCCTGTACTTTCATTGCCAAAATTGACAGTCTTTCGATGGTGAACTATCGTATTCCCCCAGATTCTGTTGTTTTGTCCCCATGCATGGTATATAGCATGCCGGGTGCTATTCTCTACATAATTATTAAAAACATCACAAAATCTTGCATTTGCCAGATGGATTCCATACCCAGTACCAGCACTTGTTCCCTGTGTGCCAATAATCCTGTTGTTATGAACAGTACAGTATTTAACGCCATTTCCTGATGTAACATTGTCTGCACCTAAAGAGACGGCTATTGAAAAACCGCGAAGATAATTATCATGGATATGGATATTCTCTCTAACGATTTGATTATAAGTACTTGTCATTATCTGGAAGTCTGGGCTGTAATTTGTCTTAGCCTCTGCATTGAAATTGCATATTTCAATATTCTTACACCCACCGTCTATCCTGAACAGGGTGGATTTGCAGACAAGCGCAGTCTGCATGCCGTCAAATGTGGCATTTTCAACATTTGTCAATAAGACTGTGTAGTTCGTCTCTTCCTCCTTGTCAAAATAGATGGTACAGTTTGATAGACTGCTGTATTGTGCAAGTCCTGCAACACCACCAATCTGTGATGTATGAATAATAGTTCTTGTTACTGGCATAATTTTATCTCCTATTTATACTATTCTTGTTATAAACTAATGATACCCGTGAACAGCCAGTAGCCATAGACCAACTCAATCTCATAGTCACCGGAGAGGGTAGAAGGCAGCGTGACCAGCGTCATTGCAGAATAAACTGTAGTTGTGTAAATCACTGCACCTGTAGCATCCTTAATGTTCAGGACATAGTCAGGATGATTGGTCTCGAATGTCAGTGCATAGTCTTCGATGTAGACCGTAGGAGGATCAACGAGGTCTCTTGTGCCATCATGTCCCGCAGACTTGTTGTCATCAATACTTACTGTGAATGGAAGTAACTTCCATGCGAATGCACTTGTGCTCAACGTGAAAACACTGAGTGCGAATAATAGAAACTTCTTCATACGCTTTTATTTTTGTTTAACTTTGAACAATTTTTCGATGCAAAGTTAGACAATAAAACGTTTTGTAACAAGTAAATGATGAAGAGAAACTTGACCAAAAACTTGACCAAGCGTACGTGCTTCATTATCAACAGAATAGTAACTTGTTTTTATCCTTAAAGGGATCTGATGGCCTTGTCAAAGTCTTTGGAACCGCCAGAAAGACCAAAAAGAGTGGTCAACATTTCCCGTCGGATTTTGGAAATGTATGATACATCAACGTCCAACATGTTGCTGATTGCCTTGGGCTTAACGCCGGCATAAGTCAAAAGACAGGTCTTGTATTCCTTGTCATTTAACAGGTGTAAATGGCTTTCCATAAAACCACCAAATTGGGGGAAGAGCTCAAAGACGAGTTTCTTAATCATCTCCCATTCTTCTGGTGACGGATTCTTGCCGCTTATAGTCATCTTTTTGTATAAAAGCGGTTTGTCTGACAATGCTTTCAGAATCTTTTCATGTTTCTGGATGATTTGCTTTTTCTCGTCTATGATGTCTGAGTTGTCAACTTTGTTCGCTTCCAGTCTTTCAATGTCCTTACGGGCTTGCTGAATGGTCTCAAGGCTTTGCAGGTATCTATATTCTATCTCTCGTTTTTTATGGTCCGTTCTCTCGTATATGATATATCCGAGAACGCATAGGAGGGCAATAATAGCAACGCATATCTTAATAAACATATTGCGTTGGGTTACTTTTTCCTTTTCCTGCTGGGCTTCTTTCTGATGGCGGGAATAGTCGTACATGGACTGCATGCGTTCAACCGTCTCTGTGGCCTGTTGGGCATACATGGAGTCGTTCATGGCGTATGCATAGATGGCATATTTCGATGCAGAATCGGGCTGGTGCAACCTATGATAGAGCAGAGCCAGTCCCATTGCTGCTGCATTCTGGTTATTAAAGTCCTTGCCATCGCGTAGTTCCTTACGGAAATAATACTCGGCAGAGTCCGCTATATTATTATAGAAGTAATAAAGTCCCTTGGTCTTGTAAAAGATTTCACGGCCAGACTCTATGTCGCCTCTATGATTGAAACGACCCGATTCTGACTCATACCTGTCCATATAGTCCTTGGCTTTCTTGTACTCTCCTCTGTCAACAAGGGTTCTAAGAATAGCTCCAAATGCTATTGCAGCATCAGTAGGATAACCATATTGCTCATATTTTTTTGCAACGTCTTCAAGGATGAAAATTACAGAGTCTGTATTTCCCAATCTGCTATAGGCTAAATATTCCTTTTCATAGTTGATCAGTGCCGCAAGGGTGTCCTTGCCCAACCATGCATATTTCTTGGCATTTTGTTGAAATAAAAGTTCCTGACTATATAATCCTTGGTCATAAAAAATCTCTCCCATCTGTGCATAAACCCTACTCAACTGTGCATAGTCGCAGTCGGTGGCGGTGGTGTCGGCATAGTCGAGGGCTTCCTGATAGCACTGCAGGGCCATGGGGGCCTCACCGTGGTCGTAATAGGCAAGGCCCAGCAGGTAGTGGGCCAGCAGGCGGTCGTTGGGTGTGCCGTGGTCATCGAAAAACTCGACGTAGGGTTTTATGTCTGCCACGGTGAACGGCAGTCCGCTGCGGTTCACGGCATTAATGCTGTCAAGCCCCGCCCGCATCGCTGCTTTCCGTCCAGAACTGACGCATCCTCCCAGCACCAGCACCGCCATCAAATATGTCATTATACGTTTTATTGCTGCAGTTTATATCTTAACCCGTCAGTGCCTTGCTGGTTGACGAGATGATTGTATTTTACTGTAATCTTATTTCTGGGATAATTGTTGAAATTTGCCAATTCATTGAGAACGTAAACACTCATTGTAGAATGCGTATTCTGTGTGTTGACAGTATTTCTGACGATGTTGGCTTTGAAGGAGGTATAAGCCTTGAAATCAGTCTCTAAGGAGATAAGATACCAGAACTTGCCACTACTGATGTCTGAACTATGCGAGAATACAAACTCATTTTCCGTAATATCCAGTGAGGAACATTCGTACATCCGAATACACTGCTGGCAGTTGGTGTTCAGGTTTTCAAATTTGTTGCCGGAGATGGTTACATCTTTTATAAAGTATTGATGGGGGGCTGTATAAGGATTATAGGCGTTGAAGCCTATCATGATGGCCGGGTAGTCCACTTCCACCGTTGAAGAGCCGGTATTGACAGAGTGGATGCCATTGTTGACAAAATGATTGTTCCTGATGATGATGCCGTTCATGTCGGCGTAATGTGCCTCGTTCATAAACGAAGGGTCTGGGAAACTGTAAACGTGGATGGACACGTTGTAGTTGTCGATGAAAGTGTTGTTTTCCACAATCACGTCCTGCGAATCCCTGAATATGGCTACGGCACCCTTGATGATGCCTGTGTTTTCATGGCTAAAGTCCACGGGCATCCGATGGTGGGTGATGGTGTTACCCCAGATCCGGTTGCTTTTGCCCCATGCATGGTAGATGGCGTGCCGCGTGGTGTTCTCTACATAGTTGTTATAGACCTCACAATTCCTCGCGTTGGCAAGATGAATGCCATAACCCTTGCCTGGAGTAGTGCCCAGAGTGCCGATAATCCGGTTGTCGTGTACCTTGCTGTTTCTGACGCCTTTTCCCGGCTTGACGTTGTCGGCACCTAAGGAGATGGCCATGGAGAAGCCGCGAAGATAATTGTCGTGGATATGGATATTCTTTCTGATCTTCTCATTATTCGCACTGGTCATACACTGGAAGTCGGGAGTGTACCCGCTCTTGGCTTCAGCGTTGAAGTGACAGATTTCGATGTTCCTGCACCCGCCGTCGATTCTGAATAGGGTGGATTTGCAGACAAGGGCGGTCTGCATGCCGTCGAATATGGCATTCTCAACATTTGCCAGCACAATGGTGTAATCGGTCTCTTCCTCCAGATCAAAAAACACGGTACAATCAGAGAGGCTGCTGTATTGAGCCAGTCCTTTAACACCACCTATTTGCGAGGTGTAAATGATGGTTCTCGCCTCTGCTGCTATGACCAGCAATAGTAGTGTTGCTCCAGAAAGGACTCTTTTTGTTATAGGCATATATAGATTATTTCTTGCGGATGAGTTTCCATGTGAGCCACGACATCAGGCCCTGGAGAGCTGAGACGGCTAAGTAGGCCCAGGCGAATTGGGTGAGGGTGGTGGAAAGCGAGAAACTGACAATCATCACAACCAGACAGATGCCGAGGATGATAGTGTTGTAGGGGATGACGGAGACGGCATCGATGGGATTGCGGTAGAGCAGATAGATGGCCTGAGGCAGGATAGCGAGAATCATGATGCGCGAGAGGTCGGCTGTGACCACGTAGCTGCTGGTAAAGAGCAGGCACGTGAGGAAACTGGTGAAGGCATAGAGTATCAACGTGATCAGAAGCGAGGCTCCCACGTAGAGCAGCGCCAGACGGTTGACAAATCGGTTGGCTGCCTGCATCTCGCCCTTGGCGATACATTCAGACACGAATGGCAACAGGATGATGCCCATGAAGGAGAATACCGGTGTGACCATCGTGACGAAAGTGATGCCGACGGAATAATAGGCTGTAGACTCTAAGCCCTGCACATTACTAATATAGATGAGCGGGAAGGCCGACAGCGAGAACAGGAAGAAGTCTGCCAGCAGACGGCCGGAGGAATATTTGACGATGGTGTTGAGGTGCGACTTCAAGGGAGTGTCGGACATGAAGGAGTCGCCCCTCTTGGTGAAGAGCCACAGTTCTCTACCCAGGAACCAAGTCGCGAGTAGGGCTGTGATGATGAGCCATGATACAAAGACGCCCTCCACCGTCAGAACAGGCAACAACACTAGTGGCAGTACGATGGCCAGTTGTACGGCCAACTGCGCTCCGTTATACCACTTGAAGTTGCCGATGCCACGATAGTAGGCATAGGCATATTGTGCTATCGCCAATGTGAAGGCATAGGCCAGGGCGATGAGCAGCAGTGAAAGGTTGCCACTCTGTCCGATGATGACATCCTGCATCTGCGTGGAGAACATCATGCAGCCGAAGAACACCACCAGCGATACACCTACTATATATATAAGGGAGGCACCCAGCAGCGGGGCGATGCGACGTGGCGGCGTGGCGTTACGATAGAGGGGAATATAGCGGGGCAGGGCAATGCCAACTCCTGCGAGCATCACAAACGAGAGTACCTGTACGGAACGCTTGATGACGTTGTACTGTCCGAAGTCGTCGATGCTCAGACGGCTTGCCAACAGTTTCGTAATGGCGAACGAACAGAGCATGATGGTGATCTGCAGCGAGAATGTCCAGGCAACATCCTTGCCCATGCCGGAACTGAGTTTTGCTTTGATCATCTTCAACATGGCGCAGTCTCTTTTTGAAGCATTCTGAACAGGAAGTAGGCCAGGAAGAACATGGCCAGATAGCTGGTATAGGCAAAGAACGACGTGGCAAACGACCACATCAGATAGGCGTAAGCCGCTGAGACGCAGACCTGACTGAAGAATATCATACGGCACGACAACAGATTCTTCAAGGCCATGCAGGTGAGGACTCCGAGTAGGAACATGAACAATAGCGCGCCCGCCTCGCCGAAATCCTCAATCAGCGAGCGGAAGATGGTGAAGATGTTCGAGATGCCGTAGTAGCCGTTCTGGCCTATCTGGTGGAACTCCGTATAGACGCCCTGAGTGCGCTCTTCAAGGCCGAGGACATTCGAGATGCCCATGAAGGTCTTCGTGCCAAGGGCGTAGGGCGTTGGCTCATGGGTGGTGTACCATATATCGAAACAGTGGAACTGGCCTAACGCGTAGGTAAAGAACTTCTGGCCGATATCAAGAATCGTCTTCTCACTCACTTCTCCTGTCCTGAATACCATCGAGATGAATAAAATGCCGAAGAAGCCAGCAAGCCCGAGTATGGTAAACAGAAGACTCCGGAACTTGATTTTTAGCGATAAGCCGTAGCTATAGGAGCAGATGAAATAGCCTGTGAACCAAAGAATGAAGCCTGTGATCATGCCCATCTTCATCGACTGGGTCAGCGCAATGAACATGCCGGGTATCAGCGTAAGCACACAGACGGTCTTAGTGAGTCTGCCGACCAGCCTGTAGCAGAAACCTCCAAACAGAGGGGCTGCATAGCAGAATATGAGGAAGAACTGGTTGAGAACGTTTGAATATTCTGCTCCCGCATAACGGTCTTCGGATATGCCTTTGTTCATCTCCAGCACCTCGCGCATGTCGAGTAGAGCCTGAAGCGAAAAACCATGAAGAATGATGGAATAAAGCGGGTTGACCATCGCACAGACGAGCAGCACGCACACCAGCGGCAGAGCCCATCCCTTCTTAAAGGTGAGCACAGTAGACTTGTCTTTTTCAGGGTGGTAGTAATAGTCGCAGAAGATGGTGCCCAGCAGGAATGTGAGAACGCCTATGACAATGAACAGGACACCCTCGAGATTGAGCACGATGTATTCCTGTAGCATCAGGATCATCGGAACCGATGCTACCCAAATGAGGGCAAACACACCTGCTGGCTCCAGTCGCAGGATATATTTCCATGACAGGATCAGCAGGAGGATGATCAGCGTTGCGATGAGGAATGTCATGGGCGACCTCCCTTATGGCTTGCGGTTACGTTCGCGGACTAAGAGGAAACAGACAGGCAGGAACAGTCCGAGGAGGAAGGCACCGAAAAGGACGTTCTTCTTCACAGGGGCACTCTGCTCCTTCACTCCCACCGGGGGAGTGAGCACGCGGATGTCGCTCTTCAGGGCCTTTGACATCTGGGCCTCCTCGCGCTTCTGCAACAGGAACACATATACCTCGTTGAGCACCTTCCAGTCGCGCTCGTCGCTGAGGCCGCCAATAGCTTTCTTGGGGGCAGAGGCTATGAGCTGCTTGCCTTCATTCTCTTTGGCTACCACCGACTTCAACTGAATCTGTATCTGCTTGATGGCATTGTTGGCCGAGGTGAGCACAGCGTCGTGCATAGCCGAGAGCTGACGGTCAAGATCTTTCACTAGCGGACTCTCCTTGCTCGAGCTTGCGATGATCTTGTTGCGCTGCAGCTGTAAACTGTTGTATTGGCTCATCTGGTCTGCCAGTCCCTTGTTGTCTGTCACGAGCAGGGCGGGCAGCAGTTCGTCTTTCTTGGATTCGTCGCGCAGGTAGTCACGGATAGCTTGAGCTACGTAGAGTTGGTTGCTCAGCTCCATGTGAGCCTGCGAGATGTCCTTGGCGCTCTCGGCATATACCTTTGCCATCACTTCGAGATCGGGCATCATGGTCTTGCTCTTATAGTCGGCCACGCGGGCATCGAGAGTCTTTAACTCGTTCTCCAGCGAGGCGAGGCGCTCCAAAACGTAACGTTCCGAGACGGCTGTTTGGGCATCCTTGTCGTCGTTGGTCTCCTTGCGGTATTCGGCGATGATAGCATTGATGATGTCAGTGGCGCGCTGCTTAGATACGTCCTTGTATTTGATGTCGATGATGGAGGCATCACGGCTACTTACGGCGATGTTCAGGTTTTTTTTCTTAATCTGCTCCACGAGTGCCATCGGCTCAGTACGTTTCACAGTAATGGTTACCTCGTTGTCCTCCATCTTTGCAAGCCCGGCTGCAGCCTTTACCTCGATGTCGCCAATAGAACTTTTTACGGTGCTATTCACATGACCAGTCAACTCGTCTTTGTACTTATCATCGTTCTTCTTGAGCTTGTAGATCTTGAAATCGCCGTTCTTCTTCAGTTTGAGCTTCATGCGAACATCGTCTTCCTCGGTGATGTTCTTGAAGTTCACGGTGACGGGCAGCTGCTCACCATAGAGGTCTTTGTTACGGATACCCTTGATGGTATAATTCATGTCAAGGTGCATCTGATTCACAACGTTCAGCAGAAGCCAGGGCGACTGTATAGCGTAAAGTTCGTTATAGACGTTCGACGCGCCGAAACCCATAAAGCCGCCAAGTTCTGCGAGGCCACCGAGTTGTCCCATCAGTCCTCCCATGCCGCCATCGTCTCTGATGAGCAACTGGGCTTTTCTAGAGTATTTGGGTGGTGTGACGACGAGATATGCTACAGCCAGAAGCAACATCACTGCCACTGAAACTACAAACTTTGCCTTGTTGGCGAGACACAGTTTGAAGAACTCGCCGATAGTCAGATTATTATTCATTACTTACTTTTTCACTATTTCATCTTTACTTGAATACCAATACGGCAATGGTCGTCAGCACGGAGAGAGCCGACAGCCAGAATGAGGCGGTGGTAATCTCTGTGGCATTGGCCGATGACTGGCGCTTGCGGTAGTTGTTGGGTTCCACGTAGACGATGTCGTTCTGCTGAAGGTAGTAGGCAGGTGACGATGTCAGCTGCTTCGTGTCGAGCAGGTTGAGCACGTAGGTCTTCTGCTGTCCGTCTTCCGTGCGGATCACCTTGATGGCGTCGCGGCGGCCGTAGATGTTCAAGTCGTGAGCCATGCCCAGCGCCTGCAGCACGTTTGTGCGGTCGTTCTCAAAGGGATAGAATCCTGGAGCCTGTACCTCACCCAGCACGGAGAAGCCCAGATTCAGGTATTCCACTGTCACCACGGCCTCGTTGTTGACCACGCTCTTCTCCTCAAGCAGCTTCTTCAGGCTGGCGGCCAGCTGCTCGCGGTTCATCCCGGCAGCCTTCACCTTTCCCACCAGCGGAAAGTCGATGTTGCCCTCCGAGTCGATGGTGTAGCCCGAAGTGCCGCGGCTCTGTGCCAGCGACTGCACCTCAGAGTAGCCTATGATCTGCGAGCTTGTCGGCATGTTCAGCATATTGTTCAGTTCCACCGACTTGGTGTTTACCACGATTGATATCTTGTCGGAAGGCTTCAGAGTGAGAGCCTTCGCCTCGAGGGTGATGACGTCACCGTCCTGACTGTCGGGCAGGTAGGCCACGTTTTGCGGCGTCCTACAAGCGACCATCATGATTGCGCAGACGGCCGTCAACAGGTGTTTTATCTTCATGCTTGTACCTTATTTTTGTAAAAATCGGTGCAAAGGTACTGCTTTTTATCGAAAAAACTCCAAAATATTTGGAAATTTCCATATTTCTCATTATCTTTGCACCCGAAAAGTGTCGGTGGGCGCTTTTGCTACTACATTTTCACACCTGGGGTTGACTGGATTTGACAGCGGGTTGAGATGGTACGTAAGCACGCGGAGGCTTCTTGGTTCCCTCCATAATCTGAATTGAGGAAAAATTAATTGGCGAAACACGTTACGCTCTCGCTGCTTAATCGAAGTATAGTAGATTGCTAGCTTAATTCCACTACCAGGTAGAGGAACGAGACGTCGCTCCGAGGATGTTGTTCCGAATCCGGAGATCCAGCGGCGCAGGTTAAATCGGAAATAGTCTCTCGAGGCTCCGATCGAGGGATGAAGATTTAGGAGCTAAGGCATCAGTTGGTGGTCCAGGTCTTGCTGCTGCTCGAAAACCGAAGTCTGGAATAAGCGTGTAGAAAGCGTATGGTTTCCCTGTTTGGACGAGGGTTCGACTCCCTCCAGCTCCACTAACGTTACGCCCTCGCGAGGTCTCACCCTCGTGAGGGTTCTTTGCATAGCAAAGCGTCCCTTCGTTATAGGGTCAAGCAAAAATCAGCCATTTTCGTTATTTATTTTGAAAACGGCTGAATTTTCGGATGAGGGTTCTCTCAACGTAGAGAGATTAACAAGTTACTGTTCAGAATACGATCGGGCCGTGACCCATGCACGAGGTGGTGCCGATGGCCGTCAGGAATGCCGTGAGCGCGGCTACTAGAACCTTCACCGCCAGCTCGATGATCCTTTGTTTCTTCATGGTTCGTTTTTCTTTTTTCGAGGAACGAGGAAGGAGGCGCTCGGCCGAAGGACGCTTGCTACCGGAGGGACGCAAGAATGAGGAAGGAGATTACTCCTGCGTCAGAGTAGAGGGCAGATAGTCCTTTCTGTGTCAAGGGCGGACAGTCCGTGTTTTTCTGCACTTAAACTATTCTCCTTCCTCCTTCCTCGTTCCTCCCTCCTCGAAAATCTAATTACCCGTTGCCATTGCCTCCGTCGCCAGAGTTATCCGCCGTAGGAGCCAGCACATACGTCAGCGGCGTCTTCTTCTGGAATCGCTTCTCCTTGCCACCCACCGTGCGCTTCTCGCTCTCCACGAGATACCCGAAGGTGAAGATGCAGTCCTCCTTCAGAGCCCGGCTGGTGAGCTTCTCGCCCTTCGTGTTCTCGGGAACGAAGTTGATGTGGATGCCGTTGATCATCGCCTCAGGGCCTCCGGCCACAGCCTCGGCGAGGTTCGCCTTGCCCAGCTTCTGACCGTCCACTGCGGGAGAGAACGTGCCGAAGCCGTCGAGCTTCACGGGCTGACCTTGCGTCAGCAGCTCCTTCATGCAGTCCACCACCTGTCCCAGCACCAGCACGCACATCTGGTAGTCCGCGATCTTGCCGTGACTCGTCATGTGGGCTGCGAAGCCCTTCAGGTTAAGAGGTTCCTTTGAGTCCACCTCTGCGAAATACTTTCCATACGCGGTGCTCTCGTCGTTCTTGTTCTGACGGAGGTTGATCACCATAGGAATTTCACTTCTTGCCATAATTTTTGTTCCTTTCTTTTTTTAGTTAAACATAAGCTTTCTTGTCTCCTTGTCTTGAAGCTATTCGTGATCACTCTTTACTTCTGAAAGACACCACAAAATTAATCATTTATTTTTAATTATGCAAGTATTTAAATCCTCTGAAACATGTTGTTCAACGTTATTAAACGTTATTCTATTTTATACCAAAATATTTGCACTTCTGTTTGGCTGTTTCAACTATTTTTAGTACCTTTGCATCATCAAACATGTTTCACTAAAAATCAATCATCATGCAACATTCCAATTCTCATTCCAACGCCGTTCTGTCCGCCAGGCCCTCCTCCCCTTAGGGGAGGTCGGGAGGGGTTTATGGCCGTACAGAGCTTGCAACTCGCTATTTCCCCTACATTCAACCGCAAACAGCCTGGCAGAAACTCCGTTCTTTGCTTGCCTCAGACCCGGCACTTGCGCACCTCGCTGCATTGCGTCGACGGACGTTCCTTTCGGCAGAAGTAAACATTATTTATCAACATCTCGGGCAGCCATGAGCTGCCCTTTTCCGTGCTTTTAAGGCCCTTGGAGTTTCCTGCCTTGAAACTCGGACTTTCATTCCTTGAAACTAAGACTTTCCTGCCATGAAACTTTGGGTTTGCCTAATGCTCTTTATTTGAGACCTTACTTGTTGTTATAATGTAAAATAAAATCATCGCAAAAACC
>Ga0247608_10001387_pt1 | contig 33733 bp, 39 predicted proteins | sample 176DNAGHGlowgp2_FD_193490 | JGI IMG/M metagenome (GOLD analysis project Ga0247608, IMG submission 193490) | Sheep rumen microbial communities from Palmerston North, Manawatu-Wanganui, New Zealand - 1766 DNA GHGlow gp2 | ecosystem: Host-associated > Mammals > Digestive system > Stomach > Rumen ...
AGTTGCCATAGCATATACCTCCGTGGTTTTTGTTTGTTGTGGTGACTACATTATACCACTTTTCGAGGCTATATGCTATTTTTACGTTCATTTTCAAGCGGTTTTTGCTTTCAAAGCAGAAATCTCTGTAACATTTTTGGCAGTGTCACATGTGGGAAGTTTTAGTTAATAACCTAAACAAAATATCTTATGGTGGAAAGTCCACGCCTGTTGATGAACGCCTGCGAGATATTTATTCTCCGATTGAATTTGAGGGCCATAAAGGAAATATTTTCTACCACGAAATGCGCATTCTTAAACCTGAGAAGATCATCTTTGCTACTTGCAGTTATACAAATCATCTTGAACGCGATTTTGGAAAAGATGTGGCTGATCAGTTAAGAAGCAGTTGGAAAACGCTATATCTCGGAAAAAAAGGTGATCACAAGGTAATTTCTGAGGTTTCGGAATTTGAATATGCAGGTATAAAGATGAAGTATATTTATGGCTATCATCCTTCTGCACACTTAAATACCGAAGACAGAAGAAATTATTTCGGAGCTATAAAAACTTTTGTGACAAGTCCTTGAGCAACTGATAAAACAATTAGGGCAACACCGCACAATATGCCTGCGGTATCTTCCGGAAAATTTGTGCCTTGATTTCGTCGCTATTTCTTGAGGTACACAAAGTACATCTGCGAAAAAGTGCCGTCATCAGGACCAAAATTTTCTCGGAATCTGCTCTTGCCGCATTGTGCGGTATTGCCCTAAATCTTTACTGTTAAGCGGAGCACGCAAAGGTATGAAGCGACATTACGCTTTCACTTTTTTGCTCTGCAGGTTGGAGACAACAACAGCGCAGGAAGCGTCGCCGGTGATGTTTACTACGGTGCGGCCCATATCGAAGATGCGGTCGACACCGGCAACCAGCGCAATGCCTTCCACGGGCAGACCCACGGATTGGAGCACCATGGCCAGCATGACCATGCCCGCGCCGGGGACACCGGCGGTGCCGATGGACGCCAGAGTCGCGGTCAGCACGATCGTCAGCATCTGGGAGAACGTCAGATCAATGCCGAAGCAGGAGGCGATGAACACCGCGCACACACCCTGGTAGATGGCGGTGCCATCCATGTTGATCGTGGCGCCCAGGGGCAGCACGAAGGAGGTGATCTCCTTATCAACGCCCAGCTTCTGCGTGCACTCCATGTTCAGCGGCAGCGTGCCCACGGAGGAAGCGGAGGAGAAGGCCATGATGATGGCCGGCATCATGCCCTTAAAGAAGCGAACCGGGCTCATATTCCCCAACAGCTTCACCGACAGGGAGTAAACCACCACCGCGTGGATGAAGTAGCACAGGTAGGCCACCAGCAGCACCTTCGCCAAAGAACCCAGCACGGCCGGTCCGTTCTCGGCTACAACAGGGCAGAGCAGGCAGAACACGCCTATCGGGGACAGCTTCAAGATCATCTCCATGATCTTCATGCATATGTCGTTGAACAGGTTCACCGCGGTAAACTCGATATCATAGCGTTCACCGATCAGGATCAGCGCAAAGCCGACAAAGAGCGACGCCACAATGATCTGCAGCATATTGGCATTTACAAACGGCGCAAAGAAATTCGAGGGGAAAATGCCCACCAGCGTGTCCATGAAGTTGACGCTGGTCGCCGCGGGTTCATAGCTCAGGTCTGTGGTGGACAATACCGGGAAGATGCCCTTGAGCAGATTGGCGAAGAGCAGGCCGATGGCAACGGCAAAGGCCGTGGTGCACAGGTAGTAAATTACCGTGCGGCCGCCGATTGCGCCCACCTTCTTGATGTCACGCAGAGAAACAACGCCGGCCATAATCGAGAAGAATACCAGCGGACATACGATCCACTTGATGAGATTCAGGAAGATCGTACCGAAAGGCTTGACGTACCTTGTTGCGAAAGCGGGATTTCCGGTGAAGGCGATGCCCGCAATGATCGCCAGTACCAGGGCGATAAAAATCTGTGTGGACAAGGCCAGCTTTTTCTTTTGCTGCATGTCGTTTACCTCCTTATAAAATTGTTTGGGGATGCTGCTGTAAAAACAGTATAACACATGCAGGGGAATCCTGTCTATTCCTTTAAATCGCAAAATTGCCCGGAATCAAAAGAAAGTTTCTTGCATCATGCAGCGACATAGTCTATCCATGAGCTCATTTGATCCGACATCTTCGGCAGCACGCCGGACGGCATTTCGGCCGTGCGAAGCTGTTTGAGCGGTAGGCCCATGGCTTTTCCCATTTCCGGGATCAGGGTTGGCTCCCGATTTACCGCTTCCTGCCGAGGGCTGAGCGGATTTGTTTCCCGAAAGTGCCGCCCTCGTCGTTGAGCGCATGGCTGCGGGCAAAGGCCATGGCTGTCACGAACACCGCGTCGAGGTTTTCCTCGCATGTCCGGATGCGGTAAAAGCCCGGAACCGCGAGCTTGCTCATCATGCTGTGCTGCCCGGCATCCTCCTCGTGGACGTATTGGCTGCTGGACTCAAGAACCGCAATCTCTTCGCCGTTTCGTAAGACGCGATAACGCGGGTAGAGCGTGCCGTCCATACGTTCAGTCTTGACGTCGATCCCGTTGCTTTTCATGTACTTCCAGATATCTTCCCCGTCCAGCTCGAAGGTATAGTTGTTATCCAGAAGGAACGAATTCCAATCCGTTTCCTGCTCGTGGCCTACCAGATGATGGGTTGTGCGGCTGTGCTCATGGTCGATAAAGTCAAAGCCGTATGGCGCGGTAAGGGAAAATTTCGTCATCTTTGCCTCATACAGCACCCGGCGCTGCTTGTCCTCAATGCGGTGCCCGATCTTTGCCGTGCCCGTGTCCGTCAAAAAGCAGAGCTCTCGCTCTTCCCCCTTTACAGAGGGGGCAAGGCCCGTATTGCCATGCAGCACGTTCTCCTCCTCCAGCTGCTTCAATCCCTGCCGCTTCTGAACACCGGACCAGATAACGGCAGCGAGGATCACAGCGCTCACGGCCATGAGGTAGACGCCAATGCCCCCTCCGCCGTGAACGACCGCAGGATTGTTCGGATCGTACAGAATGGAAATGGTCCTGCCGACCTTATAGGAGCCGCTGCTGGTATCCAGCTCGCCGGTATAGGTTTTTCCGTCCACGCTGTACTCTACCGTTGGAAAGTATACCGCGCTGTTATCGCTGCTGTCTTCGCGCAGCGAAACGATGGTGCCCGTGGTTTTCACGAAGCCCCTGGAATGGAAAAAAGTGAGATAGATTCCCGCCGCAAGGCAGATCGCCGCGAGAATCCCGGCGAAAATTTTCAGTTTTGGCCCTCTCAGTGAAACCATGTTTTATCTCCTTCATGCGAATATTGCCTCTGCCTGCATCAACGGGCAAACGAGGCGGATGAATAATCGTAACATAAAAGCTATGATTATTCCAGTGGGCAGAGAAGGATTTTATATATTTCCTTGAAGGATTTTATATATTTCCTGACGCTGCCGTTCAATATAATGCGGCGTGGATTTGCATATTATGCTTGCATTTTGAGAAAATAGTGATAAACTACCGCGCAGGTAATATTATGACAGCACCGCACAATACGCCTGAGGCATCTTCCGGAAAATTTGCGCCCTGATTTCGTCACTTTTCTTGAGGTACACACAGCACATCTGCGAAAAAGTGTCATCATCAGAACCCAAATTTTCTCGGAATCTGCTCTTGCCGCATTGTGCGGTATTGCCTTAGAAAAAGCGCCAGCCGATGTATTCCACCAGCTGGCGCTTTCCTATGTCCGAATCTTCCGCGTCTAAAGTTCCGATATATTTTCAATTCCCGTTATCGACCCAAAAGTTGAACCGGAAGTTGTCGCTCAAGTGATGAGTGATCTGATCCAGGAAGGTAAGATCCTGTACCGGGGCATCTCTGAGACGACGGAGGACTATCTTCGTCGCGCCCATGCCATCTGCCCGGTGACCGCCGTGCAGAACCGCTATTCCATGATGGCCCGCTGGCATGGGGTGCTGTTCCCTACGCTTGAAGAATTGGGGGTAGGTTATGTGGCTTTCAGCCCGTTGGCGAACGGGATCCTCTCCGACAGCGTACAGAAAGGCGCGGCTTACGGCAAAGGCGACTATCGCGCTTTTATGCCCCAGTATTCCGACGCGGCCTTTGAAGCCAACCGTGCGCTCTTTGAGCTGATCCGCTCCCTCGCGGCCGAGAAGGACGCCACGCCCGCGCAGATCTCTCTGGCTTGGATGATCAACAAAAAGCCTTACATCGTGCCAATCCCCGGTTCCCGGAAGATCGAACGCATCAGGGAAAATGCCGGGGCTGCGGATATCCTTCTGACAGCAGAAGAAGTGAACGCCATTGATGAGAAGTTGGATTCCATGGAGATGTCCCAGGTCTTCGGTGGCTCACCGGCAAGGAAATAACGGAGGTGTTTTATGAAGGTGTTAACTGTTTTCTTCTCCCTCAAGGGAGAAACCATTGCCCCCGGCATGAAGATCGTGAAGCTGGAAAAGGGGCACACCGCGCAGGCGGCGGAGTTTATTCAGCAGGCGACAGGCGGCGACCTGTTTGAGATCGAAACGGTCAAGACCTACATGGAAGACCACATGAAGATGATTTGCGAGGCCCGGGATGAGCTGAATCAGGGCATTCGGCCTGAGCTGAAAAAGCTGCCGGAGAACTTCGATCAGTATGACACCGTGTTTCTCGGTTATCCCAACTGGTGGAATACGCTGCCCATGCCGGTGGTGAGCTTTCTGGAAAAGCTGGACTGGTCGGGCAAGCGCATCCTTCCCTTCAACACCAGTGAGGGCAGCGGCCTCGGTCAGAGCGTGGAATGGATCCGGGAACTCTGCAAAGGAGCAGTGGTTGAGAACGGCTTCGCATTAAAGGGCTCACAGGTCGACGGTAAGCAGGCTGAGATCGCGGCCTGGGCAAAGGAACAGCTGCGATGAAGGCGATCCTTGACGGGCAGGAATACCCGATCAACCTGGCGGAAAGTGCGCTTTCTCAGGAGATCGTGGGCCTCTGCCCGATGGAACTGAACATGGCGCGCTCCGGCGGGCATGAGTACTATGCCGGACTTCCCAAGCCGGTAAGGGTCCGCGATGCACAAACTACAACCGTTGTATATCGTGGCGGTGTTTATTATTTCGATGCCTGGAACGCGCTGGCTCTGGTGTTTGAGGACGCAGATATCCGCCCCTATTCCGTGCATGTTGTGGGTGAGATGGAGGGAAAACTGCCCCTTGCGCTCAAAGAAGCAAAGAACAGAATAAAGGTTCATTTTGATTTGGAGGATGCATGATGGAAAAATCCAAGGTTTACTTTACGAAAGAAATCAGCCCGGAGAGCCTGGTGAAGATCTATGAGGCATTAGGCCGCGAGCTTCCCGGCAAGGTCGCGGTGAAGATCTCGACCGGGGAGAGCGAGAAGAGTAACCACCTCCGCCCGGAACTGATCGCTCCGCTGGTGCAGAAGCTGGGCGGCACTATTGTGGAGTGCTGCACGGCCTACGGCGGCAACCGGCAGGATAAGCGCAAGCATTGGAACGCCATTGAGAAGCGTGGCTACAAGGAGATCGCGCCGGTAGAAATCATGGATGAATTCAGCGAGTTCGGTATCCCAGTGGCGGGCGGCTTCCATCTGAAGGTGGACATAGTCGGCAGTGGCCTCAAGAACTATGACTCCTTACTGATCCTCTCCCATTTCAAGGGGCATGCCATGGCAGGCTTTGGCGGCGCGCTGAAGAACATTGCCATCGGTATTGGCTCCACCCATGGGAAGACCAACATTCACACCGCGGGAAAAACTACGGATCCGAAGCTGCTGTGGGCGAAGATCGCCAAACAGGATGACTTCCTGGAATCCATGGCAGACGCCTGCAAGGCCGTGATCGGCTATGTGGGTGCGGAGAACATGCTGTATATCTCGGTGGCCAACCGGCTGAGCGTGGACTGTGACTGTGACGGTAACCCTCACGAACCGGAAATGGCAGATCTCGGCATCTTCGCCTCCACGGATCCCGTGGCCCTGGACCAGGCTTGCTATGACGCCGTAGTCAACGCGGAGGATCCCGGCAAGGAAGCGCTGATCCGCCGCATGGAGGAAAAGCACGGCATACACACGGTTGAAGCGGCAGCTGAACATGGCCTCGGCAGCCGCGAGTATGAGATTATAACTATTGGCTAACAATTAGATGCTTGTTGTCACGAAGTGACGACAAATAATCCCTCAAGCACAGAATTCATGCTTGAGGGATAAATTTATCCTTGACAAAACGTTTGCCAGCATATCTTTTTTCAGAAGGTCTTTTGCAGCGACGCACAAGAAGGCTGTTTTTTACTCTGATTTTCATAACTATTGGCTGATATAAGTCGTTGAAAATACTGTAAAATGGCCGGAATAAAAACTCATTTTCTGGCATCCTGTTCTGGAGCGATTGGCGCATTCAAAACCGATCCTTTGTTGGATTGTCTGTTTCCTATTGCCTGATTTGCCCAACAAGGGGAAAAACGAAAGAAGTCAGGGACAGAAGTGTTGTCTTGCCGTCCCTGGCTTCGTGTTGATATTAGATTTCTTTCATCGTGCTGTCTATCAGCACATCCATCATGATCTTTGCGCCGAGCCTGAATGCATAGCAAAAGGTTTCGCAGTCTGTCAGAACATTGACCTCACGCTGAGCGGTCATGAAGGCTTCAAACTGCTCTTTCTGCTTTTCCGTGAGTGCGCCGATGAGGGCATCACCGGCTTTCATAGCATCGTTCAACGCCTTGGCGTATTGGCTGCACTTTTTGAAACTGCGCTCGCTGGGATGGATGTCGCCCATATAGAGGTCTTCAAGAACTTGCATTCTCAGCACCCCCTCAGCAATAGACGAGTTCGTTTAGCACGATCTCTTCCACACGGTTATAGATGCTGTTCATGCGTCGCACCCACTCAAATTGATCGGCGGCTTTGAGCGCTTCGGTCACACCTTCCCGCTGGGCCATCTGCCGGGTGAGCAGTTCTATCCGTTCTTTGCAGGCGCAGTCAATCTCGCTCAAATGCTGGTACAGTTTTCCAGAGAGAAGCATCGTGTTGAACAGGATCGGCCGATGCTCTTTCAGATAGCGTTTGCGTATCCTGCCATACTTGCCGATGGGTTCGCATTCTTCGACCAAAAGATCAGGGAGCAAAAAGTCGCCAGCCTGAGTATAGATTCCACCAATTTGTTCAAAAAGAGTTCTGTTTGTTTTCATGAGTTATCTCCATTTTAAGAATTGTACGTATCAAATCTACGCCTTACCAATCCTTACAGGCAGTTACCCAATCATTTTTCAATAAAACTCTCTTATTGGTGTCGGCCCAAGCCCCTCCCCTACTGCCGGGAAGTATCACATTTACAGGTACAACCCCATTTTGAAACGCGCCCTCTGTTTTACAGCTTCTTTGCGAAGAAGGGCAGGATATAGCCAAAGGCCTCAGAGACAAAGGGGGGCCGGATCGTACATTCCAAAGCGGCTGGCCTCCGGGATCACATGCAGGCATTTACCCACGCGATGAAGTTCCCGGAACTATTGCCGCTGCGTTCCGCTTCCACATGCTTCTGTGCCCACACGCTTTCAAAATCCACACTGTCCACACGCGTGTCATTTTCAAGTGCAAGCGCCAGATTAAGCTCGGTGGTCAGGGCGGTGTCGCTCTGCGCGATACCGCTGCGGATGCGCCAATGCTTGGCTACCGTGCTGGAACCGCAGCCCTCGGAACTCTCCAGCAGATAGTAAAGCGGTGTGTACATGTTCAGACGCTGCCGCGCGGTATATTCTGCGCTGTCTGCCCGGCTCAAATCCTCCGCAAATCTTTCGGCATAGGAACTTCCCAGATCCGAGAGGATTCCGGCGAGGATGCTGTCAAAGTGAGCTCCGCTTCCGTCTGCATATCCGAAAAGCGTATTCTCGCCCTGGCCGCCGTCCAGCTGGTCAAATGCTCCGAGATTCTTGGAGACGGACTTGAAGGCTTTCACAAAGGCCTCAACGCTTGTGATCACCGCGCTGTTTGTCTCGGGATCATAGCTTACCCACTCGCCGTTTGCGTTCAGCGCGGCAATATAGTCCTCGGCGGTCTCGTAAGTACCGGAGAGATCCAGTCCGGTCGTCGTCTCGTTTCGGGTGATGTCATCCAGGTCCTCGATCTGAATATTGCCGCCCGTTTCTCCGTCGCCGGGAAAACCGCCAAAGCCCTCGGGAAGATTGCCGCCGTCAGGTCTTCCGCCGCCGGGGCCGCCCATGCCGCCATGACCACCGAAGCCGCCCTTCCCGGCGCTTGCGGAGGCATCGTAGGGAAAGCTCGTATCAAATAGAAAATTATTCAGGGAACGCTCAATTTCGCTCTTGACCAGCTCATAATAGCTGCCGCTCTGCCAGATACCATTCTCGGATTGCGTAAGCGTGAGGATGGTGCCGTCCTGCGTCTTGAATCCCGCGCTGTTGATATAGTCTGCCCAGGCATTTGCCAGCGCGTCAGAGATCGCCTGCTCTTCGTCCGACAGGCCGCTTCTTGTGCAGCCCATCATCCACTCGTAGCTTTCATCGGCAGTGTCCAGATTGGTGATCGGGCACCAGCACATGGACCCGTATACCGCGTCGCTCTGATCCATGACGGCGCCGATCTGCTCCAGATACGGGGTGTAGAGCTCGCTGTCGCCGGCGAGTGTCCAGGTGCCGGTGGCGTTGACGATGCTGCCGTCGAGGGGCCCTCGAATGCAGAGCCGTCCGTCAGCTCAAGGGCAAGAAGAGAACTCTATTATTTTCAGCTGCCTCAGACGGGCAGACGCTGGCTCGGTGGGATACTTTTGGGCCACGCCCGATTTTGTTTATTGATCCGCTTTCAGCCGCACAAGCTCTGCGTCCATCTGACGGGCTTTTTCCAGATCCAGCGGGAACTGCTTTTCATGGTGAGCTTTCTTGTGCTCGGCATCGAAGCCCGCCATGTTGAACTTGCTGTAATCCTTGACCTGCAGCGTGTCGAAGCTGCACAGCGTCTGCACTTTGCCGTTCAGACTGCGAAAAGCATTCGCCTGTTCGGTCAGCTTCCGCTTGTATTGCAGCTGATAGAAAGCCTGCAGCGCGTTCATCGTAAAGATCACGCCCACGTCACCAAGGCACCAGGTTTCGCCGTGCGGCCATTCCGGCAGTGCAGCCAGGGAGTCATTCAGCGTTACCATCTGGTCGAAGAGATATCGGCCGATTTTTCCGCAAGGGCGGACGCGAAGCTGCAGTTCGGCAAGCGAGACGGCAAACTGCTTATAGGTGCCGGTTGGCACCTGCCAGAGCGGCATGGACGAGGAAAGGACCACGTTGGCAGCGTTTATGTCGCTCATAAGATTAAACTCCTCGCCGCCCTCTGGATAGTCCGCACCTCCGATCCATATACAAGTCATGCGCTCACAAATGCGCGGTTCCATCAAAATGGCGCACGCCAAATCGGTGATTGCGCCTTGCATGCCGATATACAGCGGGCGCGCAGTCGTAGAGCTCCTCGGCAGCATTCCAGCGGGGACGATGACCGAGGGCGCAGATGACGGCGGATCGCGTCGGCGGTATAAGTGGCCTTGGGCAGAGAGTTCAAAATGATCTCGTCCAGGCGATAGGCGTGGCTGCCGTCGCTGGGATGCACCATCAGTTCCGAAACGGTGACTGCCGCGCAGCCGCCCTTGGCGCGGTATTCGCAGAAAGCCTGGGACTTGGGGCCGATGCAGCCGTCAAGCTCGATGTCCGTACCGAACATGCGGTTGCGGTACAAGACATTGCCGGTGCGGATCGGCTTGCAGAGATGGGGGGACTTTCGTTCCATCGTATTATCCTCACAATTTCAAATCAGTAAAGATTTCCAGTCCTCAAAGACTGCCGAGCAGTCACAGACGGTTTCCGTCGTGCAGACTTGTCCGCTTTTTCCGCTCTCCATGATTTTCTCCACAATGTCCAGCACATGACAGGGCATTTCGGCACTGACCTGCGGCGTGCCTCCCTCCCGGATGCATCTTGCCATGTCTGCCACGCCGACTCCCCGGCAGTTGTCAGAGAGCTCCGATACCGGCTCCAGCGGCTGCCACGCAGCATGGAAGAAATCATCCGGCATAAAAGCGATCTCGCCGCCGAACTGATTGGCATCTCCCAGGTGCAGGATTCCCTTTGTTCCATGGATGGTAAAATCCCCCTGATCCACGGCGGCGCTGTCACCGTTGAGAGAAAAAGTCCCTGTGACGCCGCTTTTCGTTGTGAGGATCGCATTGACCTGCGCCTCATTGTCATAGATATATTCCTGCCCGAATTCGGGGCTGTCTGGAATCATGTTCCTGCGCACGCGGCTGTGATTGCCAACCTTTGCAAAGACGCTCTCCACCGGCCCCAGCAGCGATACCAGCGCAGTGAGATAGTATACGCCGTAATCATAGCAGATGCCGCCGCCCGGTTGACGCAGGAACTTTGCAAAGCTCGCAAGTACCGTCAGGTCCCGGTTGGCAACAACATGGAAGGACGTGAGCTCTCCGATGAGTCCCTCATTCAGCGCTTTTCGGGTCGTCTGCACGGCGCTGCCCATAAAGGTCTCGGGCGCCGCGCCAAGCAGCAGGCCTCTCTCCGTCGCCAGCGCAAGCAGCTCCTGCGCCTTAAAAAGCTCGGTGGCGATGGGTTTTTCGGTATATACGTGCTTGCCTGCCAGGAGTGCCTTTTTTACCAGCTCATAATGACTCGGCGCGGGCGTCAGCACCACGATCAGCTCGACCTCGGGATCCGCCAGGATCTCCTCCGTGGAGGCGGCGCGAATTCCGTACTGCGCGGCCTTTTTTTCCGCGTTCTCCCGGTGGCTGGCGCAGCAGGCTACCACGTCCAGCGTGGCATACCTGCCCGTCATATTCGTCAGGTAAATATCGCTGATCGCGCCGCAGCCGATGACGGCGGTTTTGACCGGTTTCATCTTGCTTCCTCCGTAATCATTTCATATTCAACACCTGCAGGTGCGCGTACTTCGGTTTTTAACTCTGCCGTCCGCACGCTTTTTATGCCGGATATGGACGATCCTCAAGGGTGTAGGATATTCAGCCTCCACAAAGCGCAGATCACCCAACTGCGGCGCAACGCGGATTTTTTTGCAGCCCGGTTCGACCACGGTGATGCCCGCAACATGCCGCATCAGAAACGGCACCGGACCGCTGGACCAGCCATGGCACAGGCTGTGGCGAAATCTCTCATAGCAAAAGGCGCCGTAGTCTCCGTGGATATCCTTTTTGCCCTCCGGCACCACTTCATCGATCCGGCCGGCGTTTTCCATCCACATGAGATCAAAGTCCTCCCAAAAGCTGGTGGCCCCCATTTGCAGCATACCGCCCCAGTAGTCCCGCAGATCGCGCAGGGCGCCATTTATATCCCCTGCCTTTGCCTTCGCCGCGAGCAGATAATAGCCCATGAAGGTGGAGTAGCCTTCGGCGCCGCTCGGCGCGATAATCTCACGGTTCAGCGTATCCGGGTCGGACAGCCCGGCGAGGCTCAGCAGCGCTGCGGCCTGCTTGGAGCCGTCACAGTCCGGTGTGTGCCGCTTCATCTTTTCCGAGAGTGCGAGGAAGTTCGCCGCCTGCTCCTTCTCACCAAACAGCGAAAGAAGCTGTGCGCCCTCTTGAAGTCCCCAGGCCATTAAAGCCTGGAGCCCTGCGTGTGTTGCCTTTTCGTTGTCCACGTTCTTCCAGTCCAGAAAGCGAAATGCCGGCAGCCGTTCCACCCCGTCCTCGTCTACAAAGGATGCCGCCAGCGTAAGCTGAGCCTTCAGGAAATCCCGTTGCTGCCGGAGATAGTCAAGATTGCCGGTATAGCGCCAGAGCTCCGCCTGTATCAGTATCCACCAGAGAGAATAGCTGGAATAGCCGTTTATGAACTGATTGTGTAAGCTTTGAGAACAACACGCTCCTGATCAACAAACAGCACAATCGGGTAAAGGGTGATACATATTTTCGATTCAGTTATTTTGAACATATCCCGCAGATATTATTAACGACTGAAAGTGCAAGCCGCGTCTGCTATTTCTCTTCGCTTATGGTCTGCCCCGACAACCGATCTGGAGATTTGGCCGGGACTGGTCTCAATGCTCACCGACCGAAAGTAAAATACAACGGAGGAGGGTTATTCGCCCTCCTCCCCTGTTCCGGGCATCTGTTTTGTACTCTTTCAAAAAAGTGGAAGCCCGTTGGACGAATCCGCAGGGCTTCCGAAGGAAGAAAAAGGGGATATAATTTCAGGACGGCTTACTTGTTGTTGCGGTAGTAGTTGATGAGGCAGCCGTCGGTGATGATCTGACGCTCGGGGTCAGTCAGCGCGCCGACAGAGCACTTAAATTCGGTGACGGTTCCGTCGGGCTTCACGGCATAGGCGGTGATGTCGTCGTTCTTTTCCAGAATCGCCTTGCGAAGGCCGGGGACGAAGATATAGTCGCCCAGCGCGAAGACTTCGGGATTCTGTACCAGAAAGGGCGTCATGCCCCAGTTGATGCAGTTGGAGCGGTAGCGCTTGGTGGCATACTGCTTGGCAAAGTTCGCGCTCGCGCCCATCACGCGCTGGCAGGAGGCCGCCTGCTCACGGGCCGAGCCGTCGCCCGGCATGTTGGCAAAGATCGTGGAGCCCACGTCCGTGCCCTCGGGATCGACCTTGAGGCCCGCTTTTTCGAGGGCGGCGTACACGGCCTTGATCTCATCACTAAGGCCCTTCCCTGCTCTGCGGTCGCGGTCCGCCTGACGCAGGACCTTGGAGCGGGAAACATACTGCGGATCGCGTCTCGACAGTGCAAACTCGCTCAAACGCTCGGGGTTGGAGCGGTAGGAGCTTGTTTCACCGGAAGGGATCAGCTCGTCCGTGGTGGTGACGGGATCGGTGATGTAGGAGCAGACCTTCACCAGCAGATCGTCCGTCAGCGCGGGCATCTCGGGCCAGTCCTTGATGTTCGGGCCGAACTTCAATTCGTGCTCGGGTTCCGGCTTGCCCCAGCCGTTGTAGACACGCTTGGCGTAGACACCGGCGTCGTATTCGTAAACGGGAATGCTGTACTCCACATCGAGGTCTGTTGCCGCGGTCAGCTTGCCGCCATTGGCAGCGGTGGCTGCGATAGAGCGCGCGTCCATGAGAGCGACAGCGGAGAGCTGGCCCTCGCCGGGCTTGGAGCCCTCGCGGTTCGGGAAGTTGCGGGTCGTGTGGCGGATGGAGAACTCACCGTTGGCAGGGGTATCGCCCGCGCCGAAGCAGGGGCCGCAGAAGCACTCGCGGATGATGGCGCCCGCGGAGACCAGATCGAAGATGCGCCCGGTCTTGACGAGGCAGGAGAAGGCGGGCATGGAGCCGGGATAGATGTTCAGGCTGAATGCGCCGTTGCCGCAGCTCTTGCCGCGCAGGATGTCAGCCGCCGCGCAGATGTTGTCGAAGGTGCCGCCGGAGCAGCCCGCGATCTCGCCCTGCTCGACCCAGATGCCGCCGTCGTGGTACTTGGACATGAGATCCATGGTCACGCCCTTGAGCTGCTTGTTGGCCTGCTCCTGGACAGCATGGAGGATGTCCTTCGCGTTTTCCTGCAGCTCATGGATGGTGTAGGTGTTCGAGGGGTGCATGGGCATGGCGATGGTGCACTCTACCGTGGAGAGGTCGACATAGACGCAGCCGTCATAGTAGGCGATCTCGGCAGGATCGAGCTTCTTGTAGGCTTCGGGTCTGCCGTGGGTGACAAAATAGCCCTGGGTCTTCTCGTCCGTGACCCAGATGGAGGACCAGCAGGTAGTCTCGGTGGTCATGACGTCGATGGCGTTGCGGTATTCGATGGGGAGATTGGCTATGCCGGGGCCGACAAACTCCATGGCCTTGTTTTTCACGTAGCCGTTCTTATACACCGCGCCGATGATGGAGAGGGCCACGTCCTGCGGGCCGACGCCGGGACGCGGAGAACCTGTCAGGTAGATCGCAATGACGCCGGGATAGGCAAAATCGTAGGTGCGTTTCAGAAGCTGCTTTGCAAGCTCGCCGCCGCCCTCGCCGATGGCCATGGTACCGAGGGCGCCGTAGCGGGTGTGGGAGTCGGAGCCGAGGATCATCCTGCCGCAGCCGGACATGGTCTCACGGTTGTAGGAGTGGATATTTGCCATGTTCGTGGGCACGTAGATGCCGCCGTACTTGTGGGCAGCGGAGAGGGCAAACTTGTGGTCGTCCTCATTGATGGTGCCGCCGACAGCGCAGAGAGAGTTGTGGCAGTTTGTGAGCACGTAGGGCAGCGGAAACTCCGTCATGCCGGAGGCGCGTGCCGTCTGGATGATGCCGACATAGGTGATGTCATGCGAGGTCATGGAGTCGAACTTCAGGCGAAGCTGCTCCATGTCGTCAGACTGGTTATGGGCCTTGATGATGCTGTAGGCCATGGTGCCCTTTTTGGCTTCCGCCTTGTCGGCAGCTTTGCCGGTGAGGGCCTTCACCTTTTCGGATTCGCTTTCGGGGACGATCTCGGCGCCGTTTACAAGATAAACACCGCCGTCATAGAGCTTGACCATGATGATTTATCCTCCTGTTGAAGTATTTCAATCGAATCAAAGTGCCATCGCAACAATGAAGTTGTAGATCGCCGCGCAGCCGACGCTGATCGGAACTGCCACGAAGAGCAGACGGTTGAAGAGGGCGTTGCGCTCCTCATCATTGCCGTAGGAGCCGAGGATCAGGCTGCCGCCGGAGGAGAAGGGGCTGATAGCGCTGCTCTGCGCGCCGAGGATGGTGCAGGCAAAGAGCGTGATCGGGTTGAGACCGGTGGCCACGGCAATGCCGGGGATCAGCGGGAAGAGGGCCGGGGCAACGACGCCGGTGGTGGAGCTGAAGAAGCTCATAAAGGCGGCGATGAAGCTGAAGGCGATAGGCACGAGGAAGGTGGGCACGTTGTTGCCGATCCAGTGGGAGACGGCCTCGATGGTGCCGGCCTTGACCGCAACGCCGATGAGCATGCCGGCGCCCGCGATCATTAGGATTGTATTCCAGGGAACCTTTGCGATGGTCTCCTTCTGGGGAGCCAGGTTCAGCAGCAGGCCGATGACCGTGAAGACGAAGGCGACGAGGCCCACATCAATCTTGCCCGCGATGTTGGAGATGGCCTTGACATTGGGAAGCACGAGCTTGAGCACGGGGAAGATGAGCACGACGACCATCATGATGATCATGAGGCGCAGGGTGGTCTTCTGCTTGGGATCGTAAGGCTCGGGCTTTTTGAAGGTGATGCCCTTGCCGATGTTGCGGTTGGACTTGAAGCCGAAGCGGAAAATGGAGATCAGGATCAGAGAGAAGACGATGGCAAGGCCGAAGACCTTCATCTCGGGGCCGAAGGTGTCGGCAAGCGCCAGCTCGGGGGTGCCCTCATAGGCGGTGTCCATCAGGCCGCGGAATACGACGCCCAGCGCCGCTGTGGGGAAGTTGCCGCCCGCCAGTGCGCCGCAGTTGATGGCAACCGCACCGGTGAGCTTGTCCATCTTTGACTCCTCGCAGATGGCCATGGTGATGGGGGCGAGGAAGGCCAGGACGGTGAAGTAGGCAGCGCCCATCACGGAGAGGATGACCGCCACGAAGAACAGGGCGAAGGGCAGAAGTCCCGGAAAGCTGCGGCAGGCATACAGGAGGCTGCCGGAGAGCTTTTCGAGGGTGCCGTTGATGGCGGCGAAGTTATAAAACAGCGAAACGGAGATGATCACAAACATGGTGCTGGTCGGCCACATGGCGATCAGTTCCTTGGGCTTGAGGCCCAGCATAAAACATCCGATGATGTACGCAAACGCAATGCAGAAAAAGCCGGTATTGATCTTCGTCTTATAGCCGAGAACGACGGCCGCGGCAATCGCCGCAATAATCAGAACGCCAAGCATGTCTTTATCCTCCCTTTATTTCTCTTCCAGATTCAGAAGTCCCATCTGAATGGTATGCGTCATGTAACGCAGCTGTTCTTCCGGGATGCCGTGATCGGCCATGTACTGCATGTACTGCTCATAGGCGATCTCCCAGTTGGGATTCTCGGTCTGGCCGCCGTCGGTGCTGATCATGACGTTTTTATAGCCGACCGTCTTGATGACCTCCAGATTCTCGGGAAGATTGGACTTGTACTTGCCGCCGCCCATGTTCTGGGCAAAGCAGCGCTCGAGCAGCACGTCGTAGTCCTTGACGATACGGAGCTGGTCTTCGATGCTCATATCGACGATCCACCACTCGGGGTGCGTGACCACGACTTTTTTAAGCCCCATGGCGCGCGCTGCTTCCACGACGATGAAGCACTCCTCCGGGGAGACATGGCCGGTGCCGAGCACCACGTCGAAGTCCTTGACGAGCTGGAACACATCCTTGAGCTCCGGGACGATCTTACCGTCGCGCACACATGCGACGCCCGCCGAGGGATCTTTTCCCATCTTGGCAAGGTGATTGCAGGCGGAAGCGGTGGGCAGCCACACGACCTTGCCGCCGAGCTTGAGTCCGCTTTCCACAGCGGCGGGGTTGATGCCGCCCATCTGGCGGTTGAGGGTGATGCTGCCGAACATCTGGAAATCGTTGTCGCCCCCATGGAAGATCTGGTTGTGGCGGTTGCAGAGATAGGCGCGGTCCACCGTGGTGCCCTGGTGGGTCTTGATGACGATGGCGCGGGCGCCGACGCGGATGCCAGCCTCCATAAGCTCAAAGTCGTCGTAGGCGCGCACACGGATATCGGGGTTTGAGTGGACGTGCATGTCGATGACGCCTTTCATGGATACCTTTGCCATACGATTCTCCTTTCCGTTTTGTTCAGATTTGCTTGTCTTTTGGCTGACTTTATTTTATAATAAGGGGCAAAAGATGCGCAACGCAGAATCCTTAATGCGATGTATCGGAAAAACGGATAGCAGGAGGGGTACACGGATGGAGCTGAAGGACTTTCAATATCTCATCACGCTTGCCGACGAGGGCAGCGTTTCCAAGGCGGCGGACAAACTCTATATGTCGCAGTCCAGTCTGAGTCAGGCCCTGCAGCAGTATGAAAGTGAGCTTGGTGTCAAGCTCTTTCTCCGTACCTCAAAAGGCATCCACCCCACCGCAAACGGCGAGGTTTTCATCGGGCACCTGCGGCAGATGGTATCCTATTACAAGCAGGCGAGAAGTGAGCTATGGGATAATGAGGGGATGAAGGGGGGACATGTGCGACTTGGCATCAGTTCCTTTCGCGGTGAGCAGACGCTGCCGAAGATTTTAAAGGAATTCTCCGCGAAGTACCCGGAGGTACATGTGGATGTTGTGGAGGAGCATAGCTTAAAGCTGGAAGAGCTTTTGCTGGAAGGTAAGCTGGATGTGGCCGTGATCGCGCTCCCGGCGGCAAAACTCAAAAACGAGGCAAGTCTCTTGACAAAGGACGAGGTGTTCCTTGTCGCGCCGAAAGGACATGCGCTGCGTGAATTGACGCATACCGCGTCCGACGGCAGCAAATGGGTAAGCTTGAAGGAGGCAGCGCAGTACCCCTTCGTTCTAAGCGGTCAAAGCACCATTCTCGGCAATATCAGCCGAAATCTGCTGCAAAAGGAGAAGGTCAAATATACAGCTGAGCATGATGATATTTCGGCTGCCATGGCGGTGTCCATGGCAAAGGCCGGGATCGGCATTGCTTTCACTTACGCCTCCTGTATTGACCCGGATGATCATCTGGAGACGTTTCGGATCGGGGAAAAGGGTGTATTCCTGAATCTCGGCGTCGCCTTGCCTTCGCGGGAGTACCACTCCCTGGCAGCAAAAGCGCTGCGGGAGATTGTATGTGAGGTTTACCGACAGGAAAGCTAAACGGAAGAATAAAAGGCCAGGATTGACGGTGTATCCGACAACCTTGGCCTTGCTTGTTCCATCTCTCAGAATTCATTTTTCCTGCTCGGACGCCTGTTTGCCCTTGAATTTGCGGGCAACCCGGAGCCCGTCCTTCATCACCGTGCCGCGCTGGATGATATCAGCGCCGAACTTACTCCGCAAGGCGTCCACCGCCTTATCCAGCTTCACATCGCGCTCCCGTCTGCCGCTGTCCTCTTCTCCGAACAGGGACATCTGCCCGCCCTCATCTTCTCTTGTCAGGTTGGAAAGGGCAATGCTCATAAGCCGCAGCGGCCTGTGATCTTTCCACAGCTCACGGAGAAGCCGTTTCGACAGCTCATAGATTTCCCGCGTGGATTCCACCGGACGGTCTGTCTTGCACTGATGCGAGCGGTTTTTGAAGTCCAGATAACGGATCGATACCGACACGCAATAGGCCTTTGCCCCGTCACTGCGCATATGGGCCGAGACGCTGTCCGAAAGGGCCAGAAGGATCGCGTCCGCCGCCTCCAGTGTGGTCACGTTTTCCTCAAGGGTGACGGAATTGCTGTAGCCCTTAGCCTCTTCCGGCTCTGCCCGGACGGGAGAATTGTCGATGCCGTTTGCGTAATTGCGGGCCTGGAGACTCATCTTGTCGCCGAGGATCCTCCGCAGGAGTTCCGGGTCTGCGTGCGCAAGCTCTCCGATCGTGACAATATGTTCTACCCGAAGCCGATTTGCGGAGGTGCCGCCCACGAACAACAGGTCCCCCACCGGCAGCGGCCAGAGCTTGTCCGGGATCTCCTCCAGATAGAGGGTATGTACCTTATCCGGCTTCTCAAAGTCGCTCGCCATCTTGGCGCAGAGTTTGTTTCGCCCGATGCCGATATTCACCGTAAACCCAAGCTCGTCCCGGATCCTGTCCTTGATCGTATGCGCCAACGCGATAGGGTCGGGGTACATGTGTCCCGTTCCGGTCATGTCCATGAAGCATTCGTCGATGGAAAACTCCTCCACGACCGGCGCATAGCTGCGGCAGATATCCTTAAACGCCTTGGAACAGGCCGAATACAGCTTGAAATCCGGCTTTGCAATCACAAGCTGAGGGCATTTTCTCAGCGCCATGGCGATCGGTTCGCCTGTCTTGATTTTGAACGCCTTTGCCGGGATGGACTTTGCAAGCACGACTCCCCTTCTGGATTCCGGGTCACCTCCGATGCAGGACGGGATCTGGCGCAGATCCGGCTCGCCGTTTTTAACGCGCCGCGTTGCCTCCCAGGACAGGAAGGCACTGTTGACATCCACATGAAAGATAAGTCGTTCATTCATCTCCGCGCCCTCCTGTTATATGCGTTTTCCAGCAGCAGGTCCACAGTCTGTGCTTTTCTCCGCAGCTGGTGTTTATTTGTAGGTTTCCAGATATGCCTTGACGATCCGGTGCAGGCTCTCTGCAATGTCCATCCTTCCGTCGTCAAGCGCCCACTCAAACACACAGCCTTTAACGATCGTGCAAATGTCCATGCTTAATTGATGTGGATCTGCATTCTTTTTCAGAAAGCCCTGTTCGCGCGCGTCGATCAACTCGCGCTCGCAGCGGGCCATGACCGTTCCATCCGCAAAGCACCCGTTTTCCTGTCCCATATAGGCAGACAGCGCCTTATTCCCGGTCGTATAAAAGCTCTTCATAAATTCCTCGCCGAGCGTCAGATAGCGGTCGATCAGGTGCATATACAGCTCACAGATGCGTCCGGCGACATCTTCAAGCGGAGTCTCCAGCACAAAGGTGTCAAAAGAGGCTTCACGCACGAAATACATCAGAAGATCGTCCTTATTCTGAAAATGATGATAAAAGGTCCCTATGGACAGGCCGGCTTCTTCACAGACGCTGCGCACGGTGATCGTGTCCGCACCGTACTTTTTAATAAGTTCGACCGTCGTGTCGATCAGCTTTTGCTTTGCGTCGGTCGGAACAGACGCCTTGGATGGACGCCCGCGTTTATTTGCCATTGAAGATCACCTCAAATTAAAACTCGTTCTAAAACCATTGACATCATAACACACTTCGGTTATAATTGCAAATAGAACGTGTTTTATAAATTGAAAGAAGGTCAACGAATGAAAATCACTTATTGGTCCGACTACGCCTGCCCTTATTGTTATATAGGAGAGGCACGCTTGAAAAAAGCGCTGGAACAGATTCCCGAACTCAAGGGAACCGAAATCGAGATGAAGAGCAGATGGCCTCCGGCATGAGCTGCGGCCCCGAAGGCTGCAAGCTCCGTTAACGCTATGGTACGCTGTGTGCCCGTCAAGGGCTATTTCGCCGAGAACTGCTTTTTCTATGTTGATGATGTTTCCAGACGCGGCTTTGTAATTGATCCGGGCGCGGAGGCTTTTCTTGTTACTGTTTGCCCTCTTCCATGCCGGTTTCCAGCCCCGGCTGCAGGGGTCCGTAATAGTAGGAGGCCGTCGCGCCGCCGTCCACAAGGAAGGTCGCGCCGGTGACAAGCAATACTTCCTTTGCCATGAGGTGTTCTCCTTTTTAAGCAATCAGACGCTCTTCTTTGCCCAGGCGGCGACAGTCGCCTCGGATTTTGCGGCGTCCGCGCCATGGACAGCGAGGCCGCGGCCGATCGTTGCGCCCTTGCAGCTCGCTTTCAGCGTGCGCTCACTGCCGCCGAGGCCGCTTCCCTCGTGAGTCATCACAGCAATAACCTTCTTTCCGGTGAAGTCCAACTTCTCCAGCTGGGTCAGAACCGCCATGGGGAAGGTGCCCCACCAGCAGGGACCGCAGACAAACACGTTGTCGTACTCACTGATATCGTCCAGATAGCGCTTCAGTTCCGGGCGGGCCTTGGTGCGCAGTTCCTCCTGCGCCTCTTCGGTGCATGTCATATAGTCCTTGGAATACTCCCGGACGGTCTCAATCTCGAACAGATCGCCGCCCACGGCCTTCTGGATGAATTCGGCTACGATCTCGGTGTTGCCCTTTTTGATATCTTTAATGCTGCCGTTCACATAGTTCTGTCCCTTGCGGGAATAGTAGATGATCAGATTCTTGGACATTTGTATTTCCTCCTTCAAACTGCTTTTTCGTTTCTGTTTGTATTATAAAAAGCAGCACCCTCCGAATCAATTCAGATTTTGGAGGGTACTTGATAAGTACAACTTATTTATTTGACGAATTCCTGTACCGGCATACGTTCAAACTCCACGACAGCCTGACTGGTAGTACTGGGTGATGGCTGGACCGTATTCCATTGCCCGCTATCCCTGTATCAAACGGCTGCGCCGCACAGCAAATCATCCATACGGCCACAAAACGGCGATTCTGTTTTTCGCTTTATTATGCCGAAAGGGTAATGGTCACATCGCCATTGCTTAGCAGCGCCTGCATTTCCTCTGGAGTCTTGTCAGTAATATGGCCAAGCCTGGTATAGGCCCAGGAGTTGCTGCCGTAGAACACCACCAACTGATTGCTGGAATAGAGCACAATGTCACCGGAAGATGTGCTGGTCTGTACATCGCTGCTGGGCAGATGCCGGCCGATGGAGCCTACCTGCTCAAAGCCGCCGTACATGGACATCTGAATGGTCAGGCCGTTCATCGCCAGGTCCTTCAGTGCGGCGACGGATTCATTGTCTTCCCAGGCTACGGTAACGGGAGTATCGTTGATCTTCATCTTCATCATGGATGCTTCCTCTTCTTCGCTTTCGTCCAGCTCGATCAGCACGTCATAGCTGCCGTTCAAAGCTGCGATGTTCGCCAGCGGGCAGGTAATCACGCCGATGTTCACCTGACTGCCGTAAATTTCGGACGCGTCCTGATCCTCAAACAGGATCGTGAAGTAGGGCGCGTCGGTGGCGTAGTCGATATCGCCGTTCAGCCAGCCGTAATGCTCTTCTTCCTCATTGTAGGGCAGGTCCTCGGTCACGCCGCAGAAGTCATGGGAATAACGGCTCATGTGCTGGGTATAGGGCAGCTTGGCGATCAGGGCCTGGGCGGTTTCGCTGTCGTTCAGCACGCCGGGGATCACGGTGTTCCCAAAGTGCAGAAGGATCTTCGTGCCGTTTTCCGGCGGCAGACGGGTCGGCATGGTGGGATCGTCGGTCTGCATCTGCGCGCCGTCCTTTGCCACGCGCTTTCCGCTTTCGGCAGAAGCGGGCATGCACACAGACAGCATCATCAGGATCGCCAGCAGGATCATCATGGTACGCTTCATTTTGTTTCCTCCTCATTTTATCGTGCTTCGCACAAATTCTCTCACTTCAGTTTCAGAGCTGTCGGGATCGAATCCGGAAACCGCCGCACCCCGGATCACGGTGGCGTTCGGCTGTATCTGCTGAATCTTCTCGGCCGTATCCGCAAAGCGGCTGCCGCAGTGGGCAGTCATGACATAAACGGTATTCATCGAGCAGGCGCAGCTGATCCTTCTGACACTCAGAGCTCTGACATGCTTCAAACTGTTTGATCAGTTCCTTGCCGCAGCCCGCGTCCGGAAGACATTCACGGACCTGCTTCTCACTCATAGCGATCACATCTCCACCTCCTGATCATATTGTAAAGCGGCAGCATTAAAATAGCAAATGCTTAAAAGTTAAAGCAATTTTTGCTTTTCAAGCAATAATCAGTGTGGTATGATGCTGTGGGGGGGATTCAGATGGAACTGCGGGTATTGAATTACTTTTTGACGGTGGCAAGGGAAGGCGGGTTGACCGGGGCCAGTGAAGTGCTGCATGTGACGCAGCCCACTATGTCCCGGCAGATTCAGGAACTGGAAGAGGAACTGGGTCAAAAGCTGTTTATCCGCACGACCCGTTCTATGGTACTGACGCCGGAAGGGATGCTGCTGCGGAAGCGTGCCGAAGAGATCCTGGACATGGCGGAACGGACGAAAGCGGAGTTTTCCTCCATGGGCAGCGTCGTTGCTGGAGAAGTGTTCATCGGCAGCGGTGAAACTTATGCTCTGAAAAAGGTAACGGACCTGATGGCCCAGGTCAGGGAGGATCACCCCGGCATCCATTTCCAGATCTACAGTGGCAACGCCGAGGACGTGATGGAACGGCTGGAAAAAGGCCTGCTGGATTTTGGCGTCCTGGTGGAGCCGGTGGATGTGTCGCGCTACAACAGCCTTCGTCTCCCGGCCAAAGACACCTGGGGGCTGATCCTGCGGCGGGATCATCCGCTGGCTGAAAAAAGATCTATTCGGAAAGAAGATCTGCCCGGCATACCGCTGATCGTGTCCCGCCAGGATATGGAATCACAAAAAGCCGGCAACGACTACCTCGACTGGTTTGGGAAAACCTATGAGTCTCTGAATATCGTTGCCGGATACAGCCTGATGTATAACGGCGCGCTAATGGTCAAGTCCGGCATCGGCTGCGCGGTGGGTTTGGATCAGGTCGTCAATACCGCTGAGACCTCTGATCTCTGCTTCCGCCCCTTCGATCCGCCGCTGGAAGCGGGCATCGTGGTCATCTGGAAGAAGTATCAGGTATTTGCCAGACCGGCCGAGCTGCTGCTGGAAAGGATGACGGCTGCGTTCGGAGCGCCACGCTGAAGGGGATGAAAAGGTATTCAAAGGACCGATTCCCGATCATTCATCCCTTCATCTCCGTTCCCCCAATCAGCGTGAGCACCATCGTCTTGTCCTTGCCCACGGTCACATAGTCTATCAGGCTGCCCCAGAGCGTTTCGGCGAATTCCGAAACTGTCTCGGGCAGCCTTTCAAGTTCAGTAATGAACCGCTCGAACTTCCGTCAACAGATTCCTTTTGCCGCATTCAGAGCATTTTAAGTTTACGGGAACCGTGCCAGCAGAAAAAAACTTTGTAAGGAAGAGATCACAGGCCTGAAAGATTTTTATACGCAGACAGGATGACTTGCTCTTAAACCTGCAGTATGGTAGAATCAGCTCGATAAATCGGGATTTGCTTAGATCTTTATATTGTCTTATCAGGAGAAACGAAATGTTAGATGATATGACAGAGCAATATTTCAATGAGAAAAACGTGGATAAAAGAAGGACGATTTTAAAAAACCTCGTTTTCAAGTGTGAATCTTGCTCAAAAGGTTTTTTTGAGAAAGCATTTAAAAAAGAGCGTAATTTGGTAATGAAACTCTTGGCGCTGAGAGGATATGCCTTTTTTTCTATCGAAAATGAGGTAGAAAAGTTTGCTGAGATAATTATGCGTTCTCTTATAAAAGTGCCTGAAACTACTCCTTACGCATACAACCTGTATGAAGACATGAAAGGCAAATATCTATTGCCTTATCTGGTGGAAACATATCAATATCCCTGCTTTATTCAATTGGCAGAGCAGGTCGAGAAGCAATACGATGTCATGCCTGAAGTCTTCAAACATATCTACAGTTACGATGAGTTTGGAAATTTTTATTCAATTCGTGAACCTGAAGAAGCGAAAAGATCAATGGAGGAGTTTATCAGAGCAAAGTGGGGTAATCAGTAAATTCCAGTTTATCTATGACCGCTCAAACCTCAATTTTACTGGATAGGTTAACAACAAGAACACTTACAGGAGAAAAACTTATGCCTAAAAGAATTATCGCTATCCTTATTGCTTTTCTGTCTGTCCTTACGCTGACCGGCTGCCGGAGCAGCAAACCCAGTCTGGAGGTCGTGCCGCATGATGACAATACGATCACCGTTACGGCCGACAAAGCCGGGATCAGCGGCGTCGGCGGTGCCGGCATCACGATCGCCGATAATCAGCAGCTCGTCATCGACTCAGCCCTTTCCAAAGGCTCAATCCAGCTCAAACTCTTTCGGGATGATGAGCCTGCGGGCGTGGACGCATCTCTTGACGAAATCCTGCACACAGACGAAATGCCTGCGCTGGACGTGACAGTGAACTCCGCCGGAACAACCGGGCATTCTCTTCAGCCTGGTGAATACACGCTCTTTGTCAATGTGCTGGAGAAGACCACCGGGAATATCACGCTCAGTGCGAAATGATCCAATCGAGACGGTGCCGCTTTGCGTTATATTGCGGAGCAGCTTTCTCTGCGTCCAGAAACGGTAAAGCTCCTGATTCTGGTTTCCGACGGCCAGCCTGCGGACACCGGGTACTACGGCACCGCAGCCGTGGAAGACCTTTGCGGTATCAAGCCGGAATAAACATTCTGCAGACGAGGATGAAGCATACCGCATCTGTCCTGCTTCAGTGTCCGCGATCGCGCGATTAGGCTTGTATCAATTTTGGGTGATACGCGCAATTGCAGTCAGAAAGTCGTTCATATCAAAGCTTTGCAGCAACACCCCCTTGTCTCTGCATTGGAGCAGATACGTTGGGAGAGAATGAATGCCCATACTTCGCGTAAGGGTAAAATCCCGCTCCAGCGCTGCCTCGGCACGTCCGTCCCGGTAAGCCGCGAGAAAAGCCTGCTCGTCGATACCGGACTTACGGGCAACAGCAAGGATCTCCTCTTCGTGTGTGGTCGGGCGGCAATCCTGAACCGTGGCATGGCGGAGGCGCAGGAGAAAGGTCTCCGCCTTGTCCGGGGATACAATCTGCGCGGCTTTATAAGCAAGACACAGTGGCCTGGAGCTGCGATGCTCCGGATCAAAAAGACGGAAGTCTTCCATATTGATGGGCAAACCGCCAATGCTCTCCTCGCTCTTGTAGATCTGCGCGAGTCGTTTGCAGTACAGCAGGATGCCCTGCTCCGGCGGCAGGGCGCGTTCCGCGCTCGTCATGAAATCGCTTACGTCCCGCACCAGCACACTCATCACATAGCGGATGGCAAGACGCTCACCGTAACGCCGGGCCAGCGCATCCATGATCGGCTCACTCTCATAGCTCAGGCCCATCATGGGATCGGTGAAGACGGTCAGCAAAATCTGTTCTTCCATGCCGTGCCTCACCGGAACATACTGCGGTCGATGTACCGGCTGCCCACAGACCATGCCGTGATATCGTCAAACTTGATGTAGAAATCCTCCGGTGCGATACCAAAGAGATCCCGGTAGATATCCGCCGCGGATGCCGGTGATGGCAATCATGACCATGTCGGCCGTGCGCTTTTCCTCCGGGCGAAACAGCACGCCGTTGAGTACAACGCCGCGCTTTGTGGGCACGTCGAGGCGAAACATCTCGTTATCCAAGGCGTCACATACGATTCTTCACAAGTTTATTGGTTATAAGCATTTTGCAGACTATCAAATCTGAAAGAGGTAAGAGCCATTGAGTAATCTTCACACTATTATTGAATATGCTTCAGGCCACTTGTCAGATGCGGAATTTGAGTTGGAACTCAATCTCAATCCTGAGCTTTGGGATGAAATCCAGCGCTTGGTTCCTGATGACATTTCCTCTCCTGAATGCCCGTTCCGCAGTGACTATGAGAATATGCAGGCATTTGAAACAAACGGGTATCTGGTGAGGCCAACATTGCTGACCTTTGGGTATAATGCGCTATTTGCGCATTCTTTGGTTAGCAAGCTGGTACATTATCGCTTTCCTTCGGTTAAATGCAGAGAACCGATCCGCGAATTGCCAGAGGAAACGCTTGAAAAATTGAGACTCAGCTTTATTGGTGGAGACGAGGTCGACGGGCTGATACGAACTTTGTTGGTAGAAAACATGTCAGCTAAGTCCTCGGCTAAAAAACAAATACTGAAAGAGACTTTTCATATTCAAAGCAGAAAACATCCTGATTGGGTTCAGGAACCTGAATGGCCGATGGGAAAAAATAGTCCTCTGAAATATGAGCGACAGGAAAGAAACGGAGAATTGATAAAGTATTACTTTTCGGATGTCGACACCGGCGAAATAAGGGTAATAGAACAGTTCTATTGATGCTGAACGGTTAGACTCAAGTGCTTTTTCACTTTGTACTCCGAATCTCATTTGGTAAGGCAGCTTTATACCTTTTCTCCAGTGAATACCGTAAAATCGTTGCTTATTTTTATAAACATATCGAACAAGTATTTTGTGCTCTGAATATCCGCCAAAAAAACAGCAGATGGAGATCATGAGACTCCCATCCGCTGCCAATAAGCATTTTTACTTCTTCCCGACCACCTGGTACATTCTCTCGTCAGAGATCACTGTGGTAACACGCAGGTGTTTTCCGAAGATCGCCGCCAGATCATCCGCCGGCATGAGGCCGTTGGAGACATGGCTTGCCGTGCCGTGGTGGTGGGCGTCGATCTTCTCGCGGCTCATGCCATGGGCCACCGTCAGGGTGCCGCCGGGATTGAGCAGGCCGGAGAGGGCTTCAATCAAACGCTCGGGATCGGGGAAATGTGGAAAGGCATTATAGACCACGATGCAATCAAACTGCTTATCAAAAGCCGTTGACTCCACATCGCCGCACAGGATCGTGACGCGCTCCTGCTTAAACTTCTCCTTTGCGATTTCCGCCATCTTCGGGGAAATGTCGATACCGGTGACAGATGCCGCGTTCCGCTTCAAGTAGTCCGGAATCAGCACGCCCGTCCCGCAGGCCACGTCCAGAACGTCCTTCCCTTCCGTGACTTCAGCATTATCCAGAATGGTGTTGATGACCGCGTCGCTGCGGATCATTTCCGCGTCCCAACCAGGGGCCAGTCGGTCAAAGAATTCAATGACTTCTTTTGTCTCGATCATGGGCTTATCCGAAGAAGGTCGCCGTGTCGATCTGCTGGTAGCCGCCGAAGCTGGAAGGGGCTGCCGCGATCTGCCCGGCCAGATCCAACCCAAAGAAGGCCTGCGTGACCTCATTGGTCTTGGCGGTCATGTCGATATCCGCAAAGAGCTCGGGGTACACGGTCTTGGCGATGAACCAAGTGTTGATGAGGGCGATCTCGTAGTTGGTGTAGTAGGCGTTGTAAGCCATCTCCAGGTAAACCTGTCCGTTTTGCCAGGCCTTGCAGGTGTCGAACATGTCGGGAGTCTCGGCATAGAGGGGCTTGATGTTCTTGACCGCGGCGGCGTCCATGATGATGATATCCATATCCTCGCCCAGGGCCACGAACTTTTCTTCCTCAATGGCCTGAATGCCGGGGGCCGCCAGATCGGTGACAGCGTTCTTCACATTCGCCACGTTGAAGGAGATGTAGTTCTGCGCGGTCATGAGATGGTTGGTGGTGCCCCAGTTGCCGAGGCCGCAGATATACACGGAGGGCTTGTCCGCGTCGGCAACATCGGCGGTGCGGCGGGAGATCTCCGCGCGCTCACTTTCGATGAAGGAGACAAGCGCCTCGGCCTTCTCCTCGTTCTGGAAGATGGTGCCGAGCATGCGCATAGTGCCGAAGAAGTTCTCGTCAAACACGCCGCCGGGGCCGGCCTTCAGGGTGATGACGGGCACGCCGAGCTGCTCCTGCAGGGCGTCTTCCTTCTCCACGTCCTCATACTCGGAGATGACGATATCGGGATTGCAGGCGAGGATCTTCTCCGCCTCGGCCGTCTGGGCCTGGGGGCCGCCGACGCCGCAGGAGGGCAGCGTCTTGAAGCTCTCGCCGTAGGCCAGCATATAGGGGCGGGCCACGGAGTCGAACATCTTGGGCCGCTCCGCAAGGGAAGTGTTGTCAATGTCCTCCACGCCGCACAGCAGGCTCACATCGCCGATGTAGCTGTACATGCGCAGGGCGCCCGCGCCGATGCAGACCACGCGCCTGTAGCTCCCGGGCGTGACTGTGACCTCGCGGCCGATCATGTCCGTGATGGTGATTTCATCCGCCGCATGCGCCGTTCCGCCAAAGGCGCACAGGCTCAGCAGCAGGGTCAGCGTCAGGATCAGGGTGATTGCTCTTTTCATAGTTTGTGACCTCCGTTTATGATGATTTTTTTGCCATCTATCTGTGCGATGCGGACCTGGGCATCAAAGGTCTCCCGGATGACTTCCTCCGTGATGATCTCCGCTCCCCCGGCATGAGCGATTTTCCCGTTTTTCATGAAGAAGAATCGGTCGCCCAGATTGAGCGCCTGATTGAGATCGTGCAGGGACGTGAGGATGGCGATACCCTTCTCCCTTGCCACGCGGCGGGCCTCGTCAATGATTAACTGTTCGTTGGCAATATCCAGATTTCCGGTGGGCTCATCGAATACCAGGAGGCGCGGCTCCTGTGCCAGAGCCCGGGCGATGGCGATCTTCTGCCGTTCGCCGCCGGAGAGTTCTTCCACATTCCGGGCGGCGTAAGTCTCCAGCTTCATGTCGCGGAGGATGGCTTCCACAGCGGCCTCGTCCTCCTTCCCGGCCTTGTAGCCGAAGTAGGAGACTCTGCCCATGAGTACCGTATCGAAGACGCTCAGAGCGCCGAAATGGATGCTCTGCGGCACATAGGCGATGCGCCGCGCCCGCTCCCGGCGGCTGAGCTTCAATAGCTCCTCCCCGTCAAAGCGGATGCTGCCGCTCTCCGGCTTCTGGATGCCGAGGATGCTTTTGAAAAGTGTCGTCTTGCCGGAGCCGTTCTTGCCCAGCAGGATGCCGATCTCCCCGTCGCGGAGGGTCAGGTTGACCCCGTCCAGCACCATCGGTGAGCGGCGGGAGTAGCGAAAACGCAGGTCCTGGATTTCCAGCATCAGTCGTGCTCCCCCTTCCGTGTAAAGATGATGACGAGGAAGAAGGGCGCACCGAGCAGCGACGTGATCGCGCCCACCGGCAGGGCCGAGCCGTTGCCCATACTGCGGGAGAGGGTATCGGCCAGCAAAAGCAGCACGCTCCCACTCAGGGCCGAGGCCGGGACAGAGACCCGGTGATCCTGTCCCAGGAGACGTTTCGTCACATGGGGACAGATGATGCCCACAAAGCCGATGATGCCGAGGAAGGACACGCACACCGCCGTGATGACCGAGGCCAGCAGCATGGACATGAAACGTAATCTGTCCACCGCGACACCCATGCTTTTGGCCGCCGCGTCGCCGCTCAAAAGGGCGTTGAACTGCCAGCTCATGACGGTGAAGAACGCAAGTCCCGCCAGCACCACGACCGCCATGATGCAGTCTGTGCGGTAGGTGGCGCGGCCCAGGTCGCCGAAGGTCCAGATCACCGCGGCGGAGAGGCCGACATCGGTTGCGTAGAACTGGAGAATGGTTGTCGCCGCCGTCCACACAGAACCGATGGCGATACCGGCCAGCACCACCACGCTCGGCTGAAAAGCCCGCAGACGGCAGAGGCCGAGGATCAGCAGGATCGAGACGGTGGAAAACAGAAACGCCATCAGGGATGTTGCATAGGGATTGGCACCCACGGTATAGCTCGACAGATGGTTCCCTGTGTCCAGAAAGCCGCCGGCGAAGGCGATAATGGAGAGGTTTGCGCCGAACACCGCCGCATTGGACACGCCCAGCGTGGAGGGTGAGGCCATGGGGTTATTGAGATCGGTCTGCATGATGAGGCCGGAGATCGAGAGCCCTGCCCCGGCGATGATGGCCGCGAGCACCCGCGGAATACGGATATTCCAGATGATGCGCACCTGAGTGGCGCTCCCCTTCTTTGCAAGAGCCGCAAAGCACTCGGCAATACTCATATGAGAAGAACCCACGAACAGGCATACAAAAGCCAGCACGATCACCGCCATAGTGAGCAGGATCAGCGCCGTTCGGTTTCGTCTTCTGTTTTTGGTCAGATCAGATTGCACTCTCATAGGAACATGATACCCCCTCGGGACCGGATCCACAAGCCCCCCGGGGGGATATTTTTTAAACAAACATGCCCCTCCGAGTGGGAGGGGCATGCAGTTCTATATGGGGCCTGCTCAGTCGATGTCGAGATCGACGGTGACCTCGTAGTAGTCGCAGGCGTGGGCGATCCAGTTGTGGACGCTGGCCTTGGAGATCATGCTCATCTCGAGGAAGGAGCAGAAGACATAGCCGTTGTCGTCCAGGATGGTCTGCTGCAGCTCGATGGCGAGCTCGGCGCGCTTGGCGGTGTCGAACTCAGTGGAGAGCTGATGGAGCAGATCGTTCACGTGCTCGTTCTCGTACGCGCCGAAGTTGTAGCTCATGCCAGGCACACAGGAAGTTGTGAAGAAGTACTGGGGATCGCCGGAAGGTGCGGTCACCAGGGCGGAGGCGTAGACGTCAAAGTCCATGGTGGCCAGGAACTCACGGCGGTTGGCGGTGTTGTTGATGTCCACATCGATGCCGATGTCCTTCAGGGAGGCCTGAGCGGACTCGGCCAGCAGAGGCAGCTCTGCGCGGCTGGGATAGGTCAGCCAGCGGATCATGAGCTTCTGACCGTCCTTCTCGCGGATGCCGTCGCCGTCGGTGTCGACCCAACCGGCGGCCTCCAGAACGGCCTTCGCACCGTCGGGATCATAGCCCAGTGTGTTGAGGTGTTCGCTGCCGAAGGTGCTGAAGCCCTCGGTGAAGGGGCCGTAGCCCGGCACGCCGTGGCCGTCCAGCAGCGCGACGACGAAGCCCTCGCGGTCAATGCCCATGACGATGGCCTGACGCACGGCGGGATCCTGGATGACGGCGCTCTGCATGTTCATGCAGCCGAAGAAGGCGCGGGAAGTCTGGATGCTGGAGAACTGAAAGTTGGGATTTTCAAACTTGGAATACGCATCGTAGGCCGCGTCAATCTCACCGCCCTCCAGGGCCAGAGCCAGGGTGTTGCGGTCGGAGATGGTTCGGATGGTAAGCTCGTCCAGCTTGGGGGTGCCGTCCCAGTAGTGCTCGTTGGGAACCAGGGTGATGTGGTCGTCCATCAGCATGTCGACTGCTTTGTAGGGGCCAGTGCCGACGGAGATGCCGGTCTCAAAGTCAGAGGCGTCCACATCGATGATGCAGGCGTATGGATGCAGCGCTTGGAGAGATCAGCAACATAGATGCAGCCGCCGTCCTTCAGCACCCTGCGGCTTTCGTCAAAGAATGTCCGCCAGCCCTCCACATGATGGAGAATGCAAAAGTCCAGAATGGCATCAAAACTCTTGTCCGCAAATCTGCTCAGATCGTCCGCGCTGCTCTCGGCAAAGACTGCATTTTTGAGATTCCTCCCGCGGGCGATTTCGAGCTGCTCCGGCATGATGTCAAGCCCGGTATAGCTGTGCGGTTTCTTCGCAGTGATCAGCGATGCGGCATATCCGTTTCCGCAGCCCACCTCCAGAATGTCAGCGTCTTTGATACGAAGGCCGAACTTTTCAAAGGTTTTCAGCTCCACCTTTTCAATATACCACTTTCGCCAGCCCATCTGCATGGCGTCAAATTCCTTTGTGCTGAGCTTCATGGTTCCAGGCTCCCCATAAACTTTTCGATCTGCTCCACATACGCCTTCGGCTCTGCCGCCATATAGCCGCAGTGCTGGTATCCGGGCCGAATCACAAGCTCTGCATGCGGCATATAGACAGGCACTGTTTTTTTGTAATACTTCCAGTCAAAGTCCTTCTCGCCGAAATCCAGATGCAGTTTTTTCTGCTCGTCATCGCTCAGCTTCCGCAGGTCATAGTGACAGCAGGCATGGCAGATATTGTCAATGTCTGCGATCGTAATCCGCTCAAAGTTCTTTGTCATCATCTTTGCGAAATCATAGCCGTACATCTTCACCAGGGACGGTGAGGCATCAACGTGCGTTTTCGCAAGTTTTTTCTTTCGGCTCCGAAACATCTTTTTCATGAACCACTCGGGAAAGCTCGCATTTCTGGCCAGTGCCACGCCGTCAAACCAGGCATGGGCAACACGAAATGCGGGATCAAAAAACAGACGCCAAGCAACAGCCACACCAAGGGACGCGCCGTATACAAGTTCGATTTCCGTACAGTTGTTCTCAAGCAAAAATGTACGCAGAGCCCGGTACTCTTCATCTGCGGAGATGTAGGCTCCCGCCTTTCCATGCCCTCCCTGATCCGGGGCAATAACATGATAGGCGCCTTTAAAATACGGCTTCATCAGATCATACAGGTCAGCTCCGGAAACCATCATCGGTGCAAGAAGAACGATGGTTGGATTGTCCCTGTTGCCATACTCGTTAATAAACATACATAAGCCTCCTGTTAGCATAATCTAACCTTAGCGTAAAAAGGGTCACCCACCCCACAGCCGTCCACCTTCTGAATCCGCCGGAGGATGAGTGAAAGATTCAGTTAGTTGCCGCTTACTATTGTACTGTATGAAGGATTAATTTTCAAGTCCTGGTGTTGAAACCAAAACGGATCAGAGCCGCACACGAAAACTGTGCAGACTCCGATCCGTTTTTTCACGATAGATACAACAAGCGCTTCGATGCCCTCAGCCAAAAGTTCAAGGAGGCCGAGGCCAAGAAGGATGCGGTCGCACAGCAGATCAGCGACATCCAGGACAGGCGCGGCACGATGGAGGACTTTCTCCGGATTCTGAAACAGCAGGACGACGAGGTCACCACCTTCAGCGAAAAGCGCTGGTGTGACCTGCTGGACTATGCCATGGCCTACGCGGATGGCCGCCTGAAGTTCACCTTAAAAACGGCTCCACCTTCGAGAGCTGAACCGGACATAAATCAGGCTACCGATCATCGGTTTTTCCGCCGGCTTCATAAATTTGTAATTCTTTCTTGTTTTCCTAACACCGCCTGAGAATCTTATTGCCATTTGCCGGTCGGAAATCAAGCTTTTTATTATTCTTGCCTCTGTGGAGAAAAGTCATGCTCAATGGCATACTGCACTTGGCTCTCAAACCGGGCAATAGCCTCGCGGACGGATTTCTTGGCCGGGAAAAAGAGATCATAGGCATGAAACCAGTCCGGATACACATCGACCTCAGCGCGGATTCCGGCCTCCTGTAAATGCCGCACATAATCGACTGTCTCGCAGTAGAACGGCTCTATATCCCCCACGAAGGTATAACAGGGCGGCAGACCGCGATAGTCTTCACATCGGGCAGGTGCCGCATAGTAGGAAACAAAATCCGTCCCATAGGCATCGCGCAGATATCGTTTCCACGCCTTTCGATTGCGCCTGCTGTTCCAGTTCGGCGCGTGGTTATCCACGGAGGACGGCGTATCTCTGTCAT
>Ga0247608_10001388_pt1 | contig 33725 bp, 29 predicted proteins | sample 176DNAGHGlowgp2_FD_193490 | JGI IMG/M metagenome (GOLD analysis project Ga0247608, IMG submission 193490) | Sheep rumen microbial communities from Palmerston North, Manawatu-Wanganui, New Zealand - 1766 DNA GHGlow gp2 | ecosystem: Host-associated > Mammals > Digestive system > Stomach > Rumen ...
ACTTTAGGTTTGCCTAAAGCATGAGATAAATAAGTGGTCAATAGCTGCTTATTCCTTCATAAGGCATCTACATAGACTTGGTTTCTTACGGGAAACTGAAGTGATACTTATCACTTCTTTTTTTTTATTTTGAAAAAAAACTGACTCCAAACAAAGTCAGTCTTTTAAAAATGTAAATTGTTATTCAGATAAACTATTGGAATCCTCATAAATCTCTTTCAAATCCAAGTTTTTTAAATCTAAATCTTTACTATTTCAATCCTCGTCCACTAAAGTTCATTTAGATTTTCAATCATGTATAGTTCCTGAATATGAGAAATCTTTTCACTGAGTATTAGTTCCACTCATCGTCATAGATCATCAATTTTTTCAATCATTCCATTTACCATTTACATTATATGAGGATTCTTTTCAATCTTCGTTTGTTTTCTGATAATAACGAAAAGCTCAGTTTGATTTTGAATTTTTATCTAAATCTTCTAAATCTGACCAATTATCCAAGATTTCTTTTTCTTCATCATAGAAATCTTTTTCTAAATCTTCAAACATATCTTCCATATGTTTTTCTCTATGCCTAAAATCAGCCATTGGATCAAAAAACATAGAATCATAATAAGGTCTATGTGGAAATCTTTCTTCTATTGCTCTTTTATGGAACTGGTGATTTGCCAAAAGGTATCATCAAATTCCGCCAATGATGAGTAATAGAACACACAGAGCCACTCGTTTTAGCATTGATGATTTCATTTGCATTACAATAAGAAATAAAAGAAAGTGCTAAAAAATTTTAGCAAAATATATTATACCCAATTAAGTAAATAATTCTATAGTAAAATTAAAAAGCCAACCATTTTCAGGTCAGCTTTTTTTGTATACGAAGTTGCTTTTTATTCAGCATAAGCCATTACCATATTTCTTAATCTCTGCCTGCAATTGATAGGTTCAGAAAATACATTGAAGAATGTTCTGTTTAGTTTATTTTGGATAATAGGCTTCTTTGTTTCTTGCTGCTCATCTATAGTAAATAGAGCAGGATTGTATTTTTTTGTATAAATCTGATAAAATTCTTTCAGATTGATATAAATTTCATCTTCTTTTTTATAGTTATCAACTTTGTAATTCCTCAATATATCTCTTACTAATTTTCGAGATATGCAGTAAATTCACATGATTTCCTGTAGTGATGCGAAATTTTCCATGATGTATTGCATATAAATATAAAAAAGATTTTTATATCCTGTTTTTTCTGATAGTTCTTCTGGATGGGGTAGTCGTTTCAATTCATATGTTCAGGAAATTGCTTTCTTTCATCATTTTTTCGTACTTTTTTACATCCATTAAAACTGCAACAGGAGCATTATTTACAAAGATTATTTTATCTCTTCTTAAATCTTTGACATAAGCATTCATATTCTTCTTCAAATCTGTTACTGAAACACACTGATCCGTAAGCATTCAATATCGAATAAAGCACTAAATTAAGATTTTTATATGGCTCTAAATTAAGACTTTTATTTTTAAAATCAAGAGATTTTAACTAAAAGATTTGACAACATAAAAATTAGATAAAAATAAAAACTTTAATTATAATATTTTCTATTCGAATCTCTTGCAAAATATAAAATTATTTCTATATAGAGACTGTGTTAAAGTTCTTTTATTTTATTATTACATACACACATGTGAGCAATCGGATTTTTAGTGTTTGTTGCCCTTGTTATTATTATAGCATGACTAAGAGTAGTAAACCAGTACGAGAGAAAAGTTTTATTCACACTTTGAAGGTATTCAGGAATATTGAATCCATGACTTAGAGTGATTATCCCTTTTATCCAAACCACACAAAATGTAGATATCAGAGAAAAAGCTGTAGATGTTCCTAGTCAAGAAGCAATGACAAAAGATAATATCTCTTGTTCTATTAACGCTGTACTTTATTACAAAGTCAAAGAAAACGAAGTAAATAAAGCCGTAATCAACGTTAAATACCTTGATTATGCAATGACTCAGTTTGCTCAAACTACAATGAGAAATATAGTTGGACAATTTGAACTTGATGAATTACTTGCAAAAAGAGAAGAGGCTAGTCAAAAGATTAAGGCTATCGTTGATGAAAAATCTGACAGTTGGGGAGTTGATGTACTTTCTGTAGAACTTAAGGATATTATTATTCCTGCTGATCTTCAGAGAACTATCGGAAAACAAGCTGAAGCAGAAAGAGAGAAAAGGGCTAAGATTATTACTTCTGAATGAGAATTGGCATCTGCTGAAAATCTAGTTAAAGCTGCTAATATGCTTTGAACTGCTCCTGGAGCTTTACACTTGAGGACATTACAATCAATCAATGATCTTTCAAGTGATCAGTCTAATACAACTGTTTGGATGATTCCTATGGAGTTGCTTGATGCTGTTAAATGATTTGGAGAAGCTGCAAAAGCTTATTCACAAAAAAATAATAAACCTGAATAATTATGAAATAAATAATAAAAAGCTGATTCGTAAATTCGAGTCAGCTTTTTTCTTTTGATTGATTTATTATAAAGAATAAATATACTACACATAATACATGTTTTAACTTAATAATTCTATAAAAATGTCACACGAAGAAATTAATAATTTAAAAAACACACAAAAAGATTCTGAAAAAATAAACAACCTAATTGATAAAGAAAAATGAGATCTTGTGAATAATTTAACAGATTCTGAACAGAAAGATCAAAAAGAATGAGATGCACAAAAATCAAAATGAACATTTATTATTCCACCAAGTGATCCAAGAAATTTTTATGGTTGCTAATGCTAATATATCTTAAAAATTTTAACAATAAATAAAATTCGGCCAGAAATCTGACCGAATTTTTATTCACGATTAAGTTTTCCTTGCTTATAATGTCGACGACATAAAGCAACATAAGATTCATTGCCTCCCATCTGAACTTGGGCTCCGTTACGAACTATATGACCATTGCATACTCGTGCATTAAAACGTGCTCGGCGACCACACCAACAGACTGTTGATGTTTCAATTAGTTCATCTGCAAGTTCAAGCAAGCGAGCAGAACCTTCAAAAGCATTGCCTTGAAAGTCAGTTCTCAATCCATAGCACAGTACAGGGATATCGTAGTCATCCACGATATCAGATAGTGCATCAATCTGTTCTTTAGAAAGAAACTGAGCCTCATCTACAATGACAGCATCATAAGGAGGTTTCCCATTTTCTTTAACAGAATCAAGGAAGTCTTCCACATAATCACACTCAGACTGTAAGCCGATACGAGAGCGGATAATTTTCTCACCATCTCGATTTTCAAGCTTTGGCTTAAGTAAAGCAGCATTCATACCTTTTTCTCGGTAATTATACCGCTTCATCAGTGCGTCAGCTGTCTTTGACGAGCCCATTGCACCATAAAAAAACCACAATTTTGCAGCCATAATTTTAAAATTTTGTTATTGTTTATATTAATTTTTGGATTTATATTTTATTCAATTATTTGACATATTATCTTACAGTGTTTTTACAGGATATATTTTTTTAATTTCATTCATATAATAAGAATTTGATCTTCAAGCCGTTCATCAATAGTAACCTACAACATATTGATACTTTATATCATCTAATTTTATATCCAATCAAGGATAGATTTTTCTCAATCTTTCAAAAGCTTCTTGCTTTTGTTCCTCAGAAAATTCTTTCATTTTGAATATCATAATCTCTAATTTGTGCCATTCTGCTGTATGCTGATAACGTTTTAGAATTTCATAAATAGTAGGATTATCTTTATATTTTTTTATTTCTTGTGGATGTACAGATAAATAATAAATATCATCAAATTTATCCACAAATTCTTGTAATTTACCTTCATCTCTTGAAAAGTTTTCAAAAATATAGTTTCAAGTTTCATCTCTAATCTTGTCTAATTCAAAATCAGGCAAATTTAAATCTGATTCTGATAAATTTTTAATTTTATCCATGATAACAAGACACAATTAAAATTACTCTTCATTTCAATTTCTAGGTTTCATCAACGGAAACATAACCACATCACGAATATTCTCTTGCTGGGTAAGAATTGCTAATATTCTCTCTAATCACATTCCAAATCATGATTGAGAAGGCATTCCATACTCCATTGCTTCAACGAAAGCGTCATCTCCACTAGTAGCTTCATCATCTCATTTAGCAGCAGCTTCAGCCTGTTTATCAAAATTAGCTTGCTGGAATAAAGGATCAACCAATTCTGAATAAGCTTTACAGATTTCCCATCCATTTACTAATAATTGGAACTGTTCCACTATATTTGGATCTTCATCAGAAACCCTAGCAAGAGGTTGCATAATAACAGGGTAGTTGTATATGAAAGCTGGTCAAATAATTGATGGACGCAAAACCTTCTTGAAGAGATAGTCTATCAAAGTGGTAGTTCACATATCATCGATTCATTCAAAAGTGATTCATTTCGCTTTGATATCGTTTCTAAGTTTATCTGCATCGTCTACTCCGTATTGAGTAATATCTATTCCACTAGCTTTTTGAATTCATTTTGTATAATCAATTCTCTCCCAAGGAGTAGTAAAATCTACCTCTTTTTCTACTCATTCCTTATCTTTTACTTTCAGCTTTCTATCTAGTTTCAATTCATCGAACAAGAAATCAAACATCTTTTCTGTGAATTTCATATTATCTTCATAGTTCCAATATACGGCGTAATGCTCAACCTGTGTAAATTCCTGAATATGTGAAGGATCAGATCATTCATTTCTAAAATCTTGACCAATTTCAAATACCTTCTCAAATCTTCACACAGTTGCTTTTTTGAGTGAAGTTTCGAATGCTATTCTTAAATATACATCAACATCAAAATCATTATGGTGCGTTATGAATGGTCTAGCAGCAGCTCATGATGCAGCATTATCTAATATTGGAGTTTGAATCTCAATAAATCATTCTTTAGTATAGAATTCTCTTAATTTTTGATAAAATCTTGATTTAAACAAAAATCTTTCATATGTTTCAGGATTCATAATCATATCTAAGTATCTTTTTCTATACAGTTCTTCAGGATCATTTATTCCATGATATTTTTCAGGTAATCCACGAACAGATTTAGAAAGAAATTTAAATTCTGATACAAAAATAGTTAATTCTCATTTATGAGTTTTGAATACTTCTCCAGATACTCAAATAAAATCTCCAACATCTACCATTTTTTCCATAAATTTATATGCAGTCATTTCATTTTCTCATTCTCACACTGTCTCAACAAGCTTAGGTTCATTTGCAGATGTAGAAATATCTATTTTACAGTTATCTCTATGAAACATCACTTGTATCTTGTTTGTAGAATCTATAATAGTTCAAAAAGATAATTTACCAAAACTACGATAAAGTATTAATCTTCCAGCAGTCTTTACCTGTTTCTCAGGAGCAGGAATAATACTTTCAATTTCTCTCATTTCTTTGTTTCCATATTCTGTTATTATCTTTTCAATAGATTGCTGTTTATCAAAATGCTGAGCAAATGGCACAACTCACATTTTTTTCATTCTATTAATTTTCTGGATACGAACATCTCTCTCTGATAACTGTTCCATCGATTTTTTAATCAAATAGTAAAAACTAATCTAAATGATAGTTTTCTCCCTTTTAATTGCAAGAAAAATCAGATTTTTATTTCTATAAGTTATACAAGAGTTCAACAGGAATTATATTTAGGCTACATGTTCATTAGCAAAATTATCTGCTTTATATGCATAAGATCCTTTTTCTCATGTCGCAGTTCAGTATTTTATTTCAGACGGACTATTCCAAGCATAATAAACCATATCAAAAAAAGCCTTATCTCCTAATCATTTTCTGGTAATTGTTTCTCTACTTGCAACTCATCAATGTTTTTCACTCCATTCATTTATTTTACTCTCAATCTCTTCTGGGGTTCTAGCTCTTTTTACTCCATCTATCATGATAGTTTTTCAAATGGCAATGTCTTCATGTTTCCCATCTTTAAAGGTTACCCTTATAATTTTTGCATCATTAGTTCGGAAATTATCTAATTTCATAGGAAGAATGGTATTGTAATAATTATTTATAAGTCAAACCATTGTTGCGATAGCAGATTTAGCAGGATCATCAAGATCGTTTTCACTATTAATTCAAAAATTCCTTAAAAATTTTTTATCACTATCATTAAAAATTTGATCAAATTTTATTTGCGTATATCAACGAGACCAATCACGAGATGATAATTTTGTTACACCAATATTATGAGCTAGTTCTTTTCATTTATATTCTATACTATCTCAAGCTTTAGTTTCTTGATATAAGATTCACATTGCTCTTTTTGCTATTTCGTCATATTCATTATTAGTAAGTCAATGGTAATGTTGCATCAGTTTAGTTTTGTTAATCCTTATAGATGCTAAAAATATTTGTGATACATCATTACTTCACTCCCTATTACTAATATTCATTTCCTCAACTTCTTTTAATACAATTTTAACAGAAAGATTTTTGTATCTAATATTGAACTTTGAAGGAGGTATATTATGTTGTCTTGAAATTAACATTCTAATATAATTTTTATCAGCTCCTGTCTCTCAATGTACTTTTTCAACAAGCTCCTCTGGAGTTCAAACTTTTCCAAGTGATATTGTTTGTTCTTTTCAAACAGGCAAAGTTCATAATTTAGGAGTCATTAAACGAGCATCTTGAGTAAAAGAAAAAGAAGATCATCTATAGGTAAATCCTCTTCAGGAGAAAGAAACTTCAGATTTAAAATCAATTCTTCTTATATTAGCCCCAAAAAGATCAGTGTATACACCATTTCCCAAGGAAACCATAACATGGGTTACTCATTGTTCTCTAGCATGTGATTTGTTATATCTAACAGTAAGGAAAGATCCAGCAGGAGCACTTATTATTTGTTGTTTTGGATTATTACTATTAATTTGATTTATAGAAAAATTTTTTTTAATAGGTCCACTACTGGAAATATCCCAGGCATTAACTTCTGTTGCAGCAAAACAGAGATTTTGTTTTGCTAAAATATCAGAGACGCATCAATAAGCATAAGCAGAACAAATATTTATATCACCAAGAGTATTTCTATACTGTGGATAAAATGTATAATTATTTGCATCGTAAGTAAAAGTTTTGAGTGTTGAACGTACGTTTTCTAGAGATTCACCTTCATTTCCAGTTATTTTATTATCTTTGCTTTGAGATTCTATTATAGAATCTCTTTTCATTGTAACTCATTCCCATACAAGAGCTCTATTACTGAGAATTCTTCACGTTTGATCAGTAAGTACATATGTTTTTTGTTTATCGTCGTATTTTACCCAACACGATAATCATCAAATGAGACTTTTCATTTTTGATTTTATTTTTGGATTTTTACAGTTAGAATAATTTATTCTATATATTGCATTTTTATTTCTAAATAAATTACCCAATGCTTGGTTAATCTTTATAGGGTTGACTCTGTCTGTAAATATAATAGTTCAATCTGGTGATTGATTGAAAAGGGGTTTTTGTCTCACGATTTCTCAATTTTCAACTTTTACTTTTCATTGACGATCTCTTACTACTTCGCTATGTTCTTGAGTATTATCTTGTTCTTGCCTAGGATTGCAATATCTTTCGATTTCTTGTAATGCCCTATCTTCAGCTTTGTTTAGATCTCTTGCAACATTTGAAATCAAAATTGTTCTTTCTCTCTCACTTGTAAACTTAATTCGACCTTTTACATTTTTATATTTACTAATAAAACTGTTTATAGCATTATCTAAAAATCTTTTAGCAGCTCTCCAATAATCATTACCGTACTGGAAAAGGACAGCTTTTCAGTCTTTTACTATATATTTTTCCTTTTTTGTTAATAAATATTTAGCACTTAACATTTGTTTTTGGTATAATTTTGCCATATTAATTCACGCCTGATAAACCTCTTGATCATCTCTATAAATTAACTTATCAATCTTATTAAATTCTGTTTTTATATCTTTGGCAATTCGTCCCTCAGATCTATTTATATATTTATCTCATGGCGCATTTCATCACATTTGAATTTTATAAAATATAAAACTAAATATCTTTGATATCCGTATCAAAATCACAGTCACGGATAACATCATTTACTAATTCATCAGCATCCTCACGAGTTCATATATAATTATCCAATTCTGACTTTTTTCTCTCTATTTCATTTAAATCATTTTTAAAATTATCCATCATGTTTTTTACTACAGCATCTAAGTCTTTTCGAATCAAATCTCTTTTTTTGTCATCTTTCTCTAAAAGAAGTTTGCAAAGATACCATACTTGTTCTTTATCGAAATTTTCAACAGAAACTTTCTTATCATATGGTAAATGATTATCCAATATTGTTTGGAGAGTTTGTTTCATTTGATTGAATTCATTTACGCTATTCATACCTATTATAATTATATTATGAACAAAATATGTTTTTATGTGCTTTTAATTTTATTGATAGATTTTCATAGCTTCTATAGCCTCTTTTGAAGAGCTGAAGAACTTCTCTCCATTTGAAATATAAACAGTTTTGCCTAAACCATTAAATGCAATAATAATCTCATCAAAGACAACCTGTAAAATTTGATTTAGATTATTTTTCCATGTTTCATAATTTTTAGGATTTTCAGATTTACGTTTATTTAATCCTGATACAAAATCACCCCGACTCATCTTTAAATCAAAACCTTTCATTAATCATTTCCCAAAGAAAGAAAGAGAGTTGTAAAATCAATCGACAAAAGTATTAAAAACAATTCCAATCTTATCATCAATTATATTGATAGTTACCTGATTATCTTGAATAACTAATGTTTGTTCTTCAATAGTTGGTGTAACCATTGGAGCAATCTTTTTAGCAGTTTGATCATTAACTCCCAAAGGAGCAAAAATCACTTTTCAATACCCTTCTTTAAAGTGGTTTAATAATTTTGCAGCTCATGTTTCAACAGCTTTTGAAATAGTAGGTGTTAAATCAGACATGGCTAATAAATTAAATTATAAAAATAATAATTGAATTATTTTTTCTCAAAGAATTCGATAGCTCTAGCCAGTTCTTTATGATCTTTTGCATATTCATGAATATCAATTCATTTTTGATAGGCTTCACAGGCTTGAACCATAGCAGTAGCTCCAGCTTTAGTTCCATCTGGATGTGCATGAGTTCCAGCCCCCATTGTAGTTATGAAATCAGGATTTCACATCAGATCCATAAATGGTTTCAATAATACTGGATTTAAACCTCCAGATACGATAGGGCAGCATTTTTTGATTCATCTCCAACTATCATCAATCAGAATTTCCATATTTTTCTTATCAACTTCATTGATTTTTATCAAGTCTTCATCTTGTGGAGGAATTTTAGTCCAAGATTGCTCAAAAGTATGTCCCATATCTGTGAAGTATCTAATTTCGTGAGCAGCTGTTACATCTTCTCCTGGAGTTCCAGCCATTTTACCTACTCCAGCAGTTCCTGTATGAATTCCACTAGCTCCAGCCAATCTAGCAAATTTAGAAAGAACTAAAACGGAATATCCAATAGGATTCTCTGGTCTAGTATATGCTCCATGTCCAGCTCTGTGGAAATGAATGAATACATCAGGATAGTGTCTTCTAAGAGTTTGAACAGCCATCCATCCAGCAGTTGTTCCATCGATTAAGAATGCATAACTTCCTGGTTCCATTCCACTATTTCTAATTATTTCACATCTTTGCAGCATAGTATCAAAGTCTGCGGCAGAAACATTGAAAGAATGCACCTTCTTATGTCATGTTTCTTTTACAGCTTTATCCATAGCTTCTTTCACATGAGCTACCATCTTTTCATAAGGACAGAAATCCTGATCAGCCTGCGGTTCATCATTTTTTACAAAGTCTCCACCTCCTACCCAAAAATCATAACAAACTTCTGCATATTCGGCACTGCTAAGTCCCATTTTAGGTTTTACAATAGTTCCAAGGATTGGTCTATCATAAGCATTTAAGTATCTTCTCATATCATCGAGTGTATAACTTGGTCCATCGTATTGCTCAAGCATTACAGGAGGAAACCATACATCGATTAGTTTCAAAGCTTTTACATCCCCCATTCCAAAGATATTTCCAGCAATATAAGTCATAATATTCTGAATATTACCATTTCTATCAAATAATCTCCAAGGGAAAGCAAGCTTTACAATTTCAGATTCTTGGTCTACTTCATAAACTAGAGCATTTAAAAGTCTAGCATAAGGAGTTTCAGTCTTCACTGGGAAATTTGTTCCTGTGCTAGATTCACTAGCTACTTCACAAGCAGCTTGTAGAATATTTCTCTTTCCATTTGGTACAAGATGGTAAGAAGCTAACATATAATCACCATTTGTGGCTTTGTCTCCTAAATCTAAATTAACATAAGCTCTTTGATGATCATTTAATGATTTTAATAATTCTTCTTTTGTCATTTGTTTTTGTATAAAATAAAATCTGAATTAATTATAAACGAAATTAATTATAATGCAAATTTTACCACAGATTTTAAATATTTATTAAAATTTTTATCTTGATTTTTATAATTATTGTTATAATGTATCAAATATATACATTTTACTATCATAATAATACTGGCATGGCAGCATCTCTATTATCCGATTTTGTAAAAAAATGTAAAACTCTGATCAGCGGTAACGAAAGTCTAATCTCTGATGGAAAAGATTTTTATGAAAAATCAAAAAAAACTTTGGCAACCGCTAAAAAGAAGAAAAAAACATCAGCAGACAAAAAGAAGCTTATCAAAGAATGAAAAGAATTATTAGAAGACTGAAAAAAACTTTATGAAAAATGAAAGAAAGCAATCGATAAAGCAAAAAACACAACATCAACTAAGCAAAAAACACAACATCAACTAAGAAAAAAACTATCAAATCTACAAAAACCACAAAGAAAAACTCCAAAAAATAGTTAAATTGAGAATTATATAAACTTTTTTGTTCGCAATACATTAAAATTAAAAAAGCTGATTCAGTCACGAATCAGCATTTTATCTTATGTAAAATTTAATTAATCTTCATCATCCATTCCTTTTACACTTCCAGATCTCTCAGCAATAATTTTCTTTGCAAGAGCATCAGGTACTTTTTCGTAATTAGACATTTGCATTGTATATTGAGCTCTACCTTGAGTATTAGATCTAAGATCTGTAGAATATCCGAACATCTCAGCCAATGGAACTTTTGCTTCGATAGCAGTAGCATTTCCTCTAGGAGTCTGTCCAAGGATAAGTCATCTACGAGAACTAATATCTCCCATAACTGTACCTACATATTCCTCAGGTGTAACTACTTCTACTGACATTATAGGTTCTAAAAGAACAGGACCAGCCTTGAAGAATGCATCTTTCATAGCCTTGTGAGTTGCAACTTTAAATGATACTTCTGAAGAGTCCACATCATGATAAGATCCGAAGAAAGGAATAACTTTAACATTGATGATAGGATATCCAGCCAAAAGTCCTTGAGCAACCACTTCTCTAGCTCCCTTATCAATAGCAGGTATGAATTCGTTAGGAATAACTCAACCTTTAATCTGAGATTCGAAATCGTAAACTTTTTCGTCATTTTTCTCGAGTTTCAATACAACATGTCCGTACTGTCCACGTCCTCATGACTGTTTCTTGAATAATCATTCTCATTCCACATTTTGAGTGATAGTTTCTCTGTAAGCTACCTGAGGAGCACCAGTATTCACTTCTACTTTATGTTCTCTTCTCATTCTTTCGATAAGTACCTCTAGATGCAACTCTCCCATTCCAGAGATAATAGTCTGACCACTTTCTTCATCTGAATGGTATGTGAAAGTAGGATCTTCGTATGATAGTTTTGCAAGAGCAAGTCACATTTTTTCTTGATCACCTTTTGATTTTGGTTCAACAGCGATTGAGATAACTGGTTCAGGGAACGTCATACTTTCAAGTACAATAGGATTTTTCATATCACATAATGTATTTCCAGTTCTAGTATCTTTTAATCATAGGAAAGCACAAATGTGTCCAGCAGATATTTCAGTAATTTCTTCCCTCTTGTTTGCGTGCATCATCAAAAGTCTTCCAACTCTTTCCTTTTGTCCTGTGATAGGATTCAAAAGCATATCTCCAGATTTGATAACTCCTGAGTAAACTCTAACATAAGTTAAAGTACCTACGAAAGGATCAGTCATAATCTTGAAAGCGATAGCAGAAGCTGGTTGATTTACATCAGATTTTCTAGTTATTTGTTTTTCTGGATCATCTGGATCAGTTCCAACGATTTCACCTCTATCTAATGGAGAAGGTAAGAAATCAACAACGGCATCAATCATTAATTGAACTCCTTTATTTCCAAGAGCAGATCCACACATAACTGGGAATAAATCTCCACTACATGTTCCAACTCTAATAGCTTTTTTCAAAAGTTCTACAGGAATCTCTTCTCATTCCAAGTATTTTTCAGCTAATTCATCATCGTAAAGTGAAACTCTATCTATCAAAGTTTCTCTATATTCTTCAGCTTTAGCTTTTAATTCTTCAGGAATTTCGTGTTCCACTACATTTACTCATTTTTCTCCTTCGAAAGTGTAGTATTTCATGTTAACCAAGCTAACAACTCCAGCAAAAGTATCAGAAGCACCATTTGGTAATTCGATAGGAATTGCTTTATCAGTTAATCTCTCTTTGATTGATTCAACTGATGCATAAAAGTCAGCTCCCATTTTATCCATTTTGTTAACAAAGATCATTCTAGGAACATTGTATTTGTCAGCTTGTCTCCATACAGTTTCAGTTTGAGGTTCTACTCAAGCCTGTCCATCAAGTAATGCAACAGCACCGTCAAGTACACGTAAAGATCTTTCTACTTCAATTGTAAAGTCAACGTGCCCTGGAGTATCGATAATATTAATATGATGACCTTTCCAGAAACATACAGTAGTAGCTGATGTAATAGTAATTCATCTTTCTTTTTCCTGATCCATCCAGTCCATTTGAGATTCTCAGTCATGAGTTTCTCAGATTTTATGTGTTCTTCCTGTATAGAAAAGAATTCTTTCAGTTACAGTAGTTTTTCAGGCATCGATGTGCGCCATGATACCTAGGTTTCTCACTTTTTCGAGAGGAGTAATGTCTGCCATAGTTTTAAAATTTAAAGATAATAAAAATCTCGCATTCATTTATACAAATGTGTAGTTTGTTTTCAAGATAAAAAATAAAGTATCACTTTCCAAAAATTTAATTTATTATTTACTTATTACCCTAGACACGACTTTAGAAGATTTTCACTTCCTTTTCATGTTTTGTATGTAAGCATCAATATATTTATAATCATCTTTTTTGAAATGAAATAATGGGATATTTCAATTAGATATATTCATACTTTGCATTTCTGATGGTGTTAGGTGTCTACGATTACTACCACTTCATTTATAAAAGTCTTCACTCCATCAGATAGAAAGGTATCACAAACTTTTTAGCACTGCAATATTCTGTGAACGAGAAGCTCAGCATCATCATGGGAAACGGAAAAAGGGATAGTTTTGTTTTAAATTCTTGAGGTAAGATTCTCACAAAGTTTTTTTAATTTGAGCTTCCCACATTAATATTTCAGTCCTCAATAATATAGTTGATTTGATTTTGTTTGGAAATCACGTTCACGAACCAGATTTTATTTTGTTATAATAATTGGTTCATAATAGTGATTTTACATTATTTTCTCGCGACTTTATATTAATTCCTCTATTTAGCCCAGATGTTAAATTTGTTATATCGCTACTATCACTCAAATAAATATGACTAAAAGTATGGCAACAAATCTGGTGTCATTCTTTTGCTGCTTTCTTCCAAAGTTCGGGAGTGTTCCTTAAACAATCTCACAGAATAAAAAAAGTGGCTTTTATACCTGATCATTTAAGTGTATCAAGAATATGTTTAATACAGTCAATTCAGTATCCATCATCAAATGTTATCGAAATTTCTGGTCTATTTCTATTTCAGATGGTAATCGGGCTTTTTTGATTTTCAATCATTCCTTTATAATTAGTTTTTCACTTTATTGTATCACTCATTTCTTTATCAGACTTGTTTACTGCATTTTTTTTAACTGCATTTTTTTGTAAATTTTCACGTTTTTTAGTAGAATTTTGTTTTGTTATATCAGGTGTATTCTTATTATTACCGTTTGAATCCGATTTTTTAATTTCAATTTTAATAACATCTCAAGGTTCAAATCTTTTTGAATCACTATAAATATTTCCATTTCCATCAGAAATAATGAATTTATCTTTTTCTATTACCATGTTATTTTCATCTTGATATATTTGTCTTATGTTAACAGGAGTTCGTCACATAGTTTTGATATGACAATCATATTGTGTACTATTAGATAATTTCTTAGCTTCAATAAATCTGATAGGTTTTGGATTATCGCTTATTTTAATTTTTAAGTAAATTTTTTTTTGTTGTGAGAATTCACGCTCAGGAAGCTCTTCTCATATATCATTTGTTATTAGAATTCAATTAGTTTTTCATCAATACTGTTGTACATATTTTCTTCTGATATCATCTACATTTTCTCAAGTAACTGCATTATATGAAAACACATAATATTCTCAATTTCTACTCTTATTTTTATACTCAAAATATTGAATTTTATTTTGTAGTTCCTTGTTTTCTTTAGAAAATTCAAAAGCTTCTACAGGAAGAGAATCATTTTTAATATTTTTTTCAATACTATTTCAAGACATTGTATTAGATACCGATATAAATAATTTATTGTTTTTTTAACAACCACTACAAAAATTTATAAAACACAAAAACATATGTAATTATACTCAAAACAAACAGTCATGTCAAATATTTAGAAACTTTTTACAAACTTAACAATAATTAAAAATTCAAAATCTCAATTCCATCATAATAATATTTCAAAATTTGATCGTAAGTAAGTCACTGCTGAGCAAACCGTTCTGCTCATTTTCACGCTAATCAAACTCCATGTCATACGAAATCACTACAAGCTCCAAAATCATAAACAGATTTAAGATAAGGTGTGTCATTCCATCATCGCTTCTCTTCTGCGGACAAAGTGAATCCAGCAGAGCAGTTAAAATAAGGCAAAATAGGCACATATCCATTATACATCACAATTTTGTTTTTTGTAGATTCCAATGCTTGATATCGTTTATTTACAGTTTTTTCTAATCATGCTCAAACATACTTTTGAAAGAAATTAGGATCATCTATCGCGGTATAGTTTGCATCAGGTGAAATACTAGGATGTATGTTCTCTCCATTCATATAAAATAGAGCATAATTCTTTGAAATCATAGCCATTACTTTATTTTTTTCTAATGTTTCAGTATCATTGGTTTCTACAATTCATTTCATATATTCATAGAATGGCAACCTATTGATGACAACAAAATCAGATCTTTGTTCTCAGTTTAATGTTGGATAGACTCATCTCTCAAAATATAAACTACCTTTAAAACTATTCCATGGTATTCAAGCATAAGATTTACGATTATAATTTGAGATTTTAACTACACCATTAGACATAGAAGATTTTACCGAAACATCATTTGCAGATAAAATCATGTCAGAATTAACCTGAATCTTATTAGACAAAAAGGTTAAGTTTGCTCAGGTTCGAGTATAATTCACACCATCGATATTAAACACACAGCTAACATCACATATAATCTCAAAACTATCATACTTTGTAGAAAGTTCATACAACAAAACAGAAATATTCTGGTTTACCAAACTTCTAACATCATTAACTGTGTATTTTGTTACAATTTTTGACATTTGATTGGTGGTTTTTTTCAGATTTCATTTATAATTTTTCTTAGCAACATTGGCAGCATTTTTAAATATTTGGGGATTGGATTTTTGTAGTTGAGCTAAACGTTTAGGAAAATCCGAAGTTTTTGAAACTGTATTACTCGCTGTAGCAGTATTAGCCATATTTACTGGCTGCGATTTTGCACTGCTTTTTAAATCTTTAACCCAGCTTGTTGGTAATGCAACATTTCATACTGTTCATTTTTTCATCCTACTTAAAACTTCATCTCTTATTTTAGGTAAAAATATATATAAGTTCTTACCGGGGCAAGCTGTTGCTTTTACATTTTTATGTCACATTATATTTGGGTTTTTGACTGCGGTAACATATGGTTCTTTTGTTGAATTTGTTGAAAATGTATGAGTATATCCATGAGGGTCTATGTGATAATATTTTGCTATAGCCGTAGTCAAATTAACCAATGCAGACATTTGTTCAACAGTTGGTTTATCATTTTCAAAGTTTCACATCAAAGCAATTCAAACGGAAGATACATTATTATTAGATGCGTGCATTCATACAGCTCATTCTCATCAAGCACGTCATTCATAGATATTTCACATTTGATCAATTAAAAAATTATATCAAATATCTCCAAAATTACGATTTATAGTATGATATTTATAAATATCTTGAATTTCTTTTTTTACATTACTAATTGTTCGATTGGGATTGTAGTTTCATGCAGTATGATGAATTATTATCTTGTTTTTATGATGATTAAAATAATCTGGATAAATTAAATAATGATTTCAAAACATAGTGTTAGATCATTCATATTTTCGTTCTAGTGGAAAATTTTTAGCCATCCAAACATTACGAATCTTTGAAATGTTCTCAGCCTTTATTTGAGCTTCAGTTTTTCCTCCTTTAGAAGAATTGTTGGTAGGTCTAGGTGTACTACGAAATCTGATAGATTCATCGGCTCCCCATTCTGCACGAGAAATTATTTTTACTCAGGGGAGATTCCAATTAGCAGCATGGTTAATATTTCAAATAATCATTCAAAATGCAATTAAAGAAAAAAATCAGATTTTATTCAAGATTTTCATAGTAATTTTGGTTTAAATTAAATACGAAAACATAATAAATATTTTCGCATAAAATGCAAATAAATGAATTAATTTAGAATAAGTAATTAAAAATTAAAACATTTGACATTATGATAAATTTTTTTATTATTAGTGAGGTAGCCATATATTTACCTAATAATTCATAATAGATGAAAATACTATGAAGTTTTAATACAAAACTTGATGAACATGAATTATACGACGCGATACAGGAGAATTGACAATGAAATGCAATAATGACAAAAAAACATCGAATATTTTTGATTCGCCCAATGATATGGATGTTGTTTGCTTTTATAACATTCTGACTTTTGATTTGGTTTGCTTATGAGCAATTTTATAATCCAGAATATGTGCTACTTTTCCGGGCTATGACAATTCTTTATTCAGCAGTAACGCTTACACGATGTGTGCATAGCTTAATGATGATTATGTATGATATGCAATCTCAAATTAATAACAAGAACGGATACATAGATAAGATTGGTGAAGCTGACCTAAAAGATTGAAAATATGAAATATTTTTGAAACATACATTTATATCAGGAGGCTTGCAAGTAATACTGATGATAATAAATTCCTTAGTATCTTTCTTCGCAGAAACTGATGCCACATCAAATATTGTACTAAATATCGTTTGAATCGTCGTAAATATAAGTTTCTTGTTTCTTTTGTATAAAGTATTAGATAGAATTATTGATTATGAAATGGATTTTAATATCTTCACAGTAGACCAATTTATGATATTTCGTCAGCATTGATTTTTTAAGATAGAAAGTATGAATATAGCAACATCTACAATTAAAATAGTAAAAGATTCAAAAAGCTGATTTTGGTGATCTTTGTTTAATTACTGAAAGGTTTCTATACATCCAGAGTGAAATTTATCAGCCGACTCAAAAGCGATTGAATTATTCTTTGTGCCTAAACCAAATGCTTTAACTAAAAAATTAAATGATTTTATCGAAAAATCAAAAGAGTGATTAAATGTATCTCTTATGTCATAAGATACTAAAAATTTTCAGGTAAATTCTTGGAGAACGTATGGCTAGGGAAAATCCATTTCAAAAATAATTTACGATGAATATGAGAAGGTCCATACTTTTCAAGTAATTCTTTATGTTCTTTTGTCCCATATCATTTATGCTTATCAAAATTATATTTAGCATATTTTTTTGGTAATTTTTCCATAATGCGGTCACGCGAAACCTTGGCTACAATCGAAGATATTCAAATTTCTTTTACTTTTGCATCTCCAGAAACAATCGTTTTTATCTCCCAAAAAGGAAACATTTTTTTTAATCAAAAATCACGATTTCCATCCATAATAAGTTTTATTTTGATTCATTTAGAATTTAACTCAGAAAAATAATTCAAAACATCAGTATATTTCAGATTTGTTTTAATTTTCGTAGCTAATGGATTTGGTAATTTATTTCCAATCTCAAATTTGGGCAATAATTGGTTAAAAATCTTAATCATTCATCTGAGAATTGCAAGATGCAAAGAGTTACTCATTCCATATTTATCAATCTCGGCAGCCGTCATTCGAGCAGGATAGGCAATAATTTTTCATTCAAACTTCAATTTTTCTATGTGCGTAAAAAGATTTTCTCTTTTTTGTTCAGAAATTTGTTTACTATCGCAAAAACTAAATAATTCTTCTTTTGATAACTTTTTAATAGGGCAGACGAGTCATACAAAAACTGGACCTGCAAGAGGTCATCTTCCAGCCTCATCAAAATACACTGTAAAAGTTTGTTTTTTCATAATTACACAAACTAATTAATTACAACAAAAAAACAAGATAAATTCACCTTATTTTCTCCATAGAATACACCAAAATTATATTACTCTATGGATTTCATCTAAAGTTGTTTCTCATCTCAAAACTTTAACAATTCAATCTTCTAACAAAGTTACAAATCAGTTTTCACGAGCCTTTGTTAAAATTGATGATTCATTTTCTTTATCTATAATGAGATTTCTCATATCTTCTGTAATTTCTAAAGCTTCAAGAATAGCTAATCTTCATTGATATCACGTTTCATTACATTTAGCACAACCATGAGATTCTACTACAGTCCCATCAAAAGCAGGAATATTACTCATATCCAAATCACTTAAACTTTTTATAGTTTTCTCAATTTCCGCTTGTTCAGCATAAGTTGCGGGTCTTCTATCGCTACAATTTGGGCAAATTTTACGAACCAAACGTTGACCTAATACCAATTGAATCGCTGGCGCTAATAAATATGGCTCAACTCACATTGAAAGTAAACGGGGAACAGATGCGATTGCTGAATTTGTATGTAATGTAGTAAAAACTAAATGTCATGTTAGGGCTGCATTTACAGCGATATCTGCAGTTTCTTTGGATCTAGTTTCTCAAACCAATATAACATCGGGATCATGACGAAGAATGGCTTTTAATCCAGTTTCATAGTCATAGTTCTTTGCATAATTTATCTGAGATTGCTGTATTCATGGCATTTCATATTCAATTGGATCTTCTAATGTGATAATTTTATTTGTTCATGTGTTTAAATAATTCAAAATTGAATATAGAGTCGTAGTTTTTCATGATCACGTAGGTCAAGTAACTACTATTATTCAGGTATTTTTTGAAATATGCTTTTTAAGTATATCATAGTTTCTATCAGTAAATCCGATTTCTTCAAAAGTAGCAATTCATCTTTGGGAATCTAAGAATCTGATTACAGTAGATTCTGATAGCATTCATGGCATGAAATTAACTCTGGCATCTACCTTTTTCTTTTCTCATTCATGATTCATTGCTTCAAATGAAAATCTACCATCCTGAGGAATATAATCCACATTCATTTTCACTCAAGATATGAATTTTAGTTTTTGTAAATATTTCCAAAAATCATTGGCATCAAAATCAACAACATCCTGCAAAATTCCATCCAAACGTAAACGAAGAGTGATGTTTTTTCATTCTGGCTGAAAGTGCATATCTGATGCTCCAGACTGAAATCAAAGTCTAACCATTTCTAGAATAAATTCTCCTGGGTCAAGAGATGCCCTTTTTTCAAAAAACTGTTTCATTAGTGAAATTGCAGAGTCTCATTCAGCCTTTTCTCTTTTTTCTTTTTCTTCTTTCGCAAGTTGTTCCTCTGCTTCCAATTTATCATACCACTTCATTCATTCATTAAATCATTCAAGAGAAGTATAGTAAACTTTCATCTTTAATCATTTATTTTCCAGTTGTTTTTCTATCTTCTTAAGGTCTTCTGGGTGATTGTTTGTTGTTAAAACGTACACTCAATTTTCTTCATCTTTGTAATAAATAATAACCTGCATAGAAGCAGCATTTTCACGAGGAATTTTTTTTAATTGAGAAAAATCTACTTGTAGTGCCTTTATATCATCTACCTCTAATATCGTATTTATCAATTGATTTGGCATAAAATAGATAATTATCAAAAAATAAAATTAGACCTAGCACAGTCTAATTATACTCAGAAATACCTTAAAATGCAAATTTTGGTGGAGAAAAATATTTTTTTAAATTAATTCTAAAAAGTAGACTTAATTTGACTATTCTCCAATTTTTTCTCTTTTCTCGCTATTTTTTAGTTCTTCAAAATCCTTTTTTAATTTCTCTTTTTTTTCTCAATCTGAAATTTTTTTGATGGCTGATGCAATCATGAATAACATATTTTGATATGTCTCTTTATCCATAAATCAGGCATCAATCAATGCAATCATTCATTCCGCTAATTCTCGATGAGGTTTTAAGTCATTTAGAATTTTGAGAACTTTTTGTTTATCCATGGTTATTTATGTTAAATAAACACCTAATTATACTTTTTTCTTCTTATTTTGTCAAATTTTAGCTAAGAAAAAATTTTTATTCTTGCTTTTAACGTAAGTTTTTGTATATCTTTTCTTAGTTTATTTTTGAAAATTACTCCAATAAATGGCTCAATCAGCTATCGATTATGCAATATGATATCTATCTCGTTACCCAAAGACAGAGCAGGAAATACGTATAATTCTTTATAAAAAATGATATAATTCTGAAGACATTCAGCATTGTATGGATATTCTTAAAAAGAATGATTTTATCAATGATGAAAAGTTTGCTGATAGTTTCTTATATTCAGAAGTAGAAAAGAAAGGACGTCCATTATTTATTATCAAGCAAAAGCTTATCCAACGCTGAATCGATAAATGACTACTAGCAAAAAAGATATCAGAGCAGCAGGAAGAATTATCACAGTGAATGCGTAAAGCAATAAAAAAAGAAATAGAAGCATATAAGAAAAAATGAGTAGACTGATTTGATATTATTCAGAAATTAATGAGAAGATGATATCAGTTAGCTGATATTAAAGCAGTTATTAAAGAGTGAGCTGAAAATAATTAATTTATATTCTAAAATCCAAATAATTATGTTGTTGTTCGTTGTAATTTGAATTATCGTATTTATGGTACTGGTAATCTTGCATGAATTTGGTCATTTTATAGCATGAAGAAAATGCTGAATGAAAGTGACAGAATTTTGAATATGATTACCTCCAAAAATTTGTAATTTACGAAAGGATAAACAATGAACACAATACACATTAAATTGGATTCCACTATGATGATTTTGTTCATTTGAATGAGATGATCCAACAGATGATAAAACATATAAAAATCCAAATACACTTTTTACAGCACCACTTTGGAAAAGGTTGATCGTGATATTTGCATGAGTGACTATGAATTTTTTAACAGCATTTGTATTGTTCACATTCCTTTTCCGACACGGAATACAACCAATTTCAGTATCACAAGTTATGGAAGATAAATGATCAACGAGTTATCTGATGGCAGCCCCAAGTTTTTTAAGAGAACAATGATTTTTAACGTGAGAAGTGAATGATTGAATATTAATTAAAGAAGTATTTAAATGATGACTATGAGAAAAGATAGATTTAAAGCAGAATGATGTCCTATTAAAATTTGATTGAGAAGATTTAGAATATAGCACATTCTTTGCGTTGATGGCTTCATGAGCAGACGCAACTCATGTTTTTACTTTGAAAAGATGAGAAATAGAAATTGTTACAGAGGAGTTTAAATGTGAGTGAACTTGTAAATTTGATATCCAAATATCTACAAATTGAAATATACAAATAAATGATATAAAATTTTCATTCTGATGAGCAATATTGGCGACATTCCATGAAATTTGAGCAGAATGGGATTTAACAATGGATGCATTATGAACAATAGGTAAAGCATTGGTATCGTTCAATAAAGCAGGAATGAAAGATGCTCTGAATTCATTAGCTTGACCAGTTTGAGCAGTAGAAATAGGTAGAGTTATATATGAAATGTGATGATGGCTATCATACTTATGATTTGCTGCGATATTATCTCTAGCATTAGCAATATTTAATGTATTACCAATCCCTGTTCTAGATTGATGAAGAGCAATTTGAATGATACTACAAAAAATAACTAGGATAAATCCTAAAAAATTCTTCGTATGAGAAGCTTATGTAGATATGGTGTTTATGTATCTATTGTTGTGACTATGAATTATAATAGCTATCAAAGATTTTTACGTCTATTACCGAGATTCAATTGTTGCCTACTTTACGTCTATTTTCTAGAAAAAGAAAGCTGACCAACTAAGTCAGCTTTTTTATTACATTTTTAATCTTATCCTTAATCTTTGTGGAATATGTGTAGAAATCTTTTTGTAATTGTACTTCCTTTACTAGATTTAGTTTGTTAGCAGAAGGTGAGTACATAGTATATATTACTTCTCACTTTTTGATTTTATCTCATAGCTTTTTGTGTAAATAAATACCAGCTTGATATTCTTTAGGGGCTCATAGTCATCTAACCATAGTATTGAGATGTCTCATATCAACTTTAGTAATTATACAATCTTTTTCTGCAATCACATCGTGAGAGAATTTTCCGAGCTGAATATCTTCAGATTTGATATTTGGGTCTCAGTTTTGAGCTTTGATGATTTCTTGCATTTTTTTTCGTGCTTCTCAGCTGGATAATTGGTTATTAACTAATTTTTTAGCATTTCCCATGTTTGGAGCTTTTCAGCATAAAACAAGAATTCTGGAAGCAAGGAATATAGCCTTCTTCTCTAAATCTTCTGATCTTACTTTATATTGCTGTAAAATTCTGAGAGCTTCTCTCGCTTGCAAACATGCTCAGATTCACCTACCGATGGGTTGACTACCATCTGTAATTTGAACATCCATTTTAATTCATAGATATTCTCAAATCTCTTTAAAGCGATTTGCCACCCTTTTTGCATCTTTCATTGAGGCTACTTTCGCAGTAGGTCACATAGGAATATCAATTAAACAGTGATTAATTCCCATCGCATAATTCTTTGCCATAATTGATGAAATCATTCTGGCATAAGGTTCCATTCCTAGAGGAGATGAAACTTTGATGATTCTATCGTTTACTGGAGCTAAATTTAATTTTTCATTCCATACTAAACAAGCTCAAACTTTATCAGTAAGTCTGATTACTTCCTGTTTATCAAATTCAATATCCATCAAAACATTTACACATTCTCCAGTTGCAGCAGGAGAGGTGATAGCTTTCGAAAATGTTTTTGGAACAGTAATTCCCAGTGATGCTAAAATTGGAATCACAATCATTGTCGTTTCATTTCCTGGTACTCATCAAATACAATATTTACCAGCAACCAATCCAGGAAAACGATACATATCTCCCGTATATGCTGTTGCTTTTGTGGTATATGCTAATTCATGCATGTCAGATTTATAGAAGAAACTTGTGGCTACATAATAGGCAAGGACAAGTTCATGGATTTTATTATCTTTTATGTCTTCGATAATAGCATCAATTTCTTCATCGGTTATTTTTTTTCAAAGAAGTTTCTTTCTAATAGCTTGCATAGAAAGAGGATTGTTTTTTACAAAACTTACCAACACTGTATCTCCATGCATGATAGGATATTCTTCCAAAAAATCATTAGTTACTCAAATTTCATTAGCTTGAACATACTTATCTGTGAGCGCAACATCAACAACGAATTCTTCTCTTTTTCTTATTAGAGAAATTTTATCACCATTTTTAATTCAATATTTATCAGCTTGTTCAGCATTGAGCATTACAATATGTCCGTTTCCATTTTCAATATCAAAAGAAACCACTTTTGCACTAAATATCTCTTTAGAATTTTCCATTTTTATTTGCATGTTTGACATAATATTAATATAAAAAGATATAAAATTATATATCGTTTAAACGTTCTGCTAGTTCTATATCCTGATTTCGTTCTTTTATATGTTTAATGAAGAATTTCATTTTTTCTTTATCCAATTGAGAAGATTCATCGACTAAGAATTGTTTAATAAGATTTATAAATCAAAGTTGATGAGATTCTTTGAATTCAGCTATTCACGCAGAGAATTGATTTGGATCAAAATTTTTAATATTATCTTTCAATCACATAATCATCTTATCTGTACCATTATAGTCAAGGATTTCAGCTACTTTTTCTTCATTTTTGGTTTTTTGTCTTGTTAGATTTTTTTTTCACCACTCCAATCAAAGGTATTTTTCCCCTAATTCTGGCATAAATATATTATTGAAATATTCTAAATCCGAAGAATCTGAATTATCGAATATTTGTATTACATCAAAAAGGTTTGATCCTTTATAAAAGTTTAAACTATTGAAAATTTTTTGATCAGGTATTATGTTAAAAGTTGTCATTAAGTTTATTATTGTAGAATTTTTTTGAGCTTGAGCTTCAGTTTTTTCTCTTACGATCTTACCGATTAACTTTATTTGAGAATGTAATATATTTTCAGTATTTTGTTTCCTTTCATCAACATTTCTTGGGACTTTGGGCCTTATAGGTATTCATACGGTCATTTGAGCTTTTTCACCTTCTTTATCTTCTTTATCTTCTTTATCTTTTCTTCATCCTCAATTGAATTCTCAAAAATTTTTTTCAAAAAACATTTTATTGTTTGTATCGTCCTTTGATTTGTGTGGCGGAAGTCTATAGTAATCATTAAGAACATCATTGAATGGTTTTATTTCTCATATAGGGAAATTAATTGAATCAGGATTAGAAATAGAAGATGTATCTCAAATGCTTATTTTGTTTGGATCTACCTCATCTTTATGTATAAGTGAATTCATAAACAATTTACCAGTCTTTAAATCATAGCGAACTTTTACATTAGAATTATTAAAAGAGCCAGCAATAACAATTTTATCTCAAATTTTTTGTACAGAATCAATCTGAAGTCATTGAAAATTTCAATTTTTTTCTTCTAAACTTTTTTTATCACTAATCACAGAAAAAGCATCCCTTATGTTATCTATTACGGCACCAATAGCATAGGTTTTAACATATTCGCCAACTTTTTTCTTCATCGAAATGGCATTACCTCATAATTTTTTCTCAGCATCAGCAAAAATTAGTGAGAATTCCGATAAAGTTTTATATATTTGTTCGATTTCACTAGGAGCTTTTCATTTAAGAAGAAAATTATTTTTACTAAAATCTTCCCGCTTTGCTTTATCAATGCGTCCGTTATTGATATCAAAAAGTATACGCATATCCCATTTTGTGATAATATCTTTAATACTATCATGAGACTGTATAAAAGTTTTCCATGCTTCGCGAAATACAACTTCTTTTATTCGTTGTTTTTTGTGTTCTGATTCATCAATATTTAAATCATAATCTTCTAAATCTCCTCATAAATTGGCACTAGCTGCAATTTCTGCTCATGTAGCATTACTTGAATTTGAAGATTTTAACTTTCGATTATCAATTTTTCACTTTTTCATAGAACGTCAATTCCTACTATTTCTTTCCCTATTTCTTTTGGATATCATTTCTCTTCTTTTTCTATCCCTTTCATCTCTTTCTTCTTTCGCTTTTTTTTCTTTCAGCATATACTTGTTGTTTTTCACTGTTTCAAGTTGTCCATCATGATACAAAATAGCCTCAAGCAATTCCAAAAGATTTTCTTCATAATTTACAAGTTCTCATTTTCCAGTAAAATCATTTGGATATGAAAGTTTACCGTAAATAAACAAATATAATTTAAACTGTAGATCTAATTGAGTTTCTCATGTAGATAAGCTAATCCTATCTCCGGCTTTTGCTTTTAAAACTATATTTGCATACTTGTTAATACTTTCTTTTAAAGATACTATAAAATTATCCATATCTATGGAATTCTCTTTCATATCCAAAACAAAATGGTCATTTTTATCATTGAATAGTAATTCTAACTGTTTTAATATTCAATCTCCATCTTTATCTCCTCATCACTTTAGAAATTCTCAAACAAGGTTATCAATACCCTGAGCAACAAGTTCTCAATATTTCTTAATATTATTTTTATTATCATCATCAGCAATTTCTTCATATTTGCTATTATATTCTTCGCGAATGGAGTTAAACCAAGCTTTTTTCAATTTTAAAAGTAAAACTTTCTGTGAAATTGGATAGTTTTGATAAATATTTCAATTTGAATCCGTGTGGTCATCAATTTCTTTTTTTAGTATATTTATTCATTCTTCACTTGATAGGAATTGTTCAAATTTTTCTGGAGAAGATTCACGCAATGAGTAATCTTCCCAGCTCTCAAGCTCTTCATCATCAAGATCTTCATCGTCTTCATCAATATCATCATCAAGATTTTCATCCTCTTCATTTTCTTCAATCTTATCCACATTTTCTTCAATTTTTTTTTGTTGATGTATTTTGTTAATTTCAATCCAGTCTTTTTGTCGATCATTTAGAGCTGAATTTAAAAGACTCTGAATCTGAGTGTTGCTAAATAATATTCACTCTAACGAATTACTATCAAAAGATTCACCTATTTTTTTTGTAACAAGAGGTGTCTTATATCATAAATTTAAATCCTGATAAACTTTTTTTTTCATTTCGTCTTTTTTTTTCATTTCGTCAAAATCATTATCACTTTCTTGTGAGTTTGATACTTGTGTTCCTTCTATGGGTGCTTTGATATCATCATAATGTCACCCAAATTCATCAAACATATTTTTCAAAGAACATATAAAACACTACATACCAATAATACTTAAAAACATAAAAAAAGCAAAAAACAGAGGACTTTTTTAATACTTTTATTTAATTATCCCCACAATCAATTATTGTTATCATCAATTATGGCATCAAGTTTTGCAAGATCTTCTTCATCTCTTTGTTTAACAATTCCGTTAAGAATAGAATTTATAAAATCTTCAGTTTTATTTCCAGAAATTTTTCGACCACTAGGAGTATTTATACAGCATTTTTCCACGATAATATTTACGAAAGATAGAGGAGTGGAAGAATCAAAATGTTTTTTTCCCATTATTTCTTTATTTTCTCATCTATCATTGAAATAATTTTGATAAGATTCTTGAAGAGAAATTACATCAGAGGTTTTTTCATTAATGTCAAATATTGAAGCAGATTTTGGTTCAATATTATTCTTTCATCGATCAAATCCACAAATAGGCAATAGCTTTCACATTAGTTTTGAAAATTTGTTCAAATCATCCTCATTATCAGTATTTTTTATAGATTCTAGTAGTATAAATAATTTAGATCATCATATAAATTCAATGGAATCAGAATCTCAGTTATCTGGTAAAATATTGAACGTTTTTAATAAGTCGGAGATTGTACTATTTTCCATTTGTTTTTCTCCAGCTTTTTCACTTACAATTTTTCATATTAATTTCAAATCATCTAATAATTTATTTTTTGTTAATCATTCAAGTTTTTTTTGGGTCGTTTCACGAGAATTTCAAGCTTCTTCCTCATTATTAGATTGAGTATATTCATCTTGTGGCTCACCTTCAGATTCTGCAGGTTGAAAAACGGAGATGGAATTATATCCATCTAATAAATTCTCAAAAGAATTAAGATTTCAAACCTCAGTGTCAGGTGTTTTATTTCAAATAGTAATTTTATCAGGATTAAAAGTTTGTTGCAAAAAAGAATTCATAAAAAGTTTCCCTGTACGTAAATCAAACTTAATATTTGTCTCTGTTCACTTGATTTTTCATTTTAAGAATAAACAATCGCCTATAATATCTGCAGGTTTATCTTTATCCAATTCTAGTCACATATGTTCTTCAAGTTTTTCGGTATTTACCCTAGAAAAAAGCTTCTTTATGTTTTCGATAATTTCACCCAAAGCATAAATTTTTGAAATTTTCTCAAAATCTTTTTGATCACAATAAAAATTATTACATAAGATTTCATAATTTTTATTAACTTCACGAGTAAATCATCTAATAATTTCTCATAAACCATTAATTTCATCCTTTGTTAATCAACTATTTTGCAATTTTTCTGAAATAAATCTATTTCGTGCATCTTGATTAATAAAGTTATTTCCAGGATTATATATTCAGTAATTAGATAACTCGGAGCGCAAGTCTATTTTCAAGTTTATCAATCTTTGTACTATGTGTTCGCTTGTATTAAATATTTTATTAAATGTTATATCAAATGCTGTATATCTTAGTGTGGCATCTTCCTGTTCATTTATTTCAGATTTAGAAAGCTTGTATCATTTTAATTCTGTTTGATTTCATTGTACTAAATTAGCTGCTATTTCAGTTGATGAATTATCAGACTTGGTTGATAATAATTTGATATATTCATCTCCATACATTTTTCTTGTTTCTGCTAATTCTTGAGCTACTTTATATCTTTCTGTTAAATATGGCATAACAAATTCTTCGTGTATTTCTATCATCATATTGTGCTGTTCTGTTAACCATTCATCCACTTGTTTTCTAAATTCCGTTTGCTCATTAGTACGAAGGGTTTTTTTGAAAATTTCTAATCTGTTTTTTGAATCAATATCTATTCCCATTGTCATAGCCAATGTATAATATTCGACATCTGGTATATTTCATCATTCTTCATAATATTTATCCATGATTATATGACCTAAAGATTTCAAGTCAGATTCTTCTAAACTAGAAATTTTTTGTTTAATCTGAGCTACTTTTGATAGAGAGTTTATATCAAAGTCTGAAGAAACTAAATCACGACTGAGATTAAATAGAACTCCAAGTTTTTCTCATATGTTTTTTACAGGAAGTTGTTGATTTTCATTTATTTTAAAACTATTTCGAGCTAATCATAATCAAGCTTCTAGATTCCTGATATAGGCACGAATTTTATCAGGATTCAGTTCTCTATATTTTTCTTTTCTTAACAAATACTCTCTAGCAGCAATTTTAGCAACACCGATAATTGTTTCACGATTTGCGCTACTAGATAAAGTAGAATATTGTAACTTGATTTCAGGATAATCTTTTGATAAAAAATTTCAGATTTGCTGAAAACCATCTAAGTTACTAGAACTATCAAAATTAAAAGCCTCGATTTTTTCTACAATTTTTACATAATCTGAGTGAAAATCGTCAAAATAGGGTTTTTCATCATCAGAAATCTTTAGATCATTGTGTACTACATATTGTACATTATCGAAGGTTTCGTTTTTTTTCCTCATTATCTCTCTTGTCTCTTTAGATCTTGCATGTTCTTCGTTCCCTCCCTTTTCTTCAAAGAAGGAGGTTACACCCCTAAGCCCCTTAGCTATATGACTGACTTTTGCCATCCCACTTGTTGTCACTGTCTCTCACCCTGTTGTCATATTATTCCAAAAGTTGCCCCCTTCAGAGGTAAGGCCTTTTTTAGTCGGAGATTTTGAACCTAGCATCTCATTCCAGCCATGAGCCATATTATTATTTACACACTTAAATAGTATAACGTATATGATTATACACATAATACTACAATTTTGCAAAAAAAATCTAACTTTTTTAGTCAGATTTTTTATTATTATAAATTTACTAGATTAAACACTGCTATCATTTCTTCCCAAAAAATTCCATTCCACCGAATTCTGCAACATTTTTCATTCTAGCTAATACAGTCTCACCATCTACCACTTTATCTCATACTTTAGCTATAACTTCTACATTGTTATCAAATATAATTGTCACTTGAGATCAAAACCTAATAAGTCATATTACTTCTCACTGATCTACTTCGTCATCTATATCTACGAAAGAAACAATCCTTCTAGCCATAGCTCACGCTATTTGGATTAATCTATAACGTACTCAGTTATCAGCCTCAAATAGCATTGCATTATACTCATTTTGTAGAGTAGATTTCATGGTAGGATCTTTTTTCATAGCATTACGTTTTCTTCCACGAACGTATTTTTCTTCGATTAATGTCGCATTGTTTGGAGAACGTTGGTAATGAACATTCATAGGAGTCATCATAATTGATACCATAGTCGCTCAGCTACCAATTCCATCAATGAAGTGGTCTAAAACAGCATTATTATCCTTGTAAATAACAGTATGGTCCGTAGGATTTTTGATTATTGCGATGATTTTTCAGTTGGCTGGGCTAACAAAAAGATTTTCATTATTTGGGACATTACGATAAGGTTGACGCAAAAAATAACACCTGTAAAAAGCTATACAACAAACCAATATAATCATCAATATCCAGAAAATCCGTCTTAATATCATTTTACATTTTTTCATAAAGATTCAAAAATTTATCATAAAATCTGACAAAACCAAATACTATTAATTTTTCTACAAAAAGCAAATAATAAAAATACAAGTTTGTTTAACAATAAATGCAAACAAAATTGAATTTATGCAGTTAAATAGCATAAAGACACATAAAACAAAAAAGTCCTTAAAAATTTGACAAAAAATATAGTTTGGATTATACTTACATCGCCGAGACAACATTAATTCGATTTTTAAATCAAATGTTTAATCGGTAGAAGATCTTTAAATTATACAGAATAATAGGTGGTTTTTATGACATTTCTTGTTATAGAAAATCAAAGAAATTATTCTATTGGAGGTGTTATTTTTATTCCGTGTCAGATTCGAAAAAATCTGAATCTTTACTAGAGATAGTAAATGATAAAAAAAGTACACGAAATAAAAACAAAACGCTATCATCCCTTTCACAAGAGTTGTGCTTTTTATGGGGATCTGAATAATTCGTTCCAATCTGAATAATGCTTTTGCCTATTGTTCGGTTATTTGCCCACCAAATTACCATTTTTTCGACATCGATAGCTATGGAAAAATATAAAGGGATTGGTTATACTTTTCAAAAGTAAATTGTGAAATTGAAAAGCTGGGAAAAATAATTTACTCCAGAGATTATTCCAGGGTAGCCTGGTAAGATTTCTCAGGTCACGATAAAGAACATTCGTTCAATAAAAAAATCGTGGGTGTATAATTTACTCTTCTTATTTCATTCATTTCTCCATTTTTAGGAGAAAAATGAAAAAAGAAGCTGATTGGTAATCATCATTCAGCTTTTTTCTTATCTTGAATAAAAAGTTACTTAAAATCATAATATTAACTAATTTTCTATTGAAATTACGGTTCATTATGTTACATAATCAAATCATGTATAACTATTTTTACATCTTAATACATTTTTTCATGAAAAAACTATCACTATTTAGTCTATTTTGATTGGCTGGATTGCTAGCATTTTTTGTTACACCTATCTATGCTCAGGATGTAGAAGATGATGTTGATACAGTTGATGCTATTGTATTACAAGCAGAAGAAGACTTTAATTATGGAGTAGACGAAATGTGAAACACTTTGGAAGCTGCTGAAGATGAAGTTGTGAATGAAGTTGAAGATGCTGTGGATGAAGTTACAAATCTAGAATGAATTGAGGATTTTAATTCTTTATTCGAAAATGAAGAAGTTAAAAATGCACTTGGAGAATTAGATTTAAGTAACGAAGAAGCTGCATGACTTATTTGATTATTTGCAGGACTTGGAATATTGTTGATTCCACTTGCAATAGTTGGGATAATACTTCGAATTCTTCGTATAATTGCATTATGGAAAGCATTTGAAAGAGCTGGTGAACCAGGATGGAAAGCTCTTGTACCTATTTATTGTAGTTATATTCAATATAAATTATCAGGAATGAAAAATTGGTTCTGGTATGGTTTACTCATAGCAGTTATAGCGTGAATTGTTGCTGCATGTATCCCAGATCAACAAGAACTAATTACTAACATAGGAAGTGCAATTACATGAATTATATATATCGTTATGTTATTCAAATTTGCTAGAAAATATGGATGGGGAGTGTTTACTTCAGTATTATTCGTTCTTTTCTATCCAATTTGCATATTAATTCTTGGATTTGGAAACTACAAATACGAAGGAAAAGAAGAAACTGTAGTTGAAGCTTAGTTTGAATGTAAATTCTCATATAAAGGATGGTAGAAATACCATCCTTTTTCTTTAAGTTATACTTGAAAGATGAACTAAAAATATTATTCTTAGAATCAGAATTTAATATTTCTCAAAACGAAATGACTCCAGAACAGTTACAAAAATTACTTAAACTTACAGCAATCGAATTACCAAAAGACCAAAAACCAGCTTTTCTAGATTATTTTAATTCTATGAAAGCTATGTTTGATGATTTTGCATCTTTTCCACTTCCTGAGTGAGATATAGATGTAGAAGATGATGAGCCAATTACATGTTTTACAGACCAGAAAGATTTTGACTGATTAGATTTAGTGGAAACTAATGTAATTCCAGAGCGTCAAGTAAATCATGCAATTCAAGTAAATTCAGCACTTTGAGAGGAATAATTGTTATTCTAAGCATATCGAAAATTAGGTTTAAATTACAAATGTAGAAATATGGGATTTTTTATCCCCTTTTTAAAAAAACTTGACTTTTTTGAGAATATTGTTATATTATCATCGTCCCAATGATTGGGACAACCGGCGACAGGGGTCTGAAGAGAAAAATCTAAGAAGGAATGAAAAAGTATCTCTTCTTTGTATTTGTTCTTGTCTTCTTCTCATGCAATCGAGATAGTAGGCAGGAAGGTCCAGCGTTCGGGATTGATATCAGCCAGTATAATGGCGATATTGACTGGGTTAAAGTAGTAGCCCAGACTAAGACAAAAGAACCGATAGAATTTGTAATCATTAGGGCTACAGTTGGAGTCGATAAGGACACCAACTATGCACGAAACTATGCAGAAGCTAAAAGGAATGGATTCATTGTTGGAAGTTATCATTATTACCGACCTAACGAGAATTCGACCATGCAGTTTGAGAACTTTAAAAAAGTTCTTAAGCTGGAAAACGGTGATATTCTTCCAGTGGTAGACATTGAAGCTTACTCTTCGGTCCAATCTATGGAGTCATTGAAACAGGGTTTGAGGAATTTTATTTCTCTCTGTGAGAGAGAATATGGAGTAAAACCCATAATTTACACAGGTCTCTCCATGTGGGATACATATCTCAAAGATGACTTTGGAGATTGTAAGCTCTGGGTTTCTGCCTACTCTCTCTCTCATCGCGAAAACGAGACTGTGAAAAATGCGGACATTCACCAGTTTACAAGTAAAATCCGCAATATTCCTGGTATACCATCGAGATTCGTTGATGGTGATGACGTGCGAGCTATAGAGACTCTTCTCTACAAATGATTCAATCGTAAACTTTATCGAAAATCCGTTTCCAGGTTCTCGATTTTTTTATTTTTTTATAAAAAGGGAGATTAAACTCCATTTTCCTATATGTAATATTTTATTTTTTACCAAACCATCATTTAATAGTATCACCTAATGATTTTTTGTCTTTTTTTGATTCTTTTTCGGTTCCCTTCTCTTCTTTTTCTTCAATCTCGATTTCTTCACTA
>Ga0247608_10001389_pt1 | contig 33708 bp, 49 predicted proteins | sample 176DNAGHGlowgp2_FD_193490 | JGI IMG/M metagenome (GOLD analysis project Ga0247608, IMG submission 193490) | Sheep rumen microbial communities from Palmerston North, Manawatu-Wanganui, New Zealand - 1766 DNA GHGlow gp2 | ecosystem: Host-associated > Mammals > Digestive system > Stomach > Rumen ...
GATTAGAGTATTATAGAATCATCTCTATTCTTAATAATACTTTCACAGTCTTCCATAATGAAGATTCCGTTTTTACATTTTAATAGAAATTCAGAAAACTCTGTACTATTAATCATATTAAACATACTACTATCTAACCAGTAGAATTTTAATTCTGGATGTTCAAGAATAAGTTTTCTTAATAAGAAAGTTTTACCAGTTCCTGGTAATCCAAAGAGTAATAATATAGTACTCTTACTATCTTTAGCAATAGCTTCTTCTATCTTAGTATATGGACAATCATCATTATAGTTCTCTTCAATATTTACTTCCGCTTCCTTAATTGGCATTAATTGTTTATGCATAGTACCTTTTGAGTCTACCGAGACATAAATAAGATTGACTGTATCATTCTTTTCTAGTACAATACTGTCTACGCAAACTTGAGGACGTTCTTTATGAAGATGGAAAATAGTTGCTCTAAAAACAATAAATTCATCAGTAATTACTATACGATAACCTTTCCAAGAATACACTATTGCTTCTGGGCATTTTTCAATAAGTTTATTTATTGTCTTTTTATAGCTGAACTTCTCAGGAATAAATTCGTCTTCATCTTCATCTTCTTCTTCTTCTTCATTAATATCATCAAAGAAATAGTCTACATATGGAACTTGACCAAATAATTGGTAAAAGAGATAAGTCATAAAAGCATCATCTCCTTTTTCTTCCATAATACACTTATTAGATGCTAATAAATTTAATGCAGATAAAACTCGTTCTAATGTCATATTTCAAATGTTAAAGGATCATATGTATTCTTATAATGTTCATCTAATAAGGAAACAGTTGCAAATAAAGTATTGCCTGCTCCTTTATATTTACTTAATTTATGTTCTGACGAATGAATATGGCCAGATAAAGCATACCTAGGATTTGCCTTCTTAATGGCTTCAGCCAAGGCTTTACTTCCTGCTTTTTCACCTGTATATGGACCTTGTGTAATAACTCCCATTTTACCTATTTTAGGAGCTTCGTGAGTCATTACTATGTCACAACCTTTAGGTATAGATTTATACTTTTCAGCTAAAGAGTCCTCGCTAACCATAAATGCCCAATTACCAAAAGTATGACACCAAGGAGATCCCCAAATAGTTATTTGTTCATCTCCTACAATAACATTTGTGTAATTACCATCTAGAAATTCAATCTTATGTTTAGTAGGTCTTCCAATACACATATTATATCGTTCCCTACCTAAAGGAGTATCTCCTAAATCTAACCCAATAAAATCATGATTTCCCCATACAGCAAGAACATGTTGGCACTGTAAATCGTTTACCCATCTAGAGAACTCATTTTTAAGCCACATCTCACTCCTTATAGCATCTCGTTGTATCTTTAAAGGTACAATATCTCCACAAATAAGTACTACATCACAAGGCATTATTTGTGGTAATAATCCATGCAAATCACTAATTGCAGTTATTTTCATTTCTATAATTGAAAAATAATTGGTAATTAATAGAAATAAACATTTCCAGATGGCATTATCTCAATCTCTACAGGGGAATTTTCATAAGTAACTTTCGGTAGTTTTAAAGCATTAAAATCAGCAGGAGTAATACCAGAAAATTCCCTAGCCCAAAAACGATCTTTTTCATCATCTAAAGACATCCATCCAGATTTCATTCCAATAGCACAAAAAGCTCCCTTATAAGAACTTGGTTCAACACCATCAGCTTTTACTACCATTAATTGATGGTTATCTCCATCATTGTTTCTTACAAGAAACCAATTTCCAACTAATTTAGGATTCATAATCGTAAAAATATACATTACCCGAAGGCATAATTTCAATTTCTATAACTTTACCTTTAGGAACTCTAGGTAATTTCAAACTAAGAAAATCTGCTGGAGTTAAATTCCAATAACCACATGCAAACCCACGACTTAAACTTTCAGGATCAAGGTCTAACCATCCAGATAAACTAGTATCAGGCAAATAACAACCACCATTTTCTGTTAATGTCGGTTTATCTTTAGTAATAAATAAAGACCCATCTTCGTAATGACTATAAAGATACCAATTACCAATAAGTTGTGGATTTAATTTTGTATCTTTAGGAAGTTCAATATCCCATGTATACTCCATTTTATCAATAGGAAGCACGTCAAGATACCCATTACGATTAACTACTTTTAGTTGGCCAGCTAATTGTTTGGCGGTCATAACATCTTTATTAGGATTCATAATCTTTTATCTGTTTATTTATTATATCTCGTAATTGATTAAAAGATATTGGACAGAAGTTATTGTTATCTACACCAACATCATACTGTGTAGGAAATCTCCAAGCTAATCTAGAAGAGTCTAAACCTATACTATAAGGATTTTGATGAACGTGTCCGTGCAGTGCCCAAATACGATGATTATAACTTCCGCTATAACATAGAAATGGATAATGATTAAGAATAATCTGTTGTTTATCGACTTCTATAATCTTCTGTAAGGTTACTTCGTCGAACATAGATTCTAATCTTTTAAGATTCTGTAAATTCTGCAAATGGTCGTGGTTCCCTTTTATAAGGATTATATGGCCTCGTAGCTGACTTCTTATGTCCTCCCAAATGGGGAATCCACCGAAGGCAAAATCTCCCAAATGGAAGACTGTACAGTCGTCAGAGACTACTTCATTCCAGTTACTTATCAATTTTTCGTTCATTTCCTCTACAGAAGAAAACGGACGTTTACAATACTCCATAATCTTTTTATGATTAAAATGAGTATCTGACGTAAAAAATACTTTGTCTTTATCAAATTTACACATATAAACATATTTAAGGGCCCCTAGGTTATCTAGAGGCCCTATTTTATTATTGTACTTTTACAATTACAACACGAGAACCTAATTCAGTTCCAGAAGACTTAGTATCAAGTACATTAACATTACGACTTTCGAGATGAGACTTAACTACATAAGCTCTATCCTGAGAAAGTCTCAAATTATATGTACTGTTACCTTCAGGACTAGCGCTTCCTACAATAACTACGTTAGTACCACTAGGAATTGTATTTAACAACTGAATGGCATTGTCAGTTAAATCATAAGAATCTTTATCAAAGAAAACTACATATTGCATTGAAGGGATTTCTCGAATAATCTCTTTTTCAACAATAACTTTCTTAATCGTAGGCATTCTCCGTAACTCATTAATTTCCTCTCTTAGTGCATCTACTTCAGCCTCAGTATAGGTGTAAGGACAAATCGTAAATTGTTTACCAAATCTATAAGTTAAACCAGCCTCAACACCATACCATGAATTTCGAGAATCGAATTTAGGCTTATTTGTCTCAAGCAAAATATTAGTACTTTGGCTAAATTTACCACCAGTAAGATTAAAGGCATAATATGGAGTAACAATCAAGCCAAAGTGATTTGATAAATTAAATTTAATATCCAAGGCATACTTCGTCATAATATCATTAGTATGTTTAGTTCCAAGATATGAACCAATCATACCAGGACCTAAAGAGATTAAGGAACGATATTTAAAGCCATGTACCCAACCAATACCAACAGTTGGAATAAATTCTACTTTATCTTGAGTTCCCTTATATCCATGAAAGATATTATTTAAGTTAAACCTCGATATTGCTAGTACATCAACGTAGCTAACCCAGTTTTTACCCTTAAAAGTTCTCCAACCTTCATTAAAATTAAGGCCTTTTAGAGTACCATTTTCCCAACCAACAGTTGACTCAATACCTACTCCAAATTTAGGAGTAAGCCATTTAGAAACACCGAGGGAAGTACTAGCTTTAATGGTATGTCCCCAATCAACATAATCATTGCAACCAGGGTGAGTAAGTGCCGAAACGCCACCCTTAACAGTTACTTCAACATTATCAAAAACTTTTTGACTCTCGACAGTTTGTGCATTAATACACAAACCGAACATAATTGTAAATAATAAAATAAATTTACGCATAAAACATTTAAATTAATTTATATTAATAAATCTTATCTTGGATTTTACTTTTTATCATAAGAGCGAGATCCATCATGTCAGGATGGGGTGTTCCATAAGTGTTAGTTGTTCTTACGTCTAAAAAGTGTTTCCAATCATCAGCAAAACCGGTCATTATAAATTCAGTCTTTAAAGCATTTATTAAAACTTGTCTAGCTTCTTGAGGTTTAGCTCCCCACTGAATCATTCGTAAATAACTTTGTTCAGAGTCCCTACAACAGTTTTCAAATTCAGAGTCCATAGAGCATTCTCTATCATTACTTCCGTTACCATATTTATACCAATAAGGAACTACAAATGATACTTCATTGTCAAACTTATCATTATTATAGTTACAATAACGAGTACTTTCTTGGGCAAAACTGAATCGCCTGTGACGCATAAAACTTTGAGAATTTATTCTATCACATACGATTTTCATAGATATTCTTTTTGGATGATACTTAGTAGGTTCTGACCAATATTTAAGCACTTCGTCAATATCATCAAAGTTATCCAAAATAACTCTAAAACTTGTTGTTATATAACAAACATTTACTCCTTCCCAATTATCGCACATTTCCTTAAACTCTAATGGACATGTATCTTTATCATAATAAGAAACTTGAACACCTCTTGAGTATTGATTATGTAAAAAGAAATGTTTTAAAGTGTATTTTTCTACAAATCTATCATCTTTAAAAGAAGGACCAATAGGTATGCTAAGATATACTGTACCGTGTTCTAGGACAGCAGTGTGTTTCTTTTTAATTAACTTATCTACAAATTCTTTACCTAATCTGCCACTAGATTTATAACAAATTCTAGCTGCATCTTCAATAGCGTTATACATACCGTCAATACCTGGACCTTGTTCAAAAAGTTCCACGTATTGTTTTACAAGCTTCATGCAAGTATTAATATAAGATCATTATTATGAATCAAATATCTTGTAGGTCTATCTATTATTACAGGTAAATAGAATTCATCTGGCATGTAAATGTTAAATTTTTGTGACTTTTCTTTCTTTTGCCAGTTATACAATGATTCAAGAAACTTTCCAGATTCATCACATAAACATACAACACTGTCTTTAGTTCTTATGATGCCGTTTTTAAAATCAGTGTTCATTTATAAAGTCATTAATTTCTTTAGGTCGTGTAATCCCATGCCAACTTGTTATTATATTATCTTCATCATCTACTAATATTAGAGTAGGAAGATTACGAACTCCAAACTTCTCGGCTAATTCTTCGTTTTCTTCAACATTTACACTAACTAACTCTATATTTAATGGATCTTTTTCAAATATAGCAGTCTGAAATTTGCAAGGAGCGCACCAATCTGCATAGAATTTATATAATTTAACCTTCTTTGTGTCCATCCCAATATTTTGCAACCATTTTAGCAACACACATAGTGTGTAAACAATCTTCTAAAGATTCTTCTAAATAATTCATCTCTTGTTCAAGATATGTTAATGGTTCATAATGTCCATCAGCATATTGTGTTTCATCACGAGGAGTAATATCTATTGGTGTAGCTAAACAAATTCCTAATATCTTAGACTTAATTTTTAATAAATCATCAAAACTATTTTCAACAGCGTCCTCTGCTTCTTCTTTACTATGATATACATAGTGGTTAAAGTATAAATAAGGAATTTTTTCGAGATCTCCTTCTTTAGTAATTGTAGGTCCTTGATCTTTAAGATCTAACAAACTATTCAAATCAAAATTGATTTGGAATGATTCAACAAAGTCGCTAATATATCCATCTACAAGTTGGCTAATTCTTCTATATGCATTATCTCCAAATAAGTTAAATGGAGTACACAATGATAAGGCTCTAAGTTCGACAAATGCATTAGTCATCAGTCTAATTTCCGAATCTCGATGGGCACGTAATTCTTCAATACTTAAACCCTTATACTTAGTAAAGTCTTCGATTTTAGGAAAAATTGCAGTTCCGTAACTCATTTTTCTAGTTGTCTTATTTTTTCAGAACATATATGTTGTATCTTTTTATAATCCAAGATTCTGCTTTCTTTTTCAGATTTTCCTGGTTCTATCTTTGTTCTAAGTACACGTTTGATAATATCAGCATCCCAAGGGTCTAAGTCATAATCTAGCCAAATAGACCAAGGCTGTATAACGTGCTCACAATAATTACTAGTACCAATATTGTAATCTCTAACAGAGTCAGTTAGAATACCTAAATACTCCAACTGCTCTGCTAGAGATTTATCAATATTTACAGTTACAAAATTACTCAAAATTCTTGATATACCAAAGTTAAATAATGTTAATGTATCCAATGAGTTCCTACTTCTGGTACTGCCGGAATTGGTAGTTTCCTACAGAACTTAGAAGCAGATTTTTCCATATAAAATTTAAGTTTATTTGGGACAAGCTCTTCAAGTTCTTTTGGAAATTCTACCACTGCTTCATCATGAACTAAATCACATAATAGTACTTTTCCAAATAATCCTTCAGATACAAGCCATCTAAAGAATAGAATCATAGCATACTTTAATATTATTATACCAGTTCCTTGGGTAGGACTGTTGAGGCTTTTTCTAAACCATTTAGAAGCAGCTGAGTTGTGTTCTTTTATTGCTTCTTTAGAATAGGCATTAGCTAAAACTTCAGGATTTTCATTTTCGATTTCTCTCCACTTATTAAAGTCTTCCCAATAAGTTTTATGTCCTGTATACTTACACAGAAGTATATAGCCATTTTTACTTACAAAATCAGCGCCTTTGGCTTTAAATTTAGCAATTCCAGGGAAACCTTTATTATAAGCTTCTGCAATTTCTTTAGCTTCAGCCTTACTGCAACCTAATTGATTCCTAATAGCCTCAGCACTACCGCCAAACTGCTGACTAAATTCAACAGGTTTTGCTTTATCTCTAAGATGCGGAAATAATTTCTTTATATCCTTTACTTCAACATCTTTTAATTCTTTAGGAAAACAAGCTTTAGCAGTTAACGAATGAATATCACCACTACCTTCTAGGAATTCTTTAATCATAGACTGCTCATTATATATATCAGCACCTAATCTAGATTCTAGTGCAGCAAAATCGCAGGAAACCATTAAGTTTCCTTCTTCTGCTACAAATGATGACCTAGTAAATTCGTCCTTAGGCAAATTTTGCAACTGCGGATATATACATTTATTAGGAGTTAATCCTTTAGCTTTAGCTACATCGTAATTAGATTTAGTTGAGCCACAACTCATTCGGCCAGTATCAGCACCAAGTTGCCAGAAAGTAGTATGAATTCTACCAGTCTTAGGGTTTATAGAGTCAATATACTGCTGCCCATAAGTAGACAAATCTTTAAAAGTTTCACAGTATTTACCATAAATTTCCAAGAATTCATCGTTAATACCTTTCTGCTTTTTAAGATTCTTAAACTCAGCACTATCTTTACTCTTGTGTGTCTTCTTATCAACAACAGTAGTATTAAATCCAAGTGCTTTCAAGAATGGAATAACCTGTTCAGAACTATTCCAATTTATAAAACACATAGGACCAAACAAAGTAGGTTCAGCAAATCGTGGATCATTATATCTAAGTACAAAATCAGTTAATTGTTGAGCACAAGAATCAAGCATTTCTTTATTCTTCTGCATTCTAATTTTCCACTTATCTATATCTAGCTTAATACCACACCACTCTAAGTAAGCAATTACAGGAACAAATCCATTCTCCAATTTGGCTCCATTAGTACATTTATTAAATACACAAGCTTGATATTCTTCATCTTTAATATTTTCAAGATAAGTAACATCTCCCGCTGCATATTTAATAACTTCATCATCTAGTCCTCTCCAAATAATCTCACCTCTAATAGATTTATCAATATCTATCTTCAAATATCGAAATGCAACATCCTTTAATGAATAATGAAAAAACTTATTATTATATCCAAGATGTAATAATTGTTCTATTACCATAGTATCCCACACATTTAATGGGATTATTTCATAATTATAAAGGAATTGCAAATCAAATTTAAGATTGTGACCTATTAGTAGTTTAGATTCAAGTATTTGTTTGTACTGTCTAATATCTACTGTAGTACAATCGACTACGATCTGGACTTTACCATGACCGTAGCCGAATTGCACACACAATAAATCACATAGATGAGAATCTCTACCAGTAGTTTCAGAATCATATTGTAATTCTTCTTGTTCCTCTAGCATTTTAAGAGACTCATCTACACTAATTTTAGTATATTTAGAATCCAAATTAGGATTATTAGTTACTAGATAAATCACCTTTCGTAATCTTCCACTAACCGATATAACTCATCAAAATCACGACATATTTCCCTATTATTTTCATCATAGGCTTTTATATCATCTCTATCTCCCTTTTCAAAGAAATACCAATTAATCCAATCTTGGCCTTCTCTTCTATAATGAGATTTTATTAAAAGATCAAATAATCTACCAAAGCAATCAAATAAAGGAGTTTCAATTAAGTCAATTCCCATCTTTTGAAGATCATCAATATACTTATTAAACTCTTTTAATAATTTTTCTGCCAATTTTAAATCCTCTTTTTTCATAAGTCTTCTCTAATTGCTACGAAAATTGGTTGTTGTGGTATCTCACTGCCTTCTTTGCCAGACATTTCAAAATACTTAATAGTAGCCATTTTACCTATAAGTTCATCAAGATGATCTCGGTACCATTGTTTTTGCTCTCTATCTCCCATTGGTTTAGCTTTAAACTCTTGACCATTGGAAGTCTTCATAACAAAACACATATCTTCATCTCTCAAACCTTCGGATAATCCTACTATTTCATATTCTGAATCCTTATAAATCTTAATCTTTATCATATCATTAGTACGTTTGCCAGGACCATACTTACCAGAAATTTTTCTAATAACAAGTCCTTCCCAACCTTCCTTTACATATTCATTATGATATTTCATTAAAGTAGACCAGCCTGTCATTTGTTTCTGAGGAAGTAATTGAATCTTTAATTCACCCTCATTCCATTCTCGGATAGGATCAAATTCAAGTAATTCCAGTTCAGAAGCATATTCCTGCATAAGTTCCCACCTTTCAGAAAACGGCTTTTCTAAATCAACAATATCATACCAGTAAAATTCTAGTGGCTTAGTTTCATCAACAGTAGATTGACTTCTACACATACCACTAATACGATTAAGGGGCCATCCATGTTTATAGATTTCACCATCTAAAATAACTTCTGGATGTTTTGTGAAGAAATCTATTAACTTGGGATGTCTAATAATATGATATAAAGTAAGATCGTAACTTATAGAGCCACGAGAAGCAGTCTTAATTTTATGATCTTTACAATAAATAAGGCAACGAGTTCCGTTAACTTTTCTACTACCATAGAATTCACCATTAAAAACACTATTAGCTACTTTATCCGCTTGTTTAGCTAACATTGGTTTTAATATTCCTTCTTGATTAGTTTTATTATCTCCAAGAAATTCATATAATGCATTAACATCATCAAACTTAACATTTGGAGTAACTAACTTATAACCTTTATCTAGATATTTCTTCTTATGTGAATTATATTCTAGATTAGCTTGTTCAGTAACAGTACGATTAACTTTACCTCGTTGGATTAAAATATCTGGTTGAACAGTACGCTTTCCACCGTACTGATAAGTTGTACGGTGGATAACGTATCCATGTTGTTGATCGTCCCATTCACGATCAAGTTCTACAACCCTTATTTTACCTTTACTATCCTTACTTACTAGTATTTCCATCAAAGGTAACTAGCCATTTTGACCAATCATTGCCGAAGTCGGCAGCTTTAATCCTTACATCATATTTATCTTTAATCTCAAGAAGAATAGCTGTTATGCTAGTAAATTGGTCAAGTAGAAAATCTTCGCCTTCGCAAGTCACTAAAACATAATTTACATTTTCGGTAGCTATAATATGAGAAGTAGTAACATCGTCTCGACTATTACACCTATCAAGAAATTGCAATAATTCTGTATTTATGGTAATTTTTTGATCTATACCATAATAGTTTATTCCAAGATGTGGAATTTTATCTGTATTTTGTTCACACCAACTTAGTACGTTCTCAAAATTTTTAATTGGAGAATCACTTTTACTTAATTCAAATTCTTTCATATCAATTATGTGCATAATTTATTTAACGCCAGTATGACCAAATCCACCATCTCCACGTTCAGTTTCTTCAAGCTTATCTACCTCACAAAATGTAGGATGCTCTACTTTAGTAATAACCATTTGAGCAATACGATCACCATCATTAATTACGAATGGAGTATTACTATGATTTATTAGAATCACACCAATTTCTCCAGTATAGTCAGCATCAATTGTACCTGGAGTATTAAGTACAGTAATTCCATGCTTCCAAGCAAGCCCACTTCTTGGACGTATTTGAGCTTCATATCCTTCAGGTAATTGTATATAAAGACCTGTAGGAATTAAAGCTCTTACTCCAGGATTTAAAGTAAATTCTTTACCTTTATAAACTGCTGTACCACCTCGTGCATCGGGCATTCGTTCACCAAAGTATGCTTTTAAATCTACACCTGCTGAACCAGTTGTCATGTACTTAGGAACTTCCTGAGATTTAGATATTACTTTTACTGTCATCGTTAATGTAATCAGATAAATTAATAGAACTATCATCTAACTCTTTAAAATCAAAATGATATGGAGAGTTTATTGATTTAAATTCAGATTTATCCCAGTCTATCTCTTTAATTACAGAAGTATGAAACCAAGAATCTTCTGAATCTATAAATAAAGCTATTCCCTCACCAAACCCTGTAGTAATACCAGAATAAACTTTGCCTTTTTCTATTCCTGGATTATCTGAAGTTTTATAGACACTAATTAATCCACTCTTAGTGTTTTTAACTATGTTGAACATCTTTTTACCTAGTTCTCCATAAGTATCTATAAAATCTTGTTCGTTATATGCTTTATGCACAAGTGTCTTGAAATTAATATCACTCAGTAGGTGGAGATATTTTACTATTGATTGCATCTAAGTAAAATTTAATATTATTAATAGTACATTCAGAAACTTCGCTGTAAAATCCTTTTACTGGGTTACCATCTATAAATACTCCAACAAAAGGATCTAATCTCGCTCCAAACTTTCCTTTAATCTTGTAACCTTTTTTACGAGTGTCAGAAAACTTAGCATCGTAAGCTTCTTCCATTTTAACATCTGGATAATCTTCTAACATCTTGGTCAAATCTTCAAAAAAATGACCAGGCAAGTCACTGTTAAAGGAAACTTGAAGTTCAATCATTCTTTTTCTTAATCAAAGTTTTTAGATCATCATGTATTAATGCTAATAAATAACATATACAGATTATCCCAACAGATATTATACAGAAGAATCCATTCATTTTTTCCAGAATTTATCAGTAATATCGTGGATAGTACAATCTTCTTTATTTACTTTCCACATAGTTTGATTAGTATATCGACTAGTTAAAGGTCCAAATTCTTTAATATAAGGACCTGTTTTTACATAATCAAATAACTTTAAATCCAACTCTTCGGAAATAGTATCTGCCCCCGTATAATAAGCAACTGCTAATCCTTTACAATGTTTGGCTAATTCACTTACTTCTTTAGGAGTTCCTCCCATAAAACAAACACAAGTAATTCCATCATGTTTGTCTATAAGACGCTCTAGCTCTTCTTTATCAAGAGGAGTACCTATATCTTCCCATAGCCACTTTGAATGGCAATCTGGGCATTTATAGGTACATCCACTAATATTTATACATAGAGAGATTTCATCTGGAACTTCAGAAAAAGTTACCAGGGTATCTACATACTTTAACATTTTAATTTATTTAAAGTATTAATAGCATCATTAACTTCTCTAAGAATAGGGATCGTCCAACTACAATCGTAATCTTTAGTTCCCGATTCCAATTCATACTTAATACTAGATAATTTAGATTTTAATCTAACTACCTCAATTCTCTCGTTCTTTGTCATAATTTTTATATATTCTACGAGAAGCTTCTATCTGTCTTCCCTTACTAAATGAAGTTAGAGGTCTCAAGTAACCTATAATACGTGTCCACCATGTAATTTTCTTACTACCACACTTAGGACATTCTTTAATAGGATGTTTTGTAATAAATCCACAATCTTCGCATTGACTGTTTGGGATATTAAAAGTAAAGTAACTAGTACCCTGTTTAATAGCATAATCTATTAACTTGAGATATTGTTCTTTACTTAAATGTTCTTCAAGATTACAATGTAAAGCAACACCACCACTCATTTCAGAAGTATAATCTCGACCTTGCATTCTAAATCTTTGTAGAACATCAATAGATTCATCATCAGGTTTATAGATATAACTGTTATAACAGTTTCTATCCTTGGGAACCCAATAATTATCTTCCTTATCCCAATCATAGTTCTTTATTCCGAGTCCTTCAGCTGGAACAAATTCTAAGTTAAATTTACAATGGCTATCACTATGATTCTTATTACCAGAACTTATAATAGAAGTAATATTTTGTACAAATAACTTATAGTCTTCATTATCTGTACATTTTAATCCTAGATATTCGGCAGCTTCATTTAAACCATTAATACCTATAGTGCTATATTGTTGCTGAAGACTGATATAACCAGCCGAATAAACTGGAAGCATATTATTTTTATATAAGTCTTCTAACAAACTTCTATAAGCACGATGATACTTATACACACGTTCAAGAATGTTTGTAAAGTATTCTTCAAATTCTTTATAAAAGTCAGGCTGTCTTAAAGTTCTAAGTTTTTCTGCTACAAAGTTTTGAATTATTCTACTTAAGTTTAAAGTAATAACATTAACTGAACCAGTAGCAACACCAGTAAGACCATTAGTAAAACTAAATGTATTAGTATTTAATTCATTTCTTAACCTACAGCAAGAAGCTAAAGCATCAGGGTTATCACTTATATAAGTAAAGAACGAATGTCCTGCTGCATACATTTCTGCTGTAAAATTCTTATATTCTTTATCAATAATATCTTTTCCATCACTTAATAAAGACATAGATTCTACAGGGAATGTAAGTAACGTCTTAGTTCTTTCCTTATTGAACCAACGCATAAACTTCTTTTGTAAATAAGAAACTCCTTCCCATACTGGTTGAGTTCCATCAGGAAATACAAACTCATCAAATAAAGCATGCCAATAATTACTATCATAATAAGATATGTTAGTAAACGGACTTTGATAACTACGATTACCTGCTGGTTGATTTATAGTATAGACAATATTTTGGAAACACTGTTCTATAACATCAGAAACAGTTCTAGCTTTTATACCATTAACTACTATAGCATTTTCATGCTCCCAGAATCTTTCTCCAAAGTCTTTAACGCAATAATAATAAAGTACATTAAAGAATTCTCCACAGGCAACTGCACCTTTAAATTGTGAACTAAGTAAGAATATTAGGTTATTAAATTGTCCACAGAATGAAGTAAGATTCTTTGGTGCTTGACTTTTTAAACCGTCTAATGTTGAAGTACCATGTAATAGGAATGGATACATAGATACTGCCACGCAATATGGTTTTGGAACAGACGAACTGGCTTCATCATGTTGATAAATTATATGATTTTCAAGATCAATTTCATATTGATTAGCAACTTCAGGATACATTTGCTGAAGTTTTTTCTTCATTTTATATCGCTGAATTTGTTTATTAAGTGTTTTATACACTTCTGATTCAATAGTTGCTACATTCTTACTTTGAACATTTGCATTTGCATCAACCTCAGAAACAGTAGCAGTATTATCATTAGATTCGGAACACTTATCAATATAGTCACTTCTTTCTTTAATAAATCTTAAGTCTTTATGCTTTTCACGATAAAGAATATAAGATTTAGCTATTTGAAAAAAGCCGCATTCAAATAATGCCTCTTCAATTTGATCTTGCAAATCTTCTACTGAAATCTCTTCAAGTTCTTTGCCATCTTTGTCATAAAGATATATTTCAGCTATAATATCTTCATAATCATCGTCATAAAGTTGTTTACCACATGAATTAAATGCACTTTTTATAGCTTTATGTATCTTTTGCCAATTAAATTCTTGTTTTGAACCATCTCGTTTTATAACTTTCATAGTTTTAATAATTTGAATTATAAGACTACAAAGATATAAAAAATATGGTGAACTACCAAATAAGTAATCCACCATATTAATAAAACTAAATTATATGAATCAGAAACAAAGAATTTGTCTCAGTAGTAAGGTCTTTTCAAACATATTGATTAGATCCTTACCCTTGTCCCGTGCATTAGTAATCTGCTGAGTAAATGCATTATATACATCAAACATAGATACTGTATTGTTAGATTGATAATATTCAGAGTCTTCTTTCTCAAATAGAGATTTATAAGCTTGAATTACATTATCAATACTAAGTTTAACGGGCTGAAAACCGCTATCATATGTTTCATGTATTGCATTTCTACACCACATTCCAAGACGTTTTTCAAGTTCACTTATCTTATTTTCAAAATGTGTCTCATGTAATGCCTTAAGTATCTCTGCTGTAGCATCTTTCATATCGAGAACTTTTTGTAAAGGTTTAAAATCTAGAGGTGTTTCAGGATCTATAGGTTGACAGAATAAATAACTAGGATCAAATACACATAGATTCGTACAAGCTGCATTTAAAGCACCACTATAGAATTTAGCTACTGGTTTCCTAGTATCTAAACCCATTACCATACCAATAACTTTATCATGATTATCATAACATACTTCATCAGGCATTACTGCTTCAATATAAACTCTATTATAAGTAATATCATCAGTATTTATATCACCTGTTACAGTCTTAGTTATTTGATCTGGCAATTGTACATGAACTCTAAAGTCATCTGTCACATTCTGCAATCTCTCTAAAAATGGTTCTACATAAGCTGCAGTTCCGAAATAGTTTTTACCTTTAATAACAGTAGGTTTACCTTTTAAAAGTTCCTCAATAGTAATATCCATTAAAATAAATTTAATGTTAATAAAAGATTATCTAACGTAAATCAATTCTGCCGTCTAAGATATTATAGTTAGAATCTATGATAGAATAATCACACACAGGAATAGTAATTCCAAAATTAGCAGAACTCCACTTGGTTGCACCAATAAATGCACCAACCGACTTATAAATAAATGTAGATCCATAAGTAACTGCAGAAGTATGAGTATCACCCTTTACAAATAAAATCTTTTCACCCTCGACTTTATAAGTATTAATAAACTGATTAATCTTCACCTCAGTTTGTGGATTAATTGTCAAAGGTAAAGGCTTCTTCATATCCTTAGAATCTTTACCATGACATAGGATAACAGCCAAATCTCCTAGTTTAAAAGAATCCATAAATCGAGTAAAGATAGTAGCTTTAATACCTATTTGCTCAAGAGTCACTTGTAAAATTCGATTAGCTGCTCTGCCAAATGCACCATCATGATTACTATCACCAACACAATAATATCGAATGTCATTACATTCAAGATTATTCTTTAATGTTACAAAGAATGAAGTCATACATTTTACAAATATTTCCAGTTGTTGATTACTAGACATATTTTGTGGTAATATATGATCATGCCTGGCAGTCTGTTGATCCATACCATCTAATGAATCTCCAAGATTACATATAGTTAGAGTAGTAATACCTCTAGTTTCATCAATACGTTTAATCTCCTGAGCGATTTTCATTAATCGAGTATATACCACATCTTCATTATATGGTAGGCCAAACAAAGATTCTTCTGCATTTACCCAAGCTCCGATGTGCATATCTGATAGCCATATACACACATCTACAGGATCATTAAATGGTTCTAGATCTAAATCTCTGCCCTTTAATTCCTTAACAGGTAAATCAGAAATTTGTATAGAAGAACTAATATCACTTAATTCATCTAACTGTTTCTTTAATTTTAGATTTTCGGCAGCTAGTCGATTATATCCGTTTTGCAGATTTCGTACTTCAGCAGCTTCCGCTTTTACAGTAAGAGTACGTTCTTTAATGCGATTAATTACTTCTAAAGCTTCTTCCTCAGTATACTCTTCAATTTCATGAGGAGCTAATGGTAAATCAGCTTTAGTAATATTAAAGGCCCGAATAATGCTCTTTACTTCATTATAAGTATATCCTGCAAAATTACGTGCGATTTCTTTTTGAGTTAATCCTGCACCCTTATTCACATAATTGTGCATAATAAACTCCATATCTTCTCTAGATAATTCACCAATAAAAGGATCCTTATCATGCCTATAAATCTTAAATAAATACTTCTCTATCTTTCCATCTTCGTTTCTTTTAACAAGAACTTCAGTTCTTTCGGCAGATTCAATAATATTTTGAGACATTAACGTCTTGTAGATTTATGGCAGTTACGCCGTTAAACAAAAAAAGAGCCTACTATCAACTAGCAGGCTCTTAAAAATCTTTAGTTAATATGTTTTTAGATTTTTTGATTAGGCTTCTACACCAAAGGCAAGATAAGTACCCAACTTAGCACTCTTTGAAGGAGTATAAACCACATCAAATGCACCAGTTTCACCTTCAACAACAGCCTTTACATAGGTTGCGTGAATGTCACCCTTATAACCCTTATCGGTATAGAGTTCCTTTGCCATTTCCTTGGCAGCAGCCTTATTCTCAAAGTTTACGAACAAGATTTCACCAGTCTCAGGATTCACACCTTGAATACCAGTCTTATACTTACGCTTACCACTCTCATTCTTAATGTCGGTTACAGTATAGGGACGCTCACGTGTATCAGCTACACCAGCTTCTACTGTAATTGAACAACCGACACCAGCAGCAAACTTAGTATTTGCCTTCAAATACTCGCTCATAAACTCCTTAAGAGCAGAACCCGTCATGGGCTTACCAGCATTCTTCCATGCTTGAGTTGCATCCTTAATTACTTGGAAAGGAACCTGCTCCATTGCTTCATTCTTCGTATAACCTTTTACTTCTACTTGCTTAAAATTTGTCATAAATCAAAAATTTTACATTAATTCATTATCAATATTTATCTCTTTTAATATTTACAAAATTACTATATTTTAGTCATATGACCAAATGTTTTTGCAAATATTTTTTATAAAAATATCTTATCTTTGTTATGACTGCAAAGATACTACAAAAAAATTAATGTGCCAAATATTTAGAAGTTAATTTTTATTAAAAAGGTAGCCAAGTATGTAAAATTTCAAGAATTTTGGCAACCATTTCTTTTTGAGTTTTTATATCAAAAGTTAGAAATTCGGTCGTTTGTTTCATGAAATCTTCGCATATTATAGAAAGACCCTTAATAAAATCCATATTATGAGTGTGAGCTTCTTTTTCAATAATCTTCATAATAACTTGATAACATGTAGCATCAGGTTTCTTCATCCTTACTTTATGAGTAAGAAAACAGATTAGAGAAATTAAAGCAAATTTACTTCCAATATCGGTATTTAAGTTCCCTAAACTAAAGTGTGCAGTATAGAACTTAGATAAATCTTCATAAGAAGGATTAAATACATCCATCATTGCATCTTAAGTTTAGCAACTAATTTTAATAAATATTTAAATTCATTAAAGCCACGTTGAATGTCTGAAGCTTTTACTTTGAATATTCCAGAATAATAATCAGGAACAGTGCTTACTAATAACATATTAGCATTAAATGATTCAATAGTAATTCCTTTCTTTTCAGCATATAGTTTTAGTAACCAACTATAAGCTCCCATTTGACGGTAATAATGGTATTGCTTAAAACTTTCTGAAAATTTAGAAATCCAATGTCCAGTTGTTTTAAGATCATTTAAAGTTACAATACCATCAGCAATAGTATAGTTATCTAATTTAGCTTTAAAGGGAAGTTCTACACATTGTCCTGTTTCAGTGTCAGTAGCCAAAAAGACAATAAAGAAGGCAACTTCATTACCTATTTCGGGCTCCTCAAATAATCCTTCTGGTTTAAGTAATGCTTGAATTTGTGCATTATTTTGAACAGAAGTAACACAGGCCTTATACTTGTTCGCAGTATTATCATCTAAGAATATAGCATTAGGCACGTCTGGATATTGTTCGGTTCTACACTTCCAATAAGGTAAACAATTATCATAGACTATTTGACATTTTCTTTCATCCATTTTGCCTTTATAATAATTTACTTTATCAGAAGCTTTGATAATATCACTAGTAGTTACACTAGGATAACAGTCAAATAAAGCATCAGCCATAAAACCTAATTTGGCTGTAGGTCTATTTACTCCTCCAATTATATTAAATTCTCCAGGTTGTAATACTTCAGCATGAACAGCACTTCCTAATAAGAATGAATCAGAATTAAAATGTTCATTAGCTAAATATTTTTCCGGAGAACCACCTTGATCTGGATTTATTAGAGATAATCTAGAATTACTTATGCAATCTGAATACTTCTCAGAAAAATATTCCTCATCGGATATATCTTCCCATCTAAAACTTTCTAAAATAGGCTTAATTAAAATCATATTAAGTCTTCAAAGTTGAGAAATTCTTCATTTTTAAATTTGTTAAATACTTCTAAGATTTCTTCTTCATCTAAAGAATGGATTCGACCTCCGTGTTTCCACCACTGATTGTTATCACTATCAATCAATAAGCAAGGTATTCCAGCAAGATTAAGGTCAATAAAGTTATGCATAGAATCATCTATAAATAAGTCTATTTTCCCTTTTACTCTAGGAACTTTACTTACTTTATGTCCAAATATTTGATGAACAGGTCTATTAGGGAATCCATGATCAATCAACCATTTCTTTGACCAATCCTTATTACATACTCTTGAAGTACAATAAAGTTCTGGTTCAAAATTACAAGTATGTTTTACTGGTAAATTTAACCAAAAGTCTCTATCGAATTTAAGAATACGAACAACATTTTTAGTAACGTTTGGTTCCTTTAATCTTGACGGATACTTTTTAGTATTAAAGTATTCTTTGTAACTATCAAAGAATCTAGCTAAAGTATCATCAATATCTAACCCAATTTTTAATTTCATAATATTGATATTAAATAAAAATATCTATATGGATTATTTACGAGAGTCATGACAGTTCTTCAATATCGTAAAGTTCACTTATATAAATATCTTCATTTGATAATTCAAACACAAGATCGGGCCAGTTATCAACATCTAAGTCAGGAATTAACTCTGAAAAGTAGTTAATAACAAGATCCTCTGCATCCTTAATACTATTTGCGTGAAACGATTTAATTTTATTTTCGCCAGCATCGTCAATGGCGAGTAGATAAGTATTCATTTCTTTATTAATTGATAAAAGTAATTGAGTGGGATCATTGCAACAGCGCCAGGAGAGACTTCTCCATCTGACGCTTTCTTCCACACAACAACAAAAGGTTTAGATTTATCTGAGCAAGCATCTCGAATAGCAAAATAACTAGGAGTATTTTGTGTGTACTTAGACTGTATATTAACTGGCAGTTCACCATTTAAATCTACAATATCTATTTTATCAGCATCGGCCATCTTATTCTGGCTTCTACTGGATACACAACCAGTATAACCAATTTCTTTAAGATCATTGATTATTTCTAGTTCAAATCCATTACCCTTAGTTTTACTACGTTTTGCTTGTTTTGATTTACGAGTATGTTCATTAGCCCACATACAAGTAATACCATCTTTAGATTTACTTCCGGCTCCTTTACGACTACAACGAGTCTTTATTGAAGCTTCGGTTAATCCCGTACCTTCCGCAGCAGAAGTCGGTGAATCAAATATTTCCTTATGTCCGTCTTTAAATGTAACTTCTACTGATAAATCCAAATTACTCTATTTCTTTTTCATTCAATGAATTTAATGCTTGATTAACTAATTCAATAGTTTTTTCTCTCCCATACATCTTATAAAAATCTGATATATCTTTAGCACCATATTTTCTAGGAATCCACATACATTTAATATCAAATTGTTTTCTGAATTTATTCATGTTATGAATTCCTGGCAAATCATTATCATAAAACAGAATAATAGTTTTAAATCTTTTCTTTAATTTATCATATTGATTCTGTGTTAAAAATAGATTTTCAGAATTAGGTGCTAATGCAGTGATACCTAAAGAGTATAAACACATAACGTCTTTCATGGACTTAGTTATCACTAACAAGTCCCCTCCTTCTGGAAGTTGTTTAGCACCCTGCAACATAACAGATTTCCAATTGGATAAGAATCGAGGTTCTTTTCTTCTATGTTTAGGCATATAAATACGCCACAATTCAGTTCCATTAGAATTTTTGCCTCGATAATATCCAAATATAGGATGAAATCTACTAGACTTAGTATAAATACTTCCATTAATAAAAACGGTTTCACAAGAGTAAACCCTAAATTTCTTTAAGATTTCTCTTGTGATACCGTATTGTCCCCACCATTCAAGTTCTTCATCTGTAAAATCTTTGGCTTCTATTTGAATATTAGCTTCCTTTGTTTCAGCAAAGTGAGTTTCTATTATCTCAATAGGACGTTCACATTTCTTTAACTTAGGATCACTTATATATCCAAAATCATTAGCAATAATTTTTAATGCCATATGATAACTACAATTGTACTTATACATAACAACATTTATAAAATTACCACTAAAAGAACCATTAAAGTCTTTAAAGATTATATCTCCTCTACCATTTCGATAAAAAGCACAAGTGGGCTTTGCATCTGTTCTTAAAGGAGATCTGAAAAGACCTTTCTTTACAGGAAGTCCTAAATAATAGGTTAAGTAAGTTTCCTGAGTGTTTTGACTTAATAAATACTCTTTAGTAATTGTAGTAGCTAACTTAAATTTCATTTTTTAATATTTAATATTAGACTACAAAGATAAAGACTATTTATTAAATATCAAAATCAATATCATCAGAACTATCAGCAGTTGTAGAATCTGAATCTTCATCATTGCTAACCTCAGTTGGGGTAGATGTCTTGGCCTTATTCATCTTTTGAGTCTCATAAGGCGTAAACGCTACCTTATCTCCCAGCCAATTATTAGAAATATAAGCTTCCTTACTAGTCTTATTAATGTTAATAAAACTAGGTACAGTAGCATATCCCTTATTATTGCCTACGAGTTTAAGATTAGTCTCTTTATCTATAGCCTTAGCGAGAGCTTTCTGCATAATGCCTACAAGCTTCTCAAAATCTTTGGGAAGGTCAAGTTCAACACCCTTCAGTTTCTCAAAGGCTTCAGGAGCCAATGCAGAAGCAACATGTGCAATAGTAAATTGCAATTGCTCCATAGCTGAAGGAAGTTCCCAATCTCTACCACCAGTACTACCAGTTACTCGTTTATCTCCATCTTCTCCGGGGCAAAATACCATATGACTATAAATACCATCTGGTCCCTCGAAGTTAAATTGCATTGCCTTCCAGACTCGTCCTTCCGAAGTAGTACCAGTCTTAAGTTCAACACCCTTGAAAGCAACTTTATTAATAGTCCAAGCTTTCAGTCTCGTAACAGCAGTTCCGTTAGTTTTAGCAAGATTAAAATTCATTTTCATCAAAATTAAAGTCAGTATCAGCAATCTCGTAAATGGAAGGATCTTCTTCAAGTTCTGTTAAGTCTTCCTCTACTTCTAGAGGTTCAGTTACTTCAACATTTTCATCTTCTTGAATTGGTAATTCTTTATTACCTACCATACGATAAAGTCCATCTTCATATGGTTCAAGTGTAAACTCATTACCATATTCAGATAGTACATTATTAGCAATACCCCTACAACTAACTGTTAAGCTCTTTGTAAGTTTATTACCCGCGGTAGATTTCCAACTCTTTGAAGAACCAATGATAGGTACCTTAACATTCTTGTTATCTTCAAGATTATTATAATTAATAATCAAGCGATCTCCTGCAACTACACCTAGTAGGTCTGCTGCAGATTGATTTAGACAGTATTTGTTCTCTTCAAGAACTACTTTAGGCTCTCCAGAGTCTACTGTCTTTTTATCCTCCTTGATTATCTCCGGAGAACCAATGGGTTTATACTCATTGGTCTCTGGATTATAATCAAAAGTACAGAGCATTCTAACGATCATTCGTTATAATATTTATTCATGGCTTCAACTACAAGTCCTAAATCATTAGGAATAAAATCTTCCTCAAACATTCCTTCTGGAGTCTTTGCAGGGATTTCAATTCCATCTACTCTTAACTTATGGGTATAAAATCCAAAAGTAGGAACACCATTTTCATCAAATTGAGGTTCACAATATAGAGTTATAGTAACATTCTCAAGTGGATCGTAGAGCTTATCTAACAATTTTCCAACACTTGATGCTTTATAACTTCTAATGCCGCCGTCAGTCTCTATTGGTTCTGTATGCAACATCATAAATATATTTAGATCATCTCTAAGACTAGAACATTTCTGAATTATTCTCCTAAAATGATCAGCCAACTCATTATATTTATCATAACCACGCTCTGATGCCCTCTCAAAGAACTCATTGCGCATTAGATAGATTCCATCATCGATAATGATGTTTTTAATTCGTTCAAGCTTATTTACTTTGTCTAACAGTACAATAGTTTTGTCCCAAGAAGAAATCTTGAATAGATTTTTCTTCTCAGAATTATATGACTTGGCACTTCCCTTAAAAGGAAGTCGTTTACCTAAAACATTAATAACAATGGTTTCTTCAGGGTTTAAAGACTTAATACTTGTACTTTTACCGTGACCACTTGCTCCTAATACTACAACAAAATTACTCACTTTACAATGTAAATGTTAAGTTCTTAACTTCTGTATCTGCTAAAGTCCAATCTGGAGATTTGAATCTTTCGTAATCATTAATCTGATCTGGTTTAGGTAGCTCTTTAAAAATAGAACAATCACCATAATAACCCAAACCTACAGCAATATCTGAAGTACCAAATCGAGATTTTAATAGAATACAAGCTATGAAATTGTGTCCAAGTTCTTTAATATTATATCCTCTATAACTAGTTAACTTAAACTTGATAGGTGCATGTAATGCGATTACTACATGACTATCTTCATACATAGCTGCTGAATCTTTAAAATCTGAACTATCTGGTTCTTGCATAGATTGCTTTAGTCTTTCTGGATTATTTGCATTACGATTAAACTGCATAATATGAACTGGAGAGATATTATATCTATTTCTCATTTGAACTGAATAAGATGAAATTAAATCCATTTCCTCTTTCTTACTTCTACCAGCAGAAGCACGAGTTAAACTCATATGATCAATAAATACACATATAATTCTATCAGGATTACTTGGAATATATTCTCCTTCTTGAGTGAATGTTCCAAATCTTTGTAAATCCTTAATTACACAATTTTTGTATCGCTCAGCATTGAGAATAGAATCGTGAAATATTAGACGCTCATCTAATAAATCAAGAAACTCTCCACATTGCTTTACTAATTCGTAATGATCATCAGTTAATCTAGTATCTCGACCTCTAGAAAACAATTCCTTATAAGTAAGTTGTTCTCCGAAATGTTCATAGATATACATAGATAACAGTTTTGCATAAATTTGCTCTTGTGTCATCTCTAGATTAAACATGATGAAATATGGATCTCGATCTACTTCTTTTTCATTTTGGTAATCCATTAGAGGTTTATATATAAATGAATATAAACTAAAAGTACTCTTACCTACACCACTTTGAGCAGCAATAAGATAAGAAGTACCTGGTAGTAATCCATCCATATATAATTCTAATTTAGGCAAACCTATAGATAATCCTATATTCTTACCAACCCTACCTTTATCAATAAGATCAAATAAACGCTCTTTTCCTGTCATATAATTGTAGTAGTATCAAAGGACATAGTACCATTACCATCTTTAAGTTCTTCAATACTGTTCCACATTTTACTAATGACAAAATCAGCAACATTCATATTTAATAAATTACATCCATTTTCTTTTCCCCATGATATAAGTTCCAAAATATGTTTATGTTTCTCCAAATTCCAGCCTATAGACTTACCATAAGCGAAATAAAAGTCTTCTTCGCTACTAAACTTCTTTGCATAATTCTTTAGAGGTGCCTCTGATCCATTTATAATGGCTATGGAAGGATAAGTGTTAAAAAATTCTTTACCAAGCTCACCACTAAACTTACGATAATTGTGCAGAAAAGTCTTATTAAATTCTATAGATTCTGGATCTAGAGTTTCACCAACATTTGGAACTTTGAAACTTTTATTTATAATTCCTTTCTTTTGTAGACTGATTAATAAATCTCTAATTGAAACACCGATAAGTTTACTAATAGAATAGTATTGCACCAAATATTCTTGATGCCCTTCTTCGATGCTTGCTAAAAATAATAGTTCCAACAAAAATACTTCTTCGGCTGTTAATTTATAACGCTCCATTAAGTTTAATTGTTGACCTAACTCAAGTAATTCCAATTAAATAAATAGATTTAAATTAACAAATAAACCATCTATTTAACTGTAAATTGTTTAGCCTCCTTTCGGAGTGTGACCATTACATACAAAATTAAAACCTAAACAGCATTGATGTCTGTTTATTCTTCTTTTTGGTAAAATCTTTACCTTCTAGTAGATTCACAAGATTTTCTTCGTCAATAGTAATGTAGTTACTTGAACCTACACTATTTTGAAACCATTGTTCTTCTACAGTACCCTTAATAACTAGATTAAAGATTTCTACAACCTTACCTTCTTGTGCTCTTAGAACTCTACCTCGACGCTGAGTCTTTACTGTCTTGCTACTGTTCATTCCAAGAATAACAGCAACAGATAAAGAAGGATCATTAAATCCTTCATTTAACTTCATAACAGTATTTAAAGTCCCTTTATCTTGGTTTATAAATTCTTCAAGAGTAATTCGTCCTTTTTTAGCAGAATCTTTACCAGAATAAACTTTACCATATTTAATTTGTTCAGCCATAGCAATTGTAGCAGAAAAGGTTACACATTTCTTATCTTGTCTATGTTCTAAGATTAAATTGGTAAGTTCAATTTTTCTAGGATGATTATTAATATATTTCTTCCTAGCTTGTAATGTTCTACTAAAACCCATAGCATGAATAAGTACCGTCTTTACTTCTAAATTATGTTCTTTAGCATATCTCACACGATACTTCCAGTCAGTAGCACACGACATTGCTACAGGAAAATTAAAATCAAAGAATGAAAAATGTTCAGTAAATTCTTTATTAAAATTTCTATAAGTTTCAATATCAGTAGGTTGTATTAAAACTAAATATTCCCTATAGTCGGATAACCAACCTTTAGAAATAGCTTCCTCAGTAGTTATCACATCGACTATAGGACAATATTTAGAAATAAGCCTATCTCTGCCATCTAGTCGTTCAAAAGTAGCAGTTAAACCAAGTATAAGTTTAAACTTTACATTTTCAAATGTATTAAACAAAGAATCCGCTGCACAGCGATGGATCTCATCTAACACAAGTAAATCACACTCATATTGATTTCTGCTTGTATCATACATAGTTCTAACTTCACCGGATAAATTCCAATCTTGTAACTCCTTTATCCATTGAAGTCTTATAGGATCACTAGGAACAACAACTAACACCTTCTTATTTGGATTTTTATGTAAAAATCTCTGTATTGACATTAATCCCATACGAGTTTTACCAAATCCAACGGCTGCATTGATTGTTCCTCTACATTTATTATTAACCCAAGCATCTACTGCTGCTTGTTGTCGTTCTGTTCTACTAGAAGGAAGATTGAATAAGCTTAGCTGCTCAGCCATTAAATAGACTGACCCTTAGCTTCCATGACTAACTTAATCTGACGTTCACGATTCTCCCACTGTTTAATGTGGAATTTAACATCATTCTCTAATGAGAATAATATTCTATTGCGTAAAGTCTTTAACTGAATAGTACTCATTTCAGAATATTTCTTACTCTTGAGAGTAATCATAGCCTTCATTTGAGCCAAAGATAAACCTTTAGAATTTACTCGGATACTTGCAGTAGGCTTAAGATCCAAGTATTCTTTAATATAATCCGGAGTTAGTTTAATTTTCTCCGCATTTAGTTTCTCTTTCTCTTCTTCACTTGCCCAAATACCTTGTTTAAGTAAGAATGTTAAAGTAATATGCTGCTTAGAGAACTTACCAAGCATATCTAAGCAAGCCTCCAATACAGTAGCAATAGTTAAATCTTGGAACTCGACAGGACATTCTCCTACTGCATAAGCAATAGGATCATTATCCTTATCTATAGATGGATTGTTGTCTAAGAAATTTCTAAGAGCAGTAAGGAAAGAATATCTAGGTATTCCCTTTTCTTCGGAAAGCCAACGTAAGAATAACTCAGCATTACACTTCGTTCTTTGTTCATTGATAATATCTAACAATGCATACCTACCAGGATTTTCTCGACTAGTATTATACAACATAGATTCACAATGTTTATAGAATGAGCGTAGTTGCTCAGGTGAACAGTCAACGAGTCTAATCTCTTCTTGTTCAAAATCTCCGTTAGCGTTTTTCACTTTTTGACCTTTCCAAATAAAGGAATTAATATCATTTTCCTTCTTAGCTAAAGCCTCTTTCAGTCTTTCTCCAATTATCATTTTAGTTTAATGTTAACTTGACATATTAAAGGATCTTTTACATTATTATATCTTTCTTTGGTTTTTCATAAACAAAATCTAGAAAATGTACTCCAGTATATCTGTATGGAATGAATGTCCCAGTATCTTTATTATACCATTTACTGGTACCAGCATGAACTTCTCTAAATTTAAGAAATCCCTTATCGCCTATATCTAGATCTGGGCAATCCCAATGTGGAAATCTGGTACAACTTATATATTCCCCAGATGCTAAATCTTTAAAAATATAAGTTATATAACCCCAACAGCCATGTTTATAAGTAATTAGCTCAGCATAAACTGTTTTAGTCAGTATATTTTCTACATCCGTACTTAGCAAAATCGCAACTCATATTTTCAATACCATCAAAACAAGGGTATCTAACACAGTCTTTGCAAGTTCTATTAGGAAATTTATAGATTATACCTTGAGGATCTTTTGGTAATGTTGACTTACTCATTTTAATAATAATATTAATAATGTAGTAATCAAGGCTCCACTACTTATATAAGCAACAGGCTTATATATTTTAAATTGCTTCTCTAATTTATTAATTTTACTATTTGCAAAGTCAACTTGATCAGTAAGTTTTATTATATTATTCTTTTGAATTGAATCTATTTGAGAATAATTATAAATTAAACTATCTTGCAAACTAATTTTACTCTTTAATAAAACATTTTCCTTCGTAAGATGATTATGTTCTATAAAAATTAAATTAGTCTGTTTAAGTTGTTCTGCAGTAATAACAACTAAAGAATCATTTAAATTTTTTGGATAAGTAGTCTGAGTAAAAGATGCAATCGCTGTCAACAGACTGAGTACTAATAGAATTATACTTCGCTTCATAATCGTATTTATTAAGATTTAATAGAGAATCAACTTGTTCAATCTTATACCTTAATGTATCATTAGCAAATTCTAAAGAATCAGTGCTAATAATATTTGTAGAAGAATGTCCATGTCTGATTATCCAGAAAATACTTAAAAATATGATTATTATAGCTACTAGTATTATTCTATTTCTTACGTGCTTGTTTATCATATCCTGTAATATAACTTCCAGGATTACGTTTAAAATACATAGCCTCTTGATCAAGAATAGCACTAACTACAGCAGAATTAATAAGACCCTTATCACTTACTGCTATAATCTTGCCAGTCTTCTTCTCAGGACAATCTAACAATTTAAGAGCTTTGCCAAGAGCAATTTTCATCCCCAACTCTTCGTCATACTCATCATTGATATTTCGTACAGAAACACCTAACAATAAGAGTTTAGGAGTTGGAATAAGATAATCTTCTTCCATATTCTCTACACAGATAGAAGCATTATCAAAAGTAAAGTGTTTAGAATCTTTATCAAGATCAACACTCACTGCTGCGATAATAAACTCCCGTTCAACTCCATTAAAGTCTACAAACTTGTCGATTCTATAAACTGGTTTCATATTAACAAGATTTACTAATTTTAATAGCTAACTTATTAAGTTTAGTACTTAATTGTTGTAATTCATCTGCTAAATCAAATAATTCATCTGAAATACTGAACTCTTTTTTAGGTTCTTTTGGTTCAGTGATCTTTTGTTCTACTTTAGGTTCATCTAAAGTAGTTTGTTCAGACTCAATTATTCTCATCTTTTAATGTGACCACAGATAGTACAACGATAAGACTTATCTTCGCGATTAAAAAGATTGTGGGTAGTGTACTTTCCACAGCTTTCGCATTTGCACACTTTAGTTCCGGTTAATTTTTTCTTAATCATTTTGCTTAATTTTTAAGTAAATTTGTTAGAGAATCTTTTACTTTTTTGTAATCTTGTAAATACTCTTCTAAAGTATAAACATCTTTCTTTTTAGATAAGCGATAATTAATAACCACTCGCAGGGCATTATCAAAAGAATACCCATAACCAATAATTTGAAATTCTTGTCGTTCAGGACCTCCTTTAGGTCGAATTGTCTTAAGAACTTCCAAATCCCAGTGATTACTTAGCCCATCATTAGTTAAACGAAAATCTTCTTGCTCAATCGTCATAAGATGTATCTACGTCCCAATCTGCTACAACAAACTTCAAGATTAACTGAATGTATGGCTTATCCTCATCTAATTCTTCTGGAGACCACCTTTTAGCATAAGCCTCGAAGCCTCCACAAGAAGTTTGATACTCCTTATGTCCATCCATAACTCCTGCAAGAGCTCTATTAAGTTCATTTCTTGCAAATTTACGAAGTTCATATTCCTCAGGAATACCAGTTTCAGAATCGGAATATGCCCATTTCCAGTTCAACATCTTCATAACACGATGAACCTTATGAAAATCGAAATTATCCATTATTTGATCTATAAGATTCAACTGCTTCTCGAGCGAAGAAATCACACTTTTCGTTGTACTCATTGTTGTTGTGACCTTTTACGTGATGAAATTTAACATTGTGTAATCTTTTTAATTGGTTATCTATTCTTGTCCATAAATCTAAGTTGCTCTTTCTCTTCCATCCACAATTATAAGTATTAACAACATACGCAGAATCAGAATAAACATCTACACTATTTGCTTCTTTAATAGATTCTAAAGCAATAGCAACAGCAAGTTGTTCCATTCTTTGATTTGTTGTTCCCTTATAAGCTTTTGAAAATTGTGCAACAACCTTATCTTCCTTTAGTATAACAAAGCCCACTCCACCAACATTAATGCTGGGAGAGTAGGCTCCGTCTGTGTAAACCGAATAATCCATTTCAGTTCCTAAACACTCGGGTTAAACTTTAGCAGATTAAGCTCGAATTTTATAAATTCTAACTTTACATGGATTATTAAAATATTTGTCATTTCTCGGCATTAGAAAGTCAATAGATTTAACTTTTTTAGGACCCATTAAATCTTTAACTTTCCATATTCCATTTAAACGTGGGTTGTCACTCTCAACACGGATACTATCTCCGTATTTAAAGCCATGAACTCTAAACATATCACGACTTAAAGCTACCCATCTGTCTTGACCACTCTTTACTCTGGTCTCATTGATGCGACTACCGTCTGCCGTTATCCAACCACAATTATGTCCAGCATAATACTTGGTGGCACGTAAGACGTGTTGAGCATTAACACTATAATTAATTGTTAGCGCTAACACTAAGATTGTTAATACCTTTTTGAATTTCTTCATATTTCTTTCTCCTTTCTTAATGTGAGCGTTTAGGAATTGCACCCCACCAGAGCTGCGAACTCTGATGAAACACGCATGTGTGGGGTTAAGCCATTGATGAATCCTAAGATTCTGAACCTTCATTATAAACAATGTGTTCTGCCGCATTAGTTAATGCCTTATTCCTTTTATATCCATTTTTTATTTCAAAATCGAATCTAGATAAATTATTTTCTTTAATATACTCAGAGAGATTAAGATAATCATACAATTTTTTGTCTCCTTTCAAATAATCAGTAAAAAACTACTATGGAATTTTATATTCAGGAAGACCAACATAATAATCTTTTAATTGATCGGCATAATCTCTATACATTCTTTGCATCATTCTAAGTCTAGGTAGAGCTTCTTTTCCTCCTAACTATGGAACAATTGGTTGAACATATTTTAGTAGTTCTTCATTATGTTCATCAAAAGTTTTCATCCATGGAGTATATTGATTACCAATATCCTATATATGATATGCTTCTTCTAATGGAGTATTAAATAATGACCCATATTCACCATTAGGTAATTCAACTCCTAATACTTTTTGTTCTCCATCTTTTGCATATTTATATGCTAACTTTTCATCTTCAGAAAGAGAAGCAAGAAATTCATCCTCAGTAGAATACTTAGAATTAATTTTATTATATTTTCTTAAGTAATCAAAGAAATTTAATCCTTCAGCTTTAGCCTATTGAGCATCTACTCCCTAGAAAGTATGAGCACCTGCTTTAGATAAAGGAAAATCTCCATAATTTAAATTTCGTTCATAAGGAATAGTTCCTGTATATCTTCTAATCAAAGTTCTTCGTATATCCACAGGATCAACTTTATATCCCAACTCTCTAGATATATGCTAGCTGTATTCAGGAGACATTACATCATCTAATATTCCATTAACAGTATTGTACCACTATTCTTTTACTGGTAGATTACTAGAGGTTCCATTTGCAGGATCCCAAGTAACATTAGGATACCGTTTAACAAAGTCTAAGTAACTAGGAACTTCAATTCCGCTATAAACACGACTTGTATTATTAACTCCAGTAGAAGTTGTAAAAGGAACTGTTGGATAAGCACTCCGTAATACAAAGTCTGGATTAACATCTTCATTTAGATAAGTATACTTACGTAAATTATGTAATTCTTTCTCTATTTCAAATGGATTTCCATTAAAAACTACTCTTAAAGGATAGGGACGTGAGTCTATATCTGCGCCATGAGTTACTCTAAGTAAAGGTTTAGGAACCTTAAATGAATTCTCTCCTACTTTTACCCAATTATAATTCTAAACTCCCGATGGGTAACCTAAAAAACTATTATCTTCTAAACTATTACTAAAAGAAAAATTAATGTGAGGAAATTGTTCTGGCACTTCTACACTTGCAGTCATAAAATTAATATTATCCTTATTAGGATAAAAAAGAACAATATTATTTTTGCCTTTTAAATCAGCCAAATTGCGACTTTTTCCTTTCTAACTTAAAGAACTAGAATTTTCTACTAGATCTTTAACAAATTCTGGAGTAATATCCTATTCAAAATGTTTCTGTAAATGTGCCGGGTCATACGCAATTAATCCCTAATTTGTTTTAACTGTTGTAGTAGCATTAAATGTTGGTTTAATTCCTGTTTCATAAACAGTAGGTAAAAAATCTTTATTAGAAGAATATAATACATCATGATTTAAAGGGGCAGAATTTATAGCTCTACTTAAAGCATACTTTGGACTAGCAACACTTCGTATTGCTCTATATCCTTGCTATAAAGGACGAATAAGTGGAAGAGAACCTAAAGTAATTTCTCCAGCTCCTAATACATAATCTTTCCAATTTTTTGCATCCTTTAATTTATTATAACCAGAATACATCATAAGAGGAGTAAAGACATAGGTACTAGGATTAGTAAAACCAACAGCTGCTGTTAATGGAGCACTAGACTATGCCATTGCTGATAATTTCTCTTCATCAGTTTTTGATGAGTCATATGTTATTGCATCTACCCCAGGACTAAAACCTGTAAATACAGGATTTATATTTAAATTTGATTTCTATCTAATAGAACCCTATTTATTCTTTTCAGTCAACTGCCCTAAATTTTTATTATTTATAAGTGCCTAATTTAAAACATAGTCAATATAACTATCATTTATCGGATTATACGTATCAGAATTAGTGAAGCTTACATAGTGTGTTGGATCTAACGATCCATTAGTTCCCATTCGATAATACTACTCAGGAATGATGTTAGAATCCTTAGTATTCATCCAACCCATGTGTGTATAAACCTATGGATACTTTAATAATTCAGAACCTCTAACCATAAGATTCTTATTATAGTTAAAGGCTCTAGGATTTTCTTTAAAAATATAATGTAAAGTATCGCCTCTAATAGTTCTTATAGCATTAACAGCGTCCTATTTAATTTTCTAGGCTGCTTCGGAATTTTTATCCAGAGTAGTTGAAGGAACTTGTTGGGTCTAATCACTCTATAGTGTTGGTTTACCTTGCTAATATTTTTTTATTAATTTCATTTATTATTATAATACTATTCAAAAAGTTCATATAAATTATCGGGACTTAGTTTATTAATATCCATGTAACTACCAATAGAGCTATATCCAATAAAAGGCTAAGAATAATCAAAAAATCCATGCTGATTATAATAATTATTCTAGTAATCCATCATATCCCTATCTGTGTCAAAATCATTAAAATATAATGTTTCTGAAGACTAAGAAGGAGTAACTTTATCGTTCGATAAATACTAATCTGTAGATCTTGGCACAATATAATAACTAGGATTTCTCTATTGATGCCAGATATTATACCAAATTTCATCTTGATTATTCATCTTAGCCAAGCGTTTATTTAGATCTTCACGTTGGTTTTCTGGAATACTAAGATAGTGCTAAATAAATTTTTTATCATTTACAGGCAACTATGCATACTCTCTATATGGTTTAACATTGGTATTCCAAATAGAAGACTAATTATTTATATTTGTTCTACGACTCCTTTTTCTCAATTTTTGTTTCTATTTTCTTCTATATTCTCCCATAATTATTTCATTATATAATAAGACCAAGCAACAATATCATCTCTATAATTAGTAACCCATTGGTTTCTAGCTTTTGAAGTTTTAGAACGAGTACTAATACCACCAGTATCGTCACTGAATTTTACAAAACATACTTTATTATAATCAGGTAAATCTGGAACCATCTCTCCATCTTTTTCAACTTGATCAGATACATAATGCCAAATTCTAGCATTACAATAGCCATTAGCATCTGGATGGGAAGTATTCCAATTTAATCCTTCTATAAAAGCAGTTCTTAAATCTTCATAAGTATAGTTTTTATCGTCTTGTGGATACTTTTGTTCCACGTAAGCATTTATGTTTTCAATGTTTGTCATAATATTAAATTATTTAAAAGGTTATTAATTAGGTCTAGTAAAGGGAATCGAACCCTATTTCTCATAAATCATGCACATTACTCCATTTCTATGCTAACTAGACACATCAAGTTTCATTAAACTTGCAAAATTCTTCGGAGTTTTACTAGTTCTGAAGAATACACTAGGCCGCTAGAAGCTGGCAAAAATTATACTGCACTAACGCTAATGTGCGGAACGTTCTTCCGAAGTTTAACCAGTTTTGAAGAAATACACTGGACGACCCGCGGCCGTATTGGTGAATTTTTGTAGCTATAACTCACAAAACTCGGGTTTAAGCATTACCCTGAAGCGCTTACTCCCTATAACGTTAGCTTAGTAAGCAAAGCGACGAATCGAGAGATACCCCTGTCGATCAATAGGACCTAATATTCC